>Ga0123352_10005169_pt1 | contig 19532 bp, 7 predicted proteins | sample TergutLab28metaG_FD_89700 | JGI IMG/M metagenome (GOLD analysis project Ga0123352, IMG submission 89700) | Labiotermes labralis P1 segment gut microbial communities from Petit-Saut dam, French Guiana - Lab288 P1 | ecosystem: Host-associated > Arthropoda: Insects > Digestive system > Gut ... | reverse complement strand
AGGCTGAGTGGACCCCGTTCCAGACCCACTACTACTCAGAAAATCTGGCAGCGCCGGGGATCGAACCCGGGACCTCTGTATCTGTAGCCAGAAACTCTGACCACTAGACCACAGAGGCGGTCTTTTGAAAGGAAAGTGTATAGAATTAAAATACTACATGTCAGTCATTAACACAACATTTTATTCATATACAAAGGTATATATACGGTTGTATATGAATAAAATATTGTGTTAATGACTGACGTGTAGTATTTTAATTGTATGTGGCAACACTTCGAGATGGAAAACTTTAAGCGAGAGAGAGAGAGAGAGAAAGTGTATAGAAGAATTTTGGGCCCAGTACATGACAATGAAAAAGAAAATTGGAGAATATTAACCCATAAAGAAATTTATGCAATGGTTAAAAAACCCACTATAACAGAAAAAATAAGGTTAAATAAATTACGTTGGTTTGGGCATGTACAGAGAATTGAAGAAAACAGAATTCTCAAAAAAGTATTATATATGAATTTGGAAGCAACAAGGCTGAGAGGTAGACCAAGAAATAGATGGCACGATGAAGTGAGGGAAGATGGAAGACTAGTTGGTGGAAAAGGGTGGAAGGAAAGGATATATAACAGAGAGGAATGGAAGAAGCTCCTGAGAATGACAAGGAATCGTCGCATTCTGCACATGCCAATGGAATGAATGAACAAACATCTTGTTTCTCTTTTGTTTTCCATGAAATCTCACTTATCATTTTTCACATTAAAACAAAGCTGCTATCACTATCATTTTTCCAGTAATTATTTGAGACATAACTGATGGATTATCATGAATGAGGATTGCTTTCCTTTTTGCTATGACTGTGCACTATTACCTGCACATTGCATTTCCAAACCATTTGATATGCCAGAGCATAACAGATGTGATATTTAGTACTGACTAATTTTGAATCAGATCACAAGTTCAAAAACAAAGACTAATGATGTGAAGAATTGTAAGACTTCACATATGCTTGCTGTCAACACAACCATGATACTCTGTTTTTGAATAAAAATGTATATCCAAACAGTACACATGTGATTGGGGTATTATGCCACTACTCATCTGACAAAAAGAAATGTCATAACAGGTGTGAGAGTAGGGATTCTTGCAGCTCTGTTGCTGAAGATTCCAGTTTTCTACATTGTTACACTGCCACTTGGTAAATAGTTTCTAGCATTTCTCAGACTCATAGGGTCGTCGCCTTCAATGCCAAGAAGTCCAAGCCGCTTCTTGGACTGGTCAACCCAGAAGATGAAGGCATTATGAACCTTCAAAACATTGGACAGTAATTACCCAATGACACTGTGTAACATCCCAGAAGATTTACACTTTCTATCAGAACAAATGTTTTCAGATACAGTGCTAAGTATAAGATATTAATGCACCTGGTGGGATGGGGGGCTGAGGCTGCTGAACTAGTGGTGGTTGCTGAGGTTGGGAGGTGACAACAGCATTTGTCCCCACTGCCCCTGACTGGCTCACCACCACCATTCCAGGTGGTGCCACTAGCTGCTGTGGCAATGATGTTAAAGCATTCTGTGGTGGTGGCTGCCCTTGTACTGGAATACCAGGTGGTGGCTGTTGAAGTAACACTTGTGACTGTATTTGTTGATGATGAATCTGCTGTTGCTGCTGAAGCTGTTGTTGGTGCTGCAGTTGCTGTTGTTGCAGCACAGCCTGTCAATAATCACATATCACATCATGTCACTCTGTATGCCATTAAGACACATTGGGGAGTGGAGGTATATCTCCATGCATTCCTAACCTCAGCATTAGTGGAAAAGTTATCAGTTTCATGCCCTGGTTGCTTTATCCATGGGGTAGGAAACCACTGGCACCCACCAAATGCAAGGATGGGAAGGCCCCATAATCAGTCTAGAGGATTTAGAGAAGAAAAGCTCTTGTTCCCGATATGAATCAAACCATGATACACAAGTTGTCCACCCAGTAGAATTAGTCACTCTACGAGATATGCTAATATGGTTCCATTATATCATAATCATGATCATATTTATCTTTTCCACATCTCCCACCTCCTAGTTTATCTTTCAATGTTTCCTTAAAATACTTACATGAAGCAGAATGTATATGGGTCAGTAAATTCTGATAAGTGAATCATATTGGTACAGTGGGTATAAGAGTTTCATTTAAAAAAATGCAATGTATAAGGGAAAACCCCACACACAGCCACAAATTACATTTCATTGTACTGATAATTCTTTCCACGGAAGTCACAAACTACAGCAATAAACTCACTTTTTGTATAAATAAAAAAAATGTATTTATTTGAAAACATGCTGTGTACACAAATTTACTCCTTGAAAGGTGAAATTACCCACAGTAAAACAACAATAGAGTAATGCAAAATACAAATCAGCAAAGTACTGGTTTGAGAACCTCCTTAGCATTGTCCCTGTACACCAGTGCCATTGAACAACAGGAAATGACATACTACACGTGATTGGTGGTGACAAGATGACCAATATATGGACCAAAAATACGTATTAAAATAATGGTGTTAAACAGCAGACTGATATACATAACTAGGAAGGCAACAGATACAGTGGGCTGACTGTATACTGAAGGTGTATTTTTTGTGTTCCAAATCCTAAACTACCTGCATATGTTGTTGCTGATGGGACACTGGCTGCTGTGGAGGTACCAAGGGTCCTTGGTGTGTTGGTATGTGGAGTCCTGGAGGTGGAAGTTGAACCTGCTGCTGTAAATGCTGCTGTTGTGCCAATAGGTGCTGTTGTTGCTGCTGTTGCTGTTGCTGCTGTTGATGTTGCTGCAACAGCTGCTGGTGTTGCTGTGTTAGGTGAGGAGGTGGAACACCCAAAAGTGGTGGAGGGCCAGTCAGCTGTGCAACTATGGGGATAAATTGACAACAAGGGATTTTGTTAACAACTCATAATGACTACTTTCTTTCAGATGATCAAATCCATATAGAGGCTAAAGGGATTATATGATTTATTATCCATTTCTGTTTGCAACTTCCTGTAGATACCACTTACCACTACCTGCACATTATCCAAAATAACCTTTGTTTCACAATAAACCAACAAAAAAAGTATCCACAAGATTTCCAGGCATAATGATAATTTAGCTCCATATAAAACTTCATATCTTTGGCTATGACAGTTTATTACTGTTGCTACAAAATTCAATGCCCAACAGATTCTTCATGACTGTCAGAGATTTTTACTTCCACCCACACATACTGCATATTTTTTTCCAGTTTGATGACCTAACTAAATAAGCTAAACAACCAACCAACTAAACTCCATGAAGCAGATGCCAGTTTCTGAAGCCAATAGTTCCTAAGCCAGACAAGAAATTTACTGCATTTTACGGAACCCAAAGCTACATTACAGTGTTTATGGCAGCCCAAGACTCGTCACTCTGCTGGGCCAGACCAAACCAGTCCATACTCTCCCACCATTTCCCTAATATCCATCTTAATATTATCCTTATATCTAGGTCTAGACCTTGCAAATGGTCTGTTTGCTTCAAGTTTCCCCACCAAAACTCTCTATTCATTTCTCTTCTTCCCCATATATGCCACATGCCCTGCCCACTTACTCACCTTGATATGATCACCTGAGTAATATTTGGTGGTACACATTATGCAGCTCCACATAAAGCAGTTTTCTCCAACTCCTGTTATTTCCTCCCTCTTGGGCCCAAGTAACACCCTCAGCATATGTTATTCCCTTAGAGACTAAGTTTCACACCAATATATAACAACAGTCAAAACTATATTTTAATCTTCATATTTTCAGATAGCAAATGAGAAGACCAAAGATTCTAGATCTAATGGCAGCACGCATTCCATGCTTTTAATCCGGTCTAAATTTCTTCACGCATGCAATTCTGATCTGTCGGTGTCATTCCAAAATATATGAACTTTGCTGCACCTTCAAAAGAATTTATTGCCTATCTTATAGCTGTGATTATGACCTGCATTCTTTCACAAGATATGAACAGCTTCTCTGCATTTACTTCTATACCAATCTCCTTACTAGTGACCAATAAAACTTTTTATTTTGCTTTACAGAAGGCATGTTTCCACCCAACAGATTAACAACATCAGCGCACAGTTTAACCTTTTGATGCCTAATGTCAACTATAGTGGTCGTACCACACCGCTAACCTCTAAAGTTGCATTTTATATATTTATTCAACAAATATAGATACTGAATATTTTAAACATGGTATATACTCTCTGTTTTTTCCTCCTCAAAGTGCAGTTTGTTTCATAATTCTAACGTATTTGCTTCCTGTATTATTCACATTTTATATACAGGGTGTGCTAAAATTTAAAAAATAATTCCGACACCAAAAGGTTAAAGTTCTATTACCACAAAAAATTTTATTACTCTCAAATAAGTCATGGTAGTGTCATGTACACTTCAAAGTATTCTCCTCAGCACATTTTACACAAACATCCCCACTCTATGTTATTCACTTTGGATGACAAACCAAGTCCAACACATGCCAAACACAATGGGTACTTGTACAATTTGTATATTTCACTCAGTATAAGACACATTTATGTAACCTACTTTGATATGTTAAACAGAAAACATGAACAGAGGTTAACTATTATAGCGTGTTCACACCCTGCAAAATCCTAGCAACAGTGCTGAAACGTATGCCACTCATATTACGCTCAGATGTGCTGCTATCGCTAGGACATGAAGAAATTATAAGACTATATGAATCACCAGATTTCTATTTTTGGCACAAAGAATTTAAGTAACACAAGGTCCAATTCTGCTTTCCTGATTTGCAGGAGTTCCTGTTAAGACATAAACTGCACATGTAAAGGGAAGTGCTGCCAGTGCTCTCTGCATGTACGAAGCAGTGATACTAAAATCTCATTAAGAAATGAAATAGCTTGACAATTTTTCACAAAACTCTTCTGCATCAGATTTCAAGGAGATCCAAATCAGCATCTCTCAAGTTGTTGTATGTGCTCAGAGAGACACAATAGCACAGGTCTCTGTAGGATACAATTTCACCTGAAATCTGATGGTCATCTTAAACCCACAAAGAAGCAATAATTTTCTCTAGTATCCAATTATTTTTCTTACAACTTTTCCTCTTTTTCTGGGTCATTTCATTCTTCACTGACTCTGCTTTAACACTGATTTATATTACAATAAACTCTGACACATAAGGAAAAGTGGTCCCTATATATGTCCTAACGGCAGATATGGAGTCAACCAGCTCCACACCATGACTGCTTTACTCCTGGATAAAGAACATCCAGTACCCACTGAACAGAAGGCTGGGTGGGCCCCAAAGTTAGTTTGGACAGTTGGTATGACAGAGATATCCCTTGCCCCTAAGAGGAATGAAACCATAATTCTAGATATCATAATTTTAAGACCCTGTCTTTCTATTAGTAACAGTTTATTACCTGGCTGCTGTGGCATCTGATTGGTGAACACTGCAGGTACACTAGAAACAACTGGAAGTGATATGGATGTTGCCACTAATCCAGGAATAGCACCCTGCTGCTGGACAAGTTCTACAAGACAACCACAATCACAGTTACTGCAATTGCTCAACAAATTCTGCTATCTTAAGTTTAAGAAAAACAGTTTTATCACACTGGATTAGTTTCCTTTTTTACACTTACATTTAATAAATTACAACAGGGATCTCACCACATACAAGATACAAATGCTTACCATAGATTTAAGTCTGCACTTCTAGTGAAGTTAAGAAAATAAGATTATTTAGGAAAATGCCTTATGAAGAATGAATAAACTGTATACTATATCACTGGGACACTGAGAAAGACGGAAAAGCTGTGGAAGGATTTTAAGTTTCAGACAGTCAAAAAATAATACAGCATTTCTGTAAGCAAATGGACAATGATAATGATTTGCACTGCACAGAAAACATAACGACCTTTTCTAAGCACACAGTACAAAGACATTACAACTTCTGAATCTGCTTTATGTGCATGTCTTCCATGTCTGTTTTGCAACAATATTCTTCCTGTGCCACTTCTTAGTACAAGTTGCACTGCTCCTACAAAGTGTTAAAGTAAAGGAGCCATGAAGGCATATGGGGGAGTGAAACTGTCCCTCCATTCATTCTTAAACCCAGCACTAAACAGACATGATTGGTGAGCTTCATGATTAAGTTGCATAATGAATACCTTGTGGTTGTAGAGGCTGATGATGTTGCAGTGTCACCAGTCCAGGCTGAGCCAAACCTCCTACACTCACAGTTTGGAACTGAGCTGGAAACATGACTAAATATCTTATTATTATGTTCATATTTTATGAACAAAACATGAGATATTTTACATCTGAAACCATTTAACACATTACATTAATGTCTGTGCAATGACACACCACTACACTATAGCGACAATTCAAAAAGCAGCCCTCAATTTGGTAACAGGGGACTCACGTGAAACAAATGTAACAGCCATGATGTTTCTACTTAGAGAAAACATCTTTGGCAATGTACAAAACCCTGAGAAAATTAATTTTTCATTTAAAAAATCAGTAACAAATTTAGTTCCATGCAGCTGTTATCTTCTCAATATACAACAGTCCACCTTCTTCTCCCATTGGCTCTGTATCCTCTGGGTGGGTCTTGACCTCCTCAATGAGCTTCCCACCACTTCTCTCCTGACTGTGTATTATTTTCCGCAATTTCTACACCCAACCCATGCAATGTCCTCCTCTAACGTGTCACACCACCTCAACTTCCACCTTCCTCTCCTTCTATCTCCATTTCCTCCTAGTTTGGTACAAAGGAGTTTCTTTGCAGATTATTTTCTTAATACATTCCAAGTACCTACAAACAAATCCTTTAGCTGAGTTGTAATTCGTTTACCTTCATACTCTTCTTGTCTTCGTCTAATAAACTGCCTGGCTTTATCTCTTTTGAGGTTTCGCGATTAGTGATTTTTTTTTAAGTGTGTTCGTGAGCCCCACACCAAAACCCCAACCTGGAGGACCACAGTATCCCTTGCAGTATGGGTCATCACCTTTAACCTGTCTGGCATGGGAGGCCATATCAGTAGTTAACACTACCACCAGCATAGTTCTCATGGTCATTTGACCATGCAAACCCCTTCACTACATCATAGCAGGGATACCTTTGGTGGGGCAACAGTCCATCAGTTACAACAAAAACTTCATATTAACATACAGCATCAGAAGCTACAGGGCTCTGCATGCCTGGTCTTGTTCCATGTTACTTTGTAAGTAACTCAACTTTTCACAAAAAGAAAAGAAGAAAGAGTAACATAACCCACAAAGCACTTACAAGTTTGTGTACAGACGAATGACGACGAAATATTCAGTACAATCATTACCAGTGTCAAAGCACTATACTAATGAGATTTAGAACTACCAAACATGATGTAATGTTGACTTCCTAGCACAGTCACATCCACATCCAGTAAAACATGACTTCTCACTAGTGACGTATAACATCTCAAAGTAAAGTAAGGTGGGGCCAAACCAGAGGTGTAACTTAGTTATCAATTACATAAAATGGATAAAAAAAATGGTCTTACAGTTCCTCCAAGTGAAACACTTTCAAATTGAAATCATACTGCATTGAACTGAAAGTACAGACTTCTGTATTTCAGCTGTCATATGATACAGCCTTTACAGACCACAGTCTACATTGTCTTAAAATTGAAAAAGTTTCAACAACTTCCCACACAGAATCATTCACTTTGTACTCCAATAAAACTCACAACAGGACAAATTCTCTTCAAGAATGAACACGCACACAATAAGAATTATCTTTCAATACTAATGAACAGTTACATAATACTAACCTTGCTGCAGAGCAAGGTTGTTTATCTGTTGATTTTGATGCTGTTGCTGTTGTTGTTGTTGTTGCTGCTGCTGCTGGTGTTGCTGCTGTTGTTGGAACTGAGCAAATTCTTGCTGCATTGTTTCTATTAAATTAAGAGCCAATTGCTGTGCAGCCTGCAGACCTTCAAACTTAGAATGCCTGAAATTATATATATATATATATATATATATACACACACACACATAAATACCATTTCTGTACGGATCTGGGATAGTGTAATTGGTACAGTTACTAGTCTATGAGCTGGACTGCAAAGGATCTGTGGTGTGATTTCTGGCAGGGGCAACATTTTTTTCTCTTCCAGAATGTCCTGACTGGCAGGCCCAACAAACCTCTTCTTCAGTGCATACCGGGGGGCCCTTCTTGTGGGGTAAAGTGGTTAGGCCATGAAGCTGACCACTAGCATCAAATTTAAGATAGAGTGATGCCATACTTCCATTCCCCCACATTTCTTCATGTCATGCACAGGGGGCAACTTTACCTTTAATATCAGTTCCACTAACAAAATCCTCTACATTTGTCCTTTATCTTTCAAAAGGACAAATGAGTAAACAGCGTCTCATATTTCTCATCATGAAATCGAGATAGCAGTCATAGTATATCCATGTAACAATTTTAGTAAAATCAAGACAATGGATATGGACTTCTCAGATACAGTCTGAAAGAAAAATTTAGGATCTTACTTTGGACTGTCCTCCTACCTCCTTCTCAAATGATCACTCACAATCATCCTCCAATTCAATGATACATACCCATTGCAGGTGTAAAAGCATTGTTAAAGTAGTTAACATTTGTGGAACTACAACCATATACTGACATGACTATTTGTTATATACAAAATGTTCTGGCTCCAGGACTGACTATCTGGGCCACTAACATGCATTTTGGCTTTCAAGCTAAATTTTGCTATTCCTTATTTTGTGTACTATCCTTATTTTATGTACTATGTTTAACATAAAATGAGCCTTTGTGACAGTTATACGTTGGATACAATTTACATGATGGTTTCTAAAAGTCACACCTCCAAATTACTATCGAAACTATAGTCCATATGACAAAATTTGGATTTTGTAATACCCAAAAGTCTGACAGTCTTAGCAGTCACAAATATGTGTTCTATATGGGGTTAAGTTATTGCTGTATGTCAGTGTTGCACACATTATACATAATATTTCATTTCAGTTAAATGGTTTTTCGATCATATCTGGCACAGTCCACTGACCCAAATTTGACCAGCACAAGCTCTCAAGAAGTTGCTGACTGCAGTAGTATTCCATTTAGCAAAATTGCATGTGTGTTGATATTGTACCATAATCACACACACACACACACACACGTTCTAGTGATCAACACAGGAATTTGGACTCATGATTAATCCGCTATATTCACTGATGTCCTCAAGAGCACAGCATGAACAAAATGCATCATGCACATTGCGAGATGCACAGTATGGTTCACAACTTACGATTCCCTGCATGCTGCGAACTCTTTGGCACCAGAATTAAATGCCTGATGGAAGTTAAAGAAGACCAGAATTTAAATGAGATCTGCATAAGGAAGACCATTAAAGACCATCACCTTAACACAACATTTGGCATTTTGAGCACCAGACTGTATGATGAGCATACCTGTTGGTAGGGGCCAAGGGGTCAATATTTGCCCCACATGATATAATATCAAAATGGGTATATTTCACAGGCTGTCAAACAAGGTTTCCCATGTCATAATAGGCCAGGGTAAGAATGATGAGGCACAAGAATAATCTGAAGGGGGAGTAAATAATTTTCTACAGAATGAGATATTTGAATGAACCCATTTAACTCATGCAACATTTATAATTTCAAGAACCACAATAAGAATCAATTTTTTAAATTTGCCTTTCCACATTTACAGAAAATGCACTATTAGTTTACTCCATATCTTTGTAACAGACTTCCAATCAATGTTTAATTGTAGAGCTGTTGCTACAAACAGAGGAAATTTTTAGTCACCCTATGAGTAATAATGGTACAGTGAAGTCATAAAGTCATGTTTTAAGAAAGCACTACAACAGTCACGCAATGGACCACTCTTCAGTGCAGTCTCAAAACAACCATGATTTTTTTTTCTACAAAGAATGGTATATTACACAACATAATGCATTATGTTTTCATCATCAGCTGTTCTCCAGCACCTCTGACTCTGCTATACTTCTTGCACTCATTTCATAAAAGGCAAGATATAATCACAATGGTACACTGGTCTTCATGTAACTGCTAATAACCTGTTAATCACACCAAGTTCCCTGAAAGACTGCATGTGATTCCAGCTATTAAGAACATAAATAATGCTGGACACACATGCATGTTATACACTGTGTCCAGCTTAAAGCAAAACCTGCTCAAAGAATCTACAAACCTATTCACAGAGTGTAAATGAAGAACATGTATCACACAAAGATTTTTTCTGACTGTGGGACTGCTTACTGTAAAGCAGACATCATTGCTGCACAGTAACTGGTGACACTGCTTGTTCTGCAGTGCTCATTCCTGCATTTAAAGAAACTCTGTGTACCTCCCCTTATAAAAAAGGGTAGATGCTCTCATGTTTGCCCAACTGGCAGCATCATTAAATCATCTACAAATAAATATAAAATATGTGGAAAGCAAGACAAAAGCAACCTCTCCTTTACAGAGGAGCTTCCTCAATACTGATGTTACTGTTTCTTTAAAAAAATTGAAACCAACTGCTTATTAACACATACGTACTCCACACACAAATGCAGAGGTTCCATGGACTCGGCACCTGTTGTAGGTTCTATAAAACCAGATCCCTTGCCTCGTAATGTGACCATTGCTCCTGTTTCATTGCGAATGTAGTGAAGATTAGCTCCTCCCTGTCCAATCAACTTATTTCGCAAATCAAATGTTGGTGGAGCATGCTCAAGGCCAATCAAAACTTTCTCCTGTAAATGAGAAAAAAAAGTTATTTTCTGCATAATTTTAATTACTTATGAAACAAATTTTAATATCACTTTCGTATTTCTCACACATACAGTCAATATTTATTACATCTGTCTTCATGCATGTGGTAATTTCTTATTTAAAGTGTTCATCATAAGATACAAGCAGGACAATTGAGGGGAAGTGGGAAGGAAGCGCTAAAATTAGCAATAAACCTACATGTGTAGAGAAAGACGAACGCACAAGGTATAGGAATTTACTGCAGTTCAACTGATTTCTGATGATACAACAAATATAAACAACATTATTCAAATTTCTATGCATGCATCACCTGTGGTATAGGATATTTAACCATTGGACCCAGAATAAAAACCCGGTGTACCTCACAAAAGACACACAATTTACATGACCATTATTACTCTGCACACTACTGGCAACAACTTTAGTCAACATTCAATATTCTCAGCATCACACTTCACATCAACTATAGGTTGACTTTAGGCACCAAAGGGTTAATCTTATTGTAAGTGCTTCCCAGCCAGCACCTGATACCCAAAAACCCTCAAAGACCATCACAAATAATGCACACCGAGTACTCTAACAGTGTCATTGTTTTATCACAACACTGTGGAAAGAAGTGAATCATAAGACCAGGACATGTTTACTTCAAGTACTACGTGTATTTTCAAATCTCTATGCTAGCAACTGCTGCACATTTCACTGCTGTCCACAGTGACTATAGCAGTGATCCAGATCCACCAGAAAATTGTATCACATTGAAGCCTCTTGATTATAAAACCTTGGATTTGAAATATAATATCTGTACACCACACATTAAAGCAAGAAATACATAAATGACACAGCAATGTGCAATTTAGCCAAGATCCCTGAAAATACGAATTAAAATTCATGATCTAAACATACCCTGCTGCTGGACAAGTTCTACAAGACAACCACAATCACAGTTACTGCAATTGCTCAACAACTTCTGCTATCTTAAGTTTAAGAAAAACAGTTTTATCACACTGGATTAGTTTCCTTTTTACACTTACATTTAATAAATTACAACAGGGATCTCACCACATACAAGATACAAATGCTTACTATAGATTTAAGTCTGCACTTCTAGTGAAGTTAAGAAAATAATATTATTTAGGAAAATACGTTATGAAGAATGAATAAACTGTATACTATATCACTGGGACAATGAGAAAGATGGAAAAGCTGTGGAAGGATTTTAAGTTTCAGACAGTCAAAAAATAATACAGCATTTCTGTAAGCAAATGGACAATGGTAATGATCTGCACTGCGCAGAAAACATAATGACCTTTTCTAAGCACACAGTACAAAGACATTATAACTTCTTGAATTTGCTTTATGTGCATGTCTTCCATGTCCGTTTTGCAACAATATTCTTCCTGTGCCACTTCTTAGTACAAGTTGCACTGCTCCTACAAAGTGTTAAGGTAAAGAAGCCATGAAGGCATATGGGGGAGTGAATGAGCAACAAAATATTCTACAGGAATGCCACAGGTCAATCATGTGAATAAGAAAATAAAACATGTGACATAATTGACTGAAACTGAAATGCTTGTGTTATGTTAACTGCATACTGTCCTTACAATGGAAGGCATTGTAGCATGAATACTCATCAATGGTGGTGGCATATTTTGCTGAGGTGGTCCTATTTTGAATTTGCTCTGACGACCCAGTGGTGGTAGCGGGTCCATCTGATGTTGCTGTATGATTTCTTCTATTTTCTGGACTGCCACTGCAAAGTAACCGAGGGGTTACTTAGCAAACATCCTGGAGCAATATCATTGGTATTATGAGCTAGCATAAAGTATACATCACACTTCAGCCACCAAAAACAGTTTAAATAAGAAAAGGATATGATATAATAGACAACATGTAACACAAAAATGACATGCAAACAATTACAAATATCAATAAAACAAGATTAATAAGTGCATTAAATATCAGTAAAACAAAGCTGTCAATAATTCTACTTTAGGTCTTGAAGATATAAAATACAAGAATCTGAGATACCATATCTACACTCATCGGGAGTGGAGAGAATAGGCTTCATGGGTCAAATCATGAAGGTAATATCAAATTACAATTCTAGTAATAGCTGTTTTGATTGCCCAAATCAGAAGTTACATCACTTTAGCTGAAGCAAATACATTCGTACTTCCATAATCTTCAAAACAATCAATTTACTGCATTTCCCACCAATACTTTCCCAGTAATTTTTTTCCTAAACATTTTCCACACAGTTCCTTTCTATTGGGAGCTATGACAGCACAGTTGGTAGTGACTAGACTAGTGGCTGTATGTATGAGGCACCATGGTTCAATTCCAAGCAGGGACAAGAAATTCTCTCCCTTTTCTGAAGCATCCAGACCACCTGTGCACCCACCCAGCCTCTTACTCAATGGGTATGTGGATATCTCTCTGAGGGGCTAAAAGTGGCCAAGGTAAGAAACTGACCACTCACCTCCAACTGATGCCTTCATGGCATACATACAGACAAATTTTCCTTTACTTTATCTTTCCAAGTCTGAATACTCTACCTTCTTATAATTTTATTTCATATAAATTTGCAACCTGATTACTTCCCATCACCAGCTTCATATAAAACTGACTTGACAACAAACATTACTATGGAAATGATGGGAGAGGATGATTCCAGAAACCAAGGTCACTCTAGGACCATAATCAGGAATTCCATGCTGATTATGTACTGGACTCGCTAACATCAAGTTTTATCTAACAATAAATTACCTGAGAAGTCACTGAATTTTTCTTCCCAAAAATATGCCTCAATGAAATCATAGTAATGCACCATTAGGCATAATTTGTCAAGCAACCATTCCAGCTGAGAAACTTCCTTTCCTGGTCTGTACCCTATTTAATAATGGCACAATAATTCACACACACACACACACACACACACATACATTCTGCAACTTTAAAGTAGGGTACATGTAGACTGCAGGTAGGTGATTTCAGCTTACATAAAAGCATCCAAAAATAGAATTACTGCTCCTTCTTACAATCAATAGCTTGTTTGGTGGCTGCCTGAATATGAAGATACAATGGCCTCTCGCCTGGATTCCTGGTACGCTCCTCCTGATTCAGGTACCTGCCACGTGTTGAGACAGCAGCAGCTACACAAATACATCATGATGTGTAAAAATACCACTTTCAATTAAGAAAAGAAAAAAAAACTGCTGTACATTTCATACATTCCATTTTTATGTATGAAATACAACATCAACAAAACACTCTATAGGCAAGTACACAACCTGAAGTGAGCAGGAAGACATCATATTCAGCAAGGTATGATTAGAATTATGCTCTGTTGTGGCTGCACATCTCTGGTGTGACCAAGTAGCCATAGAGATATGACAAGACTGTGCCATGCCAATGAAGAATGGAGGCCATAAGAAGAAGACTTGGTTAATATACATATATATATATATATACACACACACACACAAAATTTAAATAAACAAGACTCCATAATATATGCAATTTCCAATTGTGTTCTTTGTGTTTCACTAGGGCTACATTCATAATCCAAAAATCTCTCATAGTTTATGGCCTTTAGCAAAGGATTCAATATAGCTGAAAACTAAAACAGCACTCTAACATTACACAAGGATCTCACACTAAATTTCACCATTTTGGACTAATTCTTTATTATATAAATTTAACACAGCCCACATACCAACAGGTAAAGTAAACTTTACTAGGGGTGAATATGCATGGAAATCAGAATTTCCCCACATCTGTCAATGAATGTCTCCAATAAAAATACATAAAAAAAACTAAAAACGTTCACCAATTCAGAGGCTGATACCACGGCACAGACACTACCTGCAAACAATGTACTCATTTTTAATTTCTAAAGAATGCCTAAAAGTAATTGGGGTTTTACAGAAACTGAACAGGTCAGACACATCCACAATGGACACCTTCCATAAATCATTCCATAAATCACATGCCCAAGTTTTCAGCCACAGAATAAGGGAAAATAAACAAGAACTATTTGATCCTAAAGAAGCTAGGTGAGAGATGGATTGGATTCATATGACTCATGACAAACACCAGTGTTTGACTCTTCTGAACACCAACAGACCTTCAGGTTCCACACAAGATGAGGAATTTCATGCCAGATGAATGATTATTAGCTTTTCAAGAAGGACTCCAAGTGTTTAAATTACACGTAAAATAATGTCTCCAATTTTCTCTGAGAAAACCTCACTCAGCAGTATAAACTGCATTCATTCAATGAGACACTTTGCATGGTTTCATACTTTCACCACTAACACTCAGTTTCTAGGCATGTTATCTAATGATGCTGTCAGCTACCTAGTTTATACTGCACTGGTGATAGAAGACTGAATGAATGAGAAGGATTAGTGGAATCATGACAGCAGAAAACTACAGTACTTGGAGAAAAATCTGTTCCCATCCCACTCTGTCCACTACAAACCCCACATGGGCCAGCCTTGGATTCAAAAACCAGACATCCAAACTGAGAAGTGTGCAAATAACCACCTGCGCTAAGATACAATTTTCTGTCATCAAATATATCCAATTACAGCCATGAAAATGACAGTATATGATAACATGTCAAATAAACAGTGTCCAGTGTTTGACTGAAAAAAATGTTCCACCAATTCTCATTCATTGGCCAATAAAGTTGCTCCTGGGGATGATCATGTAGACATGTGAACTGTTCATTGTTCGGCTGTATGTGTACATGAAACATGCAGCAGGTAACAACTTGAATGACAACTGGAAGACATTGTAGAGCATCCAAAGCTCATATAAACTGTGTTGATAAAATGTTCAAGGAGCACTGTACAGTGGGAGACCATGAATAGTGTCCATGGTTCACCATATCATGTTGATGTAATAATCAGAGTGAGGAGCGTAAATCACCGCCATGATGCAACCACCACACAGCACATTCTTGGCCCTCTGTAACTTCTGTATCATACCAAAAGAGAAGGGACACCTGAAAGGACATCACTCTTTATAAGATAATAAGTCAAGGCAGCAGTGAAGATGTGGTTCCACCAAAGAGATACACCATTCTATCAGGGTGGACTCATAAAACTACTACCATGTTGTTGGAAATGTGTGTTCACAGAGATTATCATGTGTATATAGTAGTACATTGGTAAGATTGCATAACAGAGTTCAAGAAAAGCACTTGTTCAAATTTCAATGAAATATATACTCCTGTTCCGAATGGAAAAAAATAAAACATATAAACACATTAATTTTCAACAGACATCCACATACTGACTTCCAAAATTTGTTTCTCCTCTGCTTTTGTGCCACATGAAGACACCATACCACTTATCTGATGGTTTTAATGCACTGTATCATACACACTGCTATGCAAAATTCTTCACATTAAAGGTTTATTTGAAGATTTGAACAAAGTCATCCCGTTGTGTATTGATTCTACATATTCACTTTATTATATATATTTCAGTCAACACAACTATATAATAAAAGCATAGAGTAAAGCGACATGTTTCAACTTAGTCATTGTCAGGCTAAGCTAAGAACCATGAAGTTCTTTACAATGTGTCTGTGTGCATTTGGGATCCCAGATGGCTCACAATGTGTGCTGTGATTCGTACCATGTATATAACATGACTTATAACTATTATACTATTGTACTTATATTGGGGTCAAGTATGTGATGTGTGTTAGCGTGCTATTTCCTGGGGCCGTTGTTCACATACTTGACCCCAGTATAAGTACAATAGTATAATAGTTATAAGTCATGTTATATACATGGTACAAATCACAGCACACATTGTGAGCCATCTGGGATCCCAAATGCACACAGACACATTGTAAAGAACTTCATGGTTCTTAGCTTAGCCTGACAATGACCAAGTTGAAACATGTCGCTTTACCCTATGCTTTTATTATATAGTTGTGTTGACTGAAATATATATAATAAAGTGAATATATTAAAGGTTTATGTTTTGAGGTTACTAAATTTTTCACATACACAATACCACATAAATTAATGAACAGCCACTTCTATTCCTTACATGTGTATGTTACTTTCACACACACAAATGTATAACTCCTATTGTCAAAAACAACCTTACAGGTCCTGGCCCATCCCAGCCCCGTGCGACTCAAAATGCAGCACATAAGCTCCACCAAAATACAGTGTTCCCGGCAAAACTACAACCAGAAAATTACAAGAAAAGCTGCATTCAGGGAACTTCACAAGAAAGTTACTTACACACTTCCATGATGACAACAGTTTACTTCACACAGTTGGTACAGACATATCTAAACGGTAAAGTTGTCCCTACACATGCCATGAACGCATACAGCAGAAGTATAGTTCCAATCAACCTTAACCTTGGCACTAGATAGAGGTAAGTGGTTAGTCCCACACACTGGCTAGCTTACCTCTTAGGAAATAGCCAACTGTAGCCAATTCATGTGAAGTTGGGTTAGCCCCACAAACAATATGGACATTTTGGAGAAGAGAAAAGTCTCTTGCCCTGAACAGGATTCAAACCACAGATTTTCCAGCCTGCAGATTAGTCACTATACCAACTATTCTATACTGTCTACAGTATGGACATATGTTGTAAGTACAAACATACACGGAAAATCTAATTATCTACTACACATCTGAGACATGTAACAGGTTTCTGGAGAGGATGATGGCATTTCAGAAGTAGAAGTGGATTTAAAAAGAGATGCTGAACACTGAACTGAGATTAGTACACCAGAGAGGCTTGTACTTGTATGAAACTGACACCAACAAATTCTTCTTGTGAATATCCAAATGATGGTTGGTTGCAAAGGATAACATAACATATAATTAAGGACAAAATGTACAAGTCCGCATACTGTCTTCACAATTATCAACACACTGTAAACATTTTACACAAAACTTCTACTCACATTCACACCTGCATGCATAACATTGTCACATGCCATCATTTATTGTCAACAAAATACACTTGGCAAAATAACCTCAATTAATACTGTTACCTTCTATCTACACACCACTTAACATACAGAAAATACACCAACTCCTCACTTTACAAGTATACACCATCACTTCATGACATCCGCCTTACTTCAAAATTTGGAAAGTTCGAGAAACAAAAATGAACCAGCAATTAAACAGCTTATTTCTTGAAATAATACTACATATATAACAAGAGGAACGATAATTATGCAAATTGTTATTGTTTATAACATACTACTGTATTTTAAAAATTAATATCAACATCTAGATACAAATAATATATCTTTGCTGCATCAAAAGTTCATGCAACAAAACCCCAGGAACTCAGCCATCAACTTCCAGGTCAATGACTTTACCAACAGTGCAATAAATTACCATACAACACCTGCGTGGTCCAAATTATTATTACTATTACCATCATATTCAAATTAGACTGAGTGGTCAGACCCATTACATTGATGATTTAAAATCCCCTGTTTCTGCTTTCATAGATTCTGTTGATAGAATATGGTCTGAGTCATGACTGAAATTCTGGACACTCTCCATCAAACCACATTCAACATTCACAACATTTTGTGGAATGGATCTGTCTCTGTCTTCAGGTGAAATGTGGAAAGAGGAGAACCTATTCAGATAAAACTCAATAGCAACAGCCAGTCTCAGGCCCAACCCACAAATTAAGACTACTTTTTTCCCCACTCCACCTTAAGACAAAAGTCAGAGATAGCCTCCAGAACATTGTGTGACAATGGACAACCCTAAAATTTCAGTCATCCCTATGCCCCTATTTCCAGATGGCATACGTTGCTATTTATTTCAAATTAATCAGAGCCCATTCTTATTAATAAACAAACACATATTATCATCACCTTTCTCTATAACTTATATATGTATTATTTCAAGCAACAGCATTCATAATTAAGCTACGAAAAAATTTTCAATATTGGCACATATACTATCATCAAAAACAACAAAGTTTTTAATATCATCAATAAATGCTACCACATTCAGGCACTAAAACACACGAATTAAAATACAAAGAACTATGCATTTGATATTCTGAAATTTGTGTTACCACACAAATTTTCACAGGCATCATCAATAAATACTAGAATTTACAACATGAATTTTTAAATGCAATGCGAACATATACAGACTCGGCTATAACACCATGAGAGGGACTGAATATTTTGCGTTGTTATAAACAAGAATTGCTCTAACAAAGTAATACAATGCTATGGTCAAACAGTGAAGAATAAATTGGTACCACAAAATATCTGACACTACACAGGAGGTGTCACGTAAACCTTTGTCATTATAACCGGGTTCTACCGTACTTTGTCTTTAAAAATTCGTGAGATCTCATAAATTTCAAAACATCTACAAGCATAGAAACTAAGATTTTAAATAATGTATTTTAGTGCCTGAAAATGTAGCATTTAATTATTATATTTTTAAACGTTTCTTCTAATTAATGGTAATATATATATATACTTACTTACTACATGGTGCACTGTCCTTCTTGAGAAGGTTGGCAAAAGTGATATGCCCCTATAATTATTACAATCTGTTTTATCCCCCTTCTTATGAATAGGTACTATGATCAATTCCTTCCACTCTTCAGGCAGTTTCTCCTTCTTCCAAATAGAAATAATAAGTTT
>Ga0123352_10005168_pt1 | contig 19534 bp, 20 predicted proteins | sample TergutLab28metaG_FD_89700 | JGI IMG/M metagenome (GOLD analysis project Ga0123352, IMG submission 89700) | Labiotermes labralis P1 segment gut microbial communities from Petit-Saut dam, French Guiana - Lab288 P1 | ecosystem: Host-associated > Arthropoda: Insects > Digestive system > Gut ... | reverse complement strand
TTCTCATGTAGCCCTCCTGACTTAAATTTATTAGTAACCAATTTCATATTTTGTATACATGTAAAATAACCACTGCCACCGGGTGACAACCCAATTGCAGTTAGTAGTAGTAGTAGTAATAATAATAATAATAATAATAATCCTTGACTTGGATAGTGGCCATTCTAATGTTACTTAATTTTCCCTAGTTGATGCTGGTATAGGAACTTGATATAGGCCAGGACTGTCTCACTTACCCTTACCAATTCATCATTCATGACCATCTTGCATTTCATTTAGTGCTATAATTTTTATTTTTGAATTTCTGTTATGTATTACCAACAAATGCACATAGTAAGAATATAATCTCGATTCAATGTTTCATTATTCTAGTGTTATACGTACTATTGAAATACTGCATTTCATTACAGGATTAGTTCATCAGACGATATTTAGCGGACATAGACATCTGTATATAAAGCCACCACATACACAATTAATACAGATCCTGCAACAATTGTAAGGAAGTGAACAACTTAAGAAATGTATCAGCTTGCTGTATTTTGCTAGGTTTTACTCTTTTAAAATGCAACACCTACATATAATAATCAGTTACATAAAAAAAAGTACTGTTTGCATTTATTGGGTTTACAAATCTACAAAATACACAGTACACGCTGTATCAGGATTTTATTTTTGAAATTTTTATTCTAGATTTCATGCTACTGAAGTTCTGAAAATGGCATTCAATGAGCCTGAAGTTGGAAGTGAACCTATCTCTGTTGTCAGTCAGCCTTATGATGTAACAGAATTTTATATTGGATTGAGTTTGGCTGTCAGCTCCACTGTGTTCATAGGTAAGTTACTGTCTTGTTTTGGTTACTAGCACATCTGTGTGGCTTTGACGTGATGGTCACAAGTGTTGAGAATTTAGAGGTGAGTAGTGATTTACAAACAAGATAACTAATTCTATGGCTGTAAATATACAAAATTAACTATGTTGTTTGGTGAATGTGTTGTTATGTAATACAGACAGATTGCAACCTTTTTGGACATGTGATGGTGATGTCATTTTTTAAATTGGCAGCAGAGTGTCTTTTGAAAATACATAACAACGTCATTGTAGGCTGTTACGTGTCTGTGACGTGCGTGTGCTGTTTGTTTTGTCAGATTTCGCAGTGTTGTGACCAAACACTCAAACTCCTACCCTGCATCTGCACAAATTTGTTCCTTCAGTTTCATTTCCGCCTTCATGCAGAATTTTATTGCGATCAGGAATGCATGACATACAGTCTTACACCATTGTTTAAGATAAAAAGAACAGAACTATCTGCAGCAGTTTTTGTACAGTGTGGAGCCCAGAAGTTTTCTGGAGTGCAGAAGGTAGGAACAGATTGCCAATCATGTTAATGTTCTCGAAATACCACTGAAATGACCAACTGCCAGCATATACCTGGAGGGCCTTTAACCATGCTTGTTGTAGCCAACACATTAAATGTTGCAGTCAAGTGGGCAACACTTATGCTTAATATTCCAGGTGATCCTCGCTTATATATAAGCCTAAGAATTGCCATCCTGACAGAAGTTTTTACATTTTTCCTTATTTCTTCCAGAGATGCCTTGAAATAGGCCATGACCATTTCCTTCCATATCTTCTCGAATTCATTGTTCACTGGTTATCTTACCATTCAGCATAGTACCATTGTAGCTAGTACATAGTGTTAAATAAACAAAAATTATCTATATATGAATGTCAGCAATTAATACAAAAAAGACCTCTGTGTGTTGGCAAATACTTGTGTGAAAATCTTTGAAGTTTTTGAAATGTCATATCTCGTGTCAGCACAATGAACAAACTGAGGATATCTGACACTTTTTAACATTGTCATTATGGGGATTATAACCTTCTTTGACTGTACCATGTAATCCTGAAGATGAGGGCACCGTAGTGCTTCAAAACATCAGTAACTGTTTACCAAGCAGCACACAGTAACATCACACTGCTGCCAGAACACCAGACAACATATAAAAATAGCATATTTTTACATGACCAGTTAAGAATTTTCTGAGGCTGTGTTCAGTGAATTTCTAGCACCGCTTTATTCTTTTCATCTTTAGGCTTTGCATGTTTTCGGACGGAATTTATCACTTATGAATCTTTATATATTTCTTTAAGGTTCCAGTTTCATCATAAAAAAGAAGGCTCTGATTCGTCTGAATCGGACAGGAGGAGTGCGTGCTGGTGCAGGGGGCTTCGGATATCTTAAAGAATGGATTTGGTGGGCAGGACTACTTTCAAGTAAGAATTTCTGTGTGTTGATATAAACAGGAAGAATAAGCCAATACTTGTTTAAGGTGGCACTGACAAGGGTGTGTTTTTGTGCTTGTTTGAAGTGGCACTGACACAGGGGTGTTTTTGTGTATGCATGGTGTCATGTTTGCTGTCAGAATGTTAAAATGCTTTTCACAATGGGCCAGTATCGATAAGAGACATGTGCTAGGGTCTGACCTCTTAACGTATGATGTCCACCTTATTGCTAAATCTTATGCAGTGTTTAACCCTTTGAAGCCTGATCTTTTTATCTAGCTAATGACTAAAAATTAATTTCTTACCATGCCAGTCCATGGGAGATTTGTGGTGCACAGAGAACGTTGTACTTTGTTTTTCTGTGTCATTGTGATTCCACCAATGATCCATTCTCATAATTGATTCTTCTAACACAGGCTTTGCATAAATTTTAACAATCGATGTTTTTGTTAAGTGAAACCTTTCCACCTTCAGTTCCTACGTGATAATGAACACATTGCTGCTTCAGTACAAAGACCAATGGTTTAGTGGTGTTTAGGGAGGTAAATACTATATACTGTGAGAATGATACGAAATACCCAAAGACACTGTGTGGGTAGAACACAGAATTATGTAATATTAAAAAACATTGGTTTAAAGCACTGAAAAACTTTATTACTTTCAACGGGATAAGAATATTTGTTTGAGACATATGAGAAGCTTGTGGATGAATGGACTTTGTTAAGTAGTGAATCATGCCTGAATTAGAACAAACAGTGGACCATTTTCTCTATTTCTGTTGCTTTTATGTGTTTCATGCAGTGGGTGTTGGTGAGGGTGCCAACTTTGCAGCCTATGCATTTGCCCCTGCATCTTTGGTAACACCATTGGGAGCACTGAGTGTACTTGTGGCTGCCATCTTGTCTTCCAGATTTCTGAATGAGAATTTGAACTTGTTAGGAAAGGTAGGTAGTGAAATGAAACTTTCTACACTGCAGTGCAGCCCACTGTAATGCATCACTTATGACACATATGTTGATGCCTGTCTTTCTGGATTAGTGAATGCAGTTAAAATTGTAGTAGTGACTTATATGCAGTGTCAGAAATTGAATTAATTGGGCTGAAGGTAAAGGTAAAGCAGTCCCGTTACAGGCCTGGAGTGGCCCAGAGGGTTCCAGGAAGTTAAGGCTCCCATATTACATGACAACGGTGCAGGATAGTGGTAAGGTTGTCAGCCTTACAGACTGTCCGCCTTTACCCCCAGCAAATGCTCCTGGTACTCGTTTCTGTTAGAGGCTGAGTCAACCCCAGGTCAATAGTGTGATCTGAAGAATTATGTCAATGGAAAATTCCAATGACACCAGCTGGGATCGAACCAGCAACCTTCCGATTTGTAGCACAGTACCTTAACCACTGTGCCACTGCAGTCCCCAGTTGAGCTGAAGGTACAATGATAAACCAAGTTATCTTCTCAGAGGCAAACTTCTGGGCACAGTACACGTCAGAAGCACTCGTCCACAGAATTTACTTGTAAATCATATGACATTTTGATGATTTGGATAATGTTTAGGCAAAATGTGGTCTTGTTTATTGTAATTTGTCTTACCTTCTCATATTTGCTGCAGATGGGGTGTGTGTTTTGTGTGCTGGGCTCTACAGTGATTGTAATCCATTCTCCGAAGGAAGAGGAAGTGGAGAATCTGTCCGAGTTGCTCACAAAACTACAGGATCCTGGTGAGTTGATTACAGGTGACTTAAATTTATTGTGCTGTCATATATCACATTTAGCTCTGCTGTGACATCTGATGTGTATTAAAAGACACCTTTTCAGATCTTCCCTGTGAAACTGGCTCTGCTCAGTGTGATGGTAGTAATGGATTGTTACCTGATCATAGAGTTGCAACATACAGCAGGGTAATGTGTGCTGGCAGAGGTTAACCCATCCCACACCAGTATTATTTTCAACTTTATCTCAAAATCATCATACTTTTTTTCTAGCCAAGAATGTTTGTTTACTTCTTTGACACACAAAGATTTTACACTGAAGCACTAACTTGATGGATGCCATATGCTGCGGCAAAGCCCTGCAGTAACAGGAAAGACATTAAATGGCTGTCAGCATGGGAGTCAGTGCTTTACTGAGGTATCAGCATGGGGGTGGAAATGGTTCAGCACACAGCCAATATGCAGGCATGGTCCAACTGATCTGGCCAGACAGAGATGATACAGTTTGCCTTATAATAAGAAATTGGAAATTTGTTACTTATTTGTGCAGTTCATTGCAGACATTATCCAGTGCTAAAGCTCTTTAAATGCCTGTAATCCAATTAAATACTTTTGTAGGTGTGTACTTCTTATTCATTGGTCATTGAAACAAAAATTTTTTTTTGTGGTTTATTTAGTAATGCTTTCAGCATCTAGACTATGTATCATCAATGGTATATGAATGAGTATATGAATACATGGCACTGGCAGAATTACAGTGAGAGGGTACAGCCAAAGTACTGGGGGAAAAACTGTCCAGTGTCACTTTGTTCACTGCACGTACAGCATCAATTACCCCAGAATGAGATGTAGGCCTCTGCTATGAGAAGATGGCAACTACCTGTCTGTCCTGTGCCTTAAAAATATGCCATACTGTATGTATATTTGTATACTGCAGATAGAATGAAGTGGCTTGTGTGCAAAAACCAGATTTAATCTGTCCATTAAACAGATAAGTCTGTGTAGAATATGGAGGGCAGGCATTGCAGTGACCCTTGCACCTCAACTTCTGCTGATCTTTTATGCATCCCATTTCTTGAGCATTCAGCAAGCACAGTATCTTGCTGATGGAGATGTCAGTGAAGTCATTTGCTTTCCACAAATGTTGGCCCAGGTGCCTATCTTTATACCCCTAGTGTCTGTCAGTCACAGAAACATGCGAACCCCTTTCAGATGTGTGTTTGCATCTGACACACCCAGGACTGTCTAGCAGCCCCACAAGTCCATGTGACACTTGGTGGGGGTGTCAGTTCATCTGACTACTAGCAGCGAGGTGTGTGCCCATCAGCTGGTAATGTTGCTACTGTGCTGGATAGGATGTGTTCTCCAGTCACGTGGTGCATACTGGAAACCCACTCCATTTTTCTGTTTCCCCTTCACTTCCCCTTCCATGCAGTGCCATGTTCCATCTCATACTAATTGGGCTGTAGCGTACTTTATTCGGAGAATTGCAGCTGTTATTTACATGTCGACATTATGTGTACAATTTCTCATATTTTCTTATTAAATACATGGAAAATTAATTGTTGTTCAGTGACTTTTTGCTGAGTGAATGACTTTCAAGGAATGCATCTGTTGTAAAACAAGGAATTGGTATGCAAATGGCTAGTCACAGGACATTTGTGAAGCCTCATGAGGTGCATGTGAAATATTGTCAGACAGAGGTTTATAAGGTCAGAAAAGTTTTGACTCATTTTTTTTTCTTTTTCTTTCTTTCTTTCTTTTCTGACTTTTTCTGTGTATGTGTACTTGAATGAAGTTTCCATGTGTGATCGATGGGTATGTTACCCAGAAGAAGAACAGAAATGTGTTGTAAACATGACAGATGGGGTGTGACAAGCCAATTTTGAACCTTATTTCCTGTGTATTTTTGTTCATTGATAGCAAAAGGTTCAAACTGAAAATAATAGAATTGTACTGTGAAATACATGGAGCGAATTTTACGTTCAACAGGGTTCATCACGTATGTGGTGGCGGTTGTGTCCATATCTTTGTTCATCGCTTTGTGCCTGGGGCCTCGCTATGGACATCGTAATGTGGTTGTGTACATCGCGCTGTGCTCTGCGGTGGGCTCGCTCACAGTGATGGGCTGCAAGGGGCTGGGGCTTGCTCTCAAGGAGACGCTGTCCGGTGAGCACAACGAGACAAACAATTGGCTCACTTGGTTCTTCCTTGTGACTGTCGTACTTTGCATCACGGTGCAGATGAATTACCTCAACAAGGCCCTGGACTTATTCAACACAGGCATCGTGACTCCTGTCTACTACGTCCTGTTCACGACTCTTGTGATCGTTGCGTCAGCTATTCTTTTCAGGGAGTGGCAGCACCTCAGCTGGGAGGATATACTGGGGAACATGTGTGGATTTCTAACGGTGATCCTGGCAATAGTCCTTCTGAATGCGTTCAAGGATATGGATATTTCCGTGCATGATGTTAGGGTCCTGATGCGGCCGAAACGTGAGATGATGGTTCCGTGTAGGGATAGCAGAGAAGGTTTAGGTGCATCATATGGTAGCCCTAATATGACACACAACTCTATTTGACCTTCCTTCCCTGTGGCACGGGTGAAGGATTTCTGACTGCTCATTATGGAGTTCCTAACTCATACCTATACAGGAGAACTGCTCATGTATTAATTGTGTATGTATACATAATATTTATTCGCAGGGAGTTATGGTAGTATTTATGTATCGCGTAATTACGACCACTTAAATCAGTGCCAAGATTCTTCGAAGCACAAGGAGTTTGCCAAAGATGTGTACAAATTTAGTTGTGTTCTGTGTTATTATATTTATATATGAATTATATGAAGTATAAAACAGGCTGTAGGCTGTGCAGTAATGGCTGCTAGACCATAAGATCAGCCAGGTAGCATCCCACCACGCTAATAAGTGTAAACCATTCCAAGGCTATTTGCAAATAATATGTTAGTTCCTTCTAATTTTTTACACTCTCTTCCTTCGAACTCTTCGTATGTGATCATCTGTAATAATTTTCACTTGACATGTGATGCAGCACAACCTGTGCAGTTGGAAAAGCATTGTCAGTAACATAAGAATAAATCATTGGTAGATAATGAATTGTGGAATACCATATTTACCCAAATATGGGATGAAGATTTTTTTTCTAACTTATCATCAGGATAGTGGGGCTTTTGTTATAATCACACATGAAATTTCAAAGTGTTCTGTGTGGGTATGTTCCGCAACATCTGTGATTTCTCTGGGGGGTTGGGGGGGTCATTTTCTGTTTGAGTAAATACAGTAAACGTACATTGAATTAGATCCAGTAGTGATTTGGAACTGGAATTTTCTCAGGTCAAACCATCTTATGTCTTTATAGTGTTAAATTGCATTTGTGTTTTTGATACAGAATGGTGCAGCTGTTGTGTGCATGGTTGAATTGTGTAATATTAAACCTATACAGTTTTTAGTAGATGTCACATAACGTCACGGTCAGGTTGTGTTTCTGCTTCATTTTGGAGTTCCCCGGTTCAAATTTCGTCTGTCCTGACTGAGGATTTTCATTTTTCTTAGCTCTTTCAGGCAGATGTTTGAATAGGACCTGGGGTTGTGCTACAACCGCTACCTTCTGCATCCTTTCCAATTCATTAGTTACTAATTGTTTCATCGTGAATGAATGAAATTACATCCTCTGTAGCTATGGCTAGACTTCAGCAAGTGCACTGAAGTACTGGAATGACAGTGATTTCACATTCTGTCATAAACTTGGATGTAAAATTGTCAGCAGCTTTCTGTGATACCATTTTGTGCCATGGAGTTGCTGTTCCACACATTCATAATGTAACTCCTTTTTAAATTCGTTAATTTATTTGTTTTTCATTGTGTTAACAGCTGAGGGTTGATGTAAACCCCCTGACCAACCGAATGCTATTTTTGGTTTCGTGAAACTTTTCTTCTGAAAGGTACAATTTCAAAGAAACTATGATTCAGGTCTTCTGGTACGTGAGAGTGTGTTGTTTCATTGCTACGAACAGAGATTTAGAGAGACCTGTTGCCTCCATCTTTGGGGAACATGTCTTGAAGATGAAGGCAGCAAGTTCTGTAGAATTGTTAATACCTGTGTATATGACGTCATATCTCGGAAGACTGTGATCTTGATAGTGTGAGCAACCTAAATCTCAAAAAGTAATTTAACGTGAAACAAAAATGAGGACCTGTGAGGCTGGAGCTTGATGTCAGCAACTTGGGATGCTCGCCCTTTTTACCATCTGCTGTACTTGAGTGTTAAACCGTTGTAAGACACACGCCCGGGGGGAGGGGGGGGACTGGTATAAATAACGGAGAGATCGATATGACAGAAGTAGCGGTCGTGTTTTTGTCGAAGTCACGTTCTCTGAGCGGTCTAGGAGGGTGGCAATGCGTTAAGTGGAGTCGTTCAACACAAAATGATCGCGTCTAGGAATACATTACCATGCGCTGCAAAGAACGTAGGTGTTTCGCGAGTTAACGTGTTGGACGGTTTTTAGGTTAACCCTCCCAGACATGAAGCCTAAATGAGGCCTAACATTCCTGGCGCGTTCAGTCTCAGTGCCCATGAATTTCAAGTCCACGGCTGTTTCCAAGGAAAACCAGGCAGGCAGTGTAGTATAGCGTAACATTGAGACGCGTTCGTGCAACAGTTGTTGCAGTGGAAAAGCAAAGAGCATTACAGAACTTGCGCGTGTATATTTGTGGCCATAGGCATCCAGCATGCAATGCGCCATTTTAACATCTGTGGCCTTCGCCGCTGTACAGTGTTTTTCTACATTATCTCATAAACGGTACGATTTTCGGAAAAAAAAAATTACTGAACTCAATGTGTGTGTTTTGATTTTCGCTACAATTTTTCTCTGAAACGTTTCTTATTCTAAGAAGATATGATAAGAAATGTATGTTGGTCTTAAAGTAGCCGTCATTCTTGTTCAGTTGTAATGGTACTTGAATTTTCTCGACAGATTATCGAAAAACCCTTAAATTTCATGAAAGTTCGTCCAGAGGAAGCCGAGTTTCATGCGGTCAGACATGACGAAGCTAATAGCCGCTTTTCGCAATTTTGGGAACGCGCATAAAAAATTGGTGTTGGGAGGATTTGAAATGTGTCCTATCAGTCGAGTTTCAGGTCCGTTTTGATCGATATCTCGGAAATAGTGGGCTATCGATCATGCTGGGTTATGTTTATATCGTCATGTTTTTCTTCGGCCTCCGCTCGTTCCTCACAACGCATAATGTTCCAGTAATAAAGAAGACTCACGGCGGGACGAAAATTTGTGTCTTCCATGTAAAGTGCCTTATTTTTGTCTCTTTTTAATCACAATCGGAATTTGTGAGCAGATTTTAGTAAAGATCCCAAATACGAAATTCACGAAAATTCGTCTTTTGGGAGCCGACAATAGTCGCTGAAGATTCGAGTCTTTGGTATGTTACGCCTTGTCTTGGGACGAATATTTTCCGACGTGTCGGAGAATCGTATTGCCTTTAGATCAAACGGTATAAAAACAGCTGACATTTGTAATGGAAACGCGCTGTTTTCTGTGATGTAGGAACGCCTTATTTAGGCTATTATCCGTATTAATTGCGGTTTTGAGACGGTTGGGTTAGTTCGGATTTGGAATGCTAATGCGAGGAGCATTTTGGAATCACTTAGTGAAATGGGACGGGATTGGATTCCGTGGTGGATTTTCTTGTGGATGTGTGGACTAACTGTTCAGGTTCTGTTTTCTAAGGGGTGGTGAACATACAGCGAATTCCACCTGAATACAGTTCAACATATTCATCTTCATCATGCAGTTTGGCCACCTGTCGACCCGTTACGGTCTCACACATCCAGAAGTCTCTTTATTGGTCTTCCCTGCTGTCTTCTGCCTGTTGGTCTGCAGTGTTTTAGTATTCTCTCTAATCTGTCACGAGGCATTCTGTTTATACGTTGCAACCAGTAACCCCAGTTTTGGACAAAACTGGGGTTACATTTAATTCCTTTGCATTCTATTTGTTTTATAATCTGTCCAAGTGTATCCTGCTATTTTTCTCATATAATCTATCTCTGCTGCTGTTATTCTTCTTGTGTCTCTTGTTTTTTTAATAGTCCAGTTTTCACTACCGTGTAACAAAGACGGAATGCCAGTGTATTGCATGATTTTATTCTTGTTTTCTTTAAAGTTTCAGTAGTCTAAACACACTGTTTATAAACGCCTGTTATTTTCAAATAGTTATTCAATTTGTTATCAATGTCCACTTCTTTTTCATAAGATGTTAAATTTCCTGTGCAGTTAAAGGAATTTACTTGTTCTACGTGTTTTGGAAATTAAAATGTCGACACCCTAATGTTATGTTAGTCTGCTGCCAGGTTAATCTATGTTTAATTTTATCCGGCTGTGGTGCGGGCGTCGCCTTGTTCTCCAGATTGTTACTGTTGTGTTACAAACTGCGCCAGATCGTGTCTAAGTAGCTGACACTGTTCTGCATTGTTTGCAAAACCGGTGTGGGGTAGGATTCAAGAGCGTTTCGTGGCTAGAACCTCATTTGTTTTGTGGAACTTAACACGAGTGTTGGGGTACAATAGCAGCAGTTAGCATGCTTCTTGGATTTCGACAGACTTGGCTTGTAGGTCTAAAAAGCGTAACGAATTAAAATTTACTTGCCAGAATTAACATTCTTTTAAGGTAGATGTAGGGTAGAGTAAAGAAAAGGTGTCGGCTGTGAACGCCATGAAAGCATGGGGGAGTGGGAGTATAGCTCCATTCATTCTTAACCTCGACTGTATGGAGGTGAGTGGTCAGATTCACGCCCCGGCCACTCTACTCCCGGCGGAAAAACCCCCTGTACAGATTAATAGGAGGGGGTGGACACCAGAGCCGGTCTGGACTTTGGTTCTTACTAGGAATCGAACCATGGTTCCGCCATTGTCCAGCCTGTATCTTGGTCGGTATTCTGCAAGGTGTACGGTGCCTAATTTCTGTGGATCAGTAATATTTGCATCAAAATTATTGAGGCGTATATTCCACAGGTAGATCTAACAGTTTCCCATAGATGGCACATGTGTGCGCGGTAGATTGTAAATCACGAGACTTAGACTCGTGGAAACAAAACCTAATATGGCTGAAGTAAGTGGAAATCTTAGAATAGTTCATAACGGGGGCAGTTTTGGTCACTTCAAATATCTGAACCCCAAACCAGTTACCAATAGCAGTATTTATATTCTGTTCATGGAGGTTATATGTCGTTTTGTAAGTAAAGAAAATGATATATTAACAGAAGTACTCGCTTGGACATGAAGAATGCTTTTTTTTTTCAGGCGATTGCCATTATTAGACAGCCTTCAACCGCGATAATGGAAACATCGTGCTTCTCAAAGGATAACGTAATCTTGATCGGATTGTCACTGGGTGGGTTAGATCATTGTTGCTCTTAACAAAGTCCGCGCGATAGCACACGTCAGACATTTGAGTAATAATGCAGGCGATGAATGTACATGTAAAACGAGAGATATGAGGTCTGTAGGAGACGGAGACAGCTCTCCACATTGGAGTTTGGTCCTGGCAGAGTATGCGAAAATTACATGACTGAGAGCTTCATGACTCATACTGTAAGTTTGCATAAAGCTGTGTGTTTAGATAAAAAGTTCATGTGCACCAAGCAGCTGTCTGCCATGTTTCGACACTCGCAGCGCCATCTCCAGGGCGACACACTCATATTCTCAAAGCGTAACCAGATGTCATACAATACTGCTTATTCACAATTCATGTTGTCTACACCTGATATACTAATTAAAAGAATGGAATAAGACATGTAAAGGCCTATAGATCTAACATGAGGGAGACCAGAACTGCATACGAAAATGTTAGTGTGGAGACCCCAAGAAGAGAGGCTGCAGAGAAACCTAGGCGTAATACTAAAGTAGAGTACGAGCTGGAAGGTCTGGGGTTCGAATTCCGGTGGGGGTAAGGGATTGGTTTCTTCTTCAAAGCGTCCGGACCGGCTGTGCGGCCTTCCCACACTCTTATTGAACGGGTATCGTGGATAAAGCGACCGGAACGTGGAGCTATACCTCTAGCCTTCATGTGCTTACATGGTGTGCGCAGTGACATCTGTGTTGCACTGATGGGATGTGAAATGTGAGGATCTCAGAACAAATAGCGATTATTTCCGTATACATGAACTGACTGGCTTTTATAAATGATAAGGCGAGTGTTTACTGTGCGGTACGGACTGAATGATTTAGACATGATTGAGGTTAAGTTTCGTATTCGGGCCGTGCCTGAGTTAAGGCAGTTAGTCGCCGGCCTGTCACCGCGGAGACGCGGGTTCGATCCCAGGTCATTCGGTATGAGATTTGAGGTGGACAAAGTGGCATTAGGACAGGTTTTTCTCCACATACTCCAGTTTCCCCCTGTCAGTATCATTCCACCAGTGATCCTTACTCGTCTTCTTATACATGTTGTTCTTACCGGAAGGACAAACGGGCCAAGCCTAGGAACCTCCCAAAATGCAATTCTCTTTCGGAAATCGGGGAGCATTGGATAGAAAATAACTATCATTTTTGGCGCCTTCGCAAAATTTCGAATATCGACTTAGGTTCATCATGCCTGTATGTCCGTCCATCCGTCCGCATGGAACAACTCTGCTCCCACTGGACGGATTTTCGTGAAATTTGATGTTTGAGTATTTTTTTAAATTCTGTCGAGAAAATTCAAGTCTCATAAAAATCTGACAATAACATGTTACCGTGTATGCAGACCTACATACATGTATGGTCACATCTCGCTCAGTTCTTCTTAGAATGAGAAATTTTTCGAACAAAATCTGTAGAGAAAATCAGAACACATTATTTTGCTCAATAAATCCCCCCCATGAAAATCGTGCCGTTTATGAGGTAATGTGGAAAAATATGGTATGTGTACTGTGTGCTGTGTTCAGTGTGACTGTATGGTATGTGTACTGTGTGCTGTGTTGAGTGCGAGTCGCACTCAACACAGCACACAGTACACACACCACACCTACGACATGCTGCCACACCACCGCATAACATAGAGCGACGTAGTTTTTACCGAATCTTAACCTAAATATAACTTTAGCTGGGCTTTAGCGAAGGCTCGCTGATGATGTAGGAGCAAGTCAAAGTGATTTTTGACGTGAATTTTAAAACGTCAGGCTTAATAAAAAGTGCATTTGTTGGTGTATGAACTTTAAGATAGACCAAAAACAACTGGAGAATGTGAAATGTTTTAAATATCTGGGTAGCATGTTAACAGAAGATGGAAGGTGTACGTGTGAAATTAAATCCAGTATTGCCACGGCAAAAGCTGCATTTAGCAAGAAGAAGAATCTTTTTATCAGCAAATCGGACGTAAATTTGAGGAAGAAACTAATGAAATGCTACGTTTGGAGCATAGCTCTGTATGGCGCTGAAACTTGGACGCTCCGGGCAACAGATCAGAAACACCTGGAAAGTTTTGAAATGTGGTGCTGGAGAAGGATGGAGAAGATAAGTTGGACCGATCATGTGAGAAATGAAGATGTGTTACTTAGAGTCAATGAGCAGAGGAATATTGTACATGAAATAAGAAAACGGAAGGCTAACTGGATTGGTCACATCTTACGTAGAAACTGCCTTCTAAAACAAGTTATTGAAGGAAAGATAAAGGGACAGATAGAAGTGACAGGAAGACGAGAAAGAAGGCGTAAGACGTTACTGGATGACCTTAAGAACAGTAGAGGATACTGTGAATTGAAGGAGGAAGCTCTAGATCGCACTGTGTGGAGGAATTGTTTTGGAAGAGGCTTTGGACTTGTCGTTTGACAGATTACTGATGATGATGATGAACTTTATAGATGTCAAAATGCACGGTACAACGATAACAATTAAAAAAAATCGAAATTGTATTAAGGAATTTCTGTTTAGAGGCTTTCGTGGGCTGTAAGTGCAGGTGGCACTATGTCGGGGTTTGACTGTACTGTTGTGGAATAAGCACGGTGCTGCCACTTCAACCGACTGGTGCGAGGTATAAGAAATAGGCACAAAATTTTGATTTAATTCAATAATCGAATACTAAAACTACAAACACAAAACACATTTCATTGCACGAAAACTGTTAAAAATGGCAGAATATATCGGAATTAGCGCCCTTGGCACCGACCATTTTTCGTTCTTTTTGTCCCTGCTCTTTAATGTATACAGATTTACGTAACCAAGTCAGCTGACATAATTCGGGGTATTGCATTAGCATCGAAAGAAAGGAATCTCGTCGCTTTCATGGGCTCCTGTAGATCCAGTATTGTGATTTTCTTATTTTTTATATAGAATTTGAGAGCAAATTTACTTGAGATGCTGGTTGGGGCAGATGGCCACGAATCGGTGATTTGGATTGCCTGGTGAGAGAATTGGGTGGTTTGGTTGGAACAATATTCCTCCCCTGACCAACCCCTAGCTATTACAGACTAATCAGTCGGAAATCTGCTCTCGTAGCGCGCCCCTCGTTTGTGTATGGCCTTCGGGAGGGAAGCTACTGACATAATGGAGAGGCAATATCCGTCTGTCTGTTTCCCAGATTTGACGGAAATGATTGTGGTACAAGGCACTAGACCTAAAAGTAAAAGTATCACTGGATACTCTCGTGAACGTTGCATTCTCCGCTCACACCAAAGAATATGGACCTTCACTGGAATAACTAAGGACCGTTTCTTTGCTTTATGACTGGTCCCCAAGAAAAAATGAAGAGAGGGTCGTAAATGCGTTTGAAACATGCTGCTGGGGAAGAATGTTACAAATAAAGTGGACAGAATAACGAATGACGATGTATTTCAAAGGGCGAAAGAAGAAAGATTACTTTTATAAATTTAAAAAAATAGACGCCACTCATGGATAGGGCATATAATTAGGTATAACGAGTTTGTAGTAAACATTCTTGAAGGAGCAATATCCGGAAAAAAGGTCGTAGGAGGACTTCGACTAGAATACTTGAAGCAAGTCTCCAGAAACACAGCAGCTGACAGTTGTACAGCAATGAAAAAAATGGCTTGCAACAATTCCAGATGGAAAGCTGCCGACCAATCAGAAGATTGACGGATAAGAAGAATATGACAGGTAATAAATTCTTTGAAAGTGTGGCAAAATTCAGATATCTGGGAGCAAACATGATAAATTAAAATTGCTTTTTAAATCTGTTATATTACGTTTTCTGTATAATATTATAGAATAGAAAATGCACATATATTATGTACATGCAAAATGGATTTAGCGGCAGTATGTAGTGATGGTTGTGAAATTGACAGATGTAATCCAGTTTACTAGTAATGGTTTTAAACTTGACACGTGCCGTCCGATGACGGCATGCTTATGCTGTAACATGTCGGACTGAAGAGACTATTACACGTGGATCACGTAATGTAATGTAAGTGCATTATGTTGGTACTTAAAGGAAAATGGTCGATCAAAGTTGAATCCATGAAGAAATGTAGAGCAGATTGAATACGCTGAATGCTTGCAACCTTTCTGTCCAGAATCTTCTGTCTTCCAATTAGCTACTTAATATAAATATTAAGATAGAACTATAATTTTGCTTGTTGTTTCATATGGGTGTGAAACTTGGTCGCTCACATTGAGGGAGCAACATAGGCTGCAGGTGTTTGAGAATAGGGTGCTGAGGAGGATATTTGGGTTTAAGGGGGAGGAGCAGGCAACAAGGGAGTGGAGAAAAGTACTTAATGAAGAGCTTAGTGATCTGTACTGCTCACCAAATGTTACTGGGGTGGTCAAATCAAGAATAATGATATTAGTAGGGCATGAAGCACGTATGGGAGAGTGGAAAGGTGTATGCATGGTTATGATGGGGAAACATGAAGGAAAGAGACCACTTGGAAGGCCTAGTCATAGATGGGAGGCTAATTTTAAAATGTATCTTCAAGAAGTGGGTTGGGGAGATATGGACTGGATTAATATGGCCCAGGATAAGGACAGGTGGCAGGTGCTTGTGAAAGCGGTAATGAACCATGGGGTTCCATAAAAATGGGGGGAAGTTTTTAGCTATCTGAGGAGCTACTGGTGGACCAAGAAGGGCCAAGCTAGAATGTACAATTTTGCTTACTGATAGTGCCAAATACTTGGCACGATTAAACTTCACTGACATTTGCAAAAATTCTACACTTCTTTAATAGTTGTGCCAGTCGTTATGGCTAATACTGAACAAATCACAAGGAACAAGAACTTCTGATTATGGTCCTACACTTCGTATGGTCCGGGGTGCAAACCCAAATACGGGAGGAAGAGATGTTCTGTCCACATCGCCCATCTAGACCGGCACTGGGACCCACCCATCCTCCCGGGGTTAAGCGGCCGGGGCGTGGCGTTGACCACCCACCCCACCTAGCACTGTGCACAGCTGTACCTCTTCTCCACCTCTGTGCCTTCATGGTCTATTAAGGGAGACCTTCACCTTTAACGGCGGATTATTAGGTTTCATAAATAGACATCAGTGCCAAATAGGGTGTGGACCGGGATAGCTCAGTCGGTATAACGACTCGCTACGGGCTGGACGGTCTGGGGATCGAATCCCGGTGGGGAGGCGAAATCTTCCGCACCGTCCAGACCGGCCCTGGGGCCCACCCAGCCTTCTCTGCAATGGGTACCAGTTCACTTTGCCGGGGGTAAAGCGGCTGGGGCTTGGCGTTGACCACCCAACCCCAACTAGCGCTGAGGTTAAAGAAAGAGTAGATCTATACCTCTACTCCCACTCTGGGCCTTCTTGGCCTGTTACAGGATGACCTTTACCATACCTTTTTGCCAACTAGGGTACTTCGAGCGCCAGGAACTGACACAGACATTTCAAGTCGCGCAGTTTCAAATTTAAGCAATTTTAAACGAATTAAGATACTAAATAATAACATTTTTCTCTGTTGGAATAAGGTGTCATGTGACTAAGATGGCGGAAGAACACTACTGCTTTGACCGATGAGATTCCAGTGATTTGGGGTTTGGATTTAAGCCGGACTCCATTTTGTGTGCGTGTATGGCTGGCGGTCTGCCTGTTATGTACCTTCCGGAACGTAACTGTGTTTCTACCGTTGTGATCCTTGCGACGTCACGTCCGCTAGACATCTTGCTCCATCCTTTCCTCCAGCTCACATTTGCACTGCATCACTGAACTTCCCAAACTGATTTACTCCGTCCACTGCTCATAGAGGCGTTACTGCAGCTTCAGTGACTGCGGTTTGTTTGATTCGACGTTGTTTTTGATTTCTGTTTGGTGGGAAAGCATAGTCTCTTTTTTTTTAATTTGGCCGATTGTTAACGGTCCATTGTTGGAGGTTTCTGCTTCCCTCTGATCGATCAGCGAGGCATCAGCGCTATTTTGCGAGAAAGCACCATTTGCTTGCTGGAAGGATTATGCTCCTATAAATTAAAATCTTTAGTCTCTCTGAGGAAGAGTACGTCCTGAAATACTGACTTTATTTATTGCTCAGTGCTACTTGTATGAAGATAGAAGATTCAGCAGAATTTTCCCACCTTCAGGACTTCATAAACAGATAACGCAATTTAACCCCTTTTGAAGACCATTCGTCCGTCTGTGTGCATGGCCATATTTCGCACTGTGAACTCTGCATGCTGTCGGCACGGCGTAAACAATTACCGGCTGGTCTTTCTAGTGGAATCAAGCCGTGTTCTCTGTGAGGTACGAACTGAGATTTTATGATAATGTACATCAGGTTAGGCACTGTTTTGACTGAGGACGGAAGCAGAGTTATCTTCCGAAATATTCATTTTTTTTAAATTTTAGACGGTGGACGAAGTCCCCACCCACCCCCCAAAGGAGTTTGTGTCAGTGATTGATAGAGCATCGTCAGAGCCTTATACCTGTAGTGTTGAATTAAACTTGTTTGAATATGCAGTTCGTTACAATGGAAATAGTGAAAGTGATTGTTTTTGTCGACAAAAAGATTTATGTGAATATTTTAACTGATCAATTTGAAATGTATTTGTATGTAGACTGGTTACTGAGTTTGAGTTGTGAATGAAAGATGCAACGGTAGGGCGGCAGTAGTTGTGTCTTAAGAAGTTTAATTTTTCTGCCGCGTAATTAAGAAATCCAGAATTATCTTCGTTACATGTCACGAAGACCGCCAATATTGCGCTTCATTTGTTAAGAGATGGCAGTAGTTGACAAACGTTAAGCATGTTCGGAACAGTCGGAGGCGTTCCTAACTAATTTACCAACCAACCAAGCAACCAACCAACCACATGGAGAGGTGTCCCACTTGAAAATTTAATTATTCCTCGCTTGCTGATAAAATTCCTTCATTTTACAAAACCTGGAAGTTCATCGCCATGTTCACAAGGGCCCGCCACGTGTCCCTATCCTGAGCCGGATCAATCCAGTCCCCACCCTCCCTTCCACTTTCTTGTAGATCCATCCTTTTGCTGGTTAAAAATAAACCTCATTTATGGAAAGGTTTACAAGTGCTAGACAAATGAAGATTACGTTACTAATTCAGCGCTGTTTGGTTAAAATGTTCACAGAGAATGTGTGTCCAGTGTCACAAAGTTTCAAATTTGGCCGCGTGATGCCGCCACTGCAGCAGAAGTCGAGAGTCCTCCACGTTGTTACAGACAACAAACAACGAACAACGCTAAAGGCACGACGTAATTTGTGGCATTTCCAGACCCAAACGAAGAACAGAGACATTCAGTCGCTAGGAAAACTTAAAGGAAGTGCTGAAGCCGCGGGCCGTCACAGTCTGAACGCAGTTAATATGATGGATCGGTCGACTGTACGATGAGGCACCGGATTGATGGGGCTGGAAATTTACCCCATTATACGGGGACAATTGGGGATAGCAATTTACCCCATTCGTCCTTACCTGTATCTTCCGACGCGGCTACACATCTCGACCCTGATGATGGAGACGCTACGATTTTTCGAAACGTCGGAAATTCTTTTCCAGTTGATATAGCGTCACATGTGTTTCCAACAACACAAATATGACGGCCTCAAATCTCGTATCGTTCTGCTGTCTTTGGTTCTCGATATTTCGGACATGTTACATGTCTCTCATTATGGCGAGTTCCCCGCGTAAAACTGCCTGAATATAGAACAGGGTATTTCATATCTCACGCAACACAAAATATGATTGAGTGTTGTCATAACATGCTGCAAGTTCCTTCTTGCTTCAACTTCCATTGGTCATGTTCCTTAGAGAGGCACACAATAGTGTAGCCCGTGATTTTGTGGAGGACGTGTTCTGTGTAGGCCAACCATCGGCCAACGCGGTTTTCTGCAAAACGGTTGTAGCTATACGCAGTTGAAAACAAACAGTGTATAAAACTAAAAACTCCGTGGCCTTAGTCCGCACGCGAACTATACCGACAGAGCGGCCGCCGCCGGTCGGTGAAGTTAGTGCCAACTTTTGCGGATAGAGGGGTGTCACGTGGTCAGCGCAACGGTTCCCCACAGCCGTTAATCTCTGTTTTCTAGACCTGGAGCCGCTACTTTTTTCATTCAAGTAGCTCCTC
>Ga0123352_10005166_pt1 | contig 19535 bp, 7 predicted proteins | sample TergutLab28metaG_FD_89700 | JGI IMG/M metagenome (GOLD analysis project Ga0123352, IMG submission 89700) | Labiotermes labralis P1 segment gut microbial communities from Petit-Saut dam, French Guiana - Lab288 P1 | ecosystem: Host-associated > Arthropoda: Insects > Digestive system > Gut ... | reverse complement strand
CGGATAGAGGGGTGTCACGTGGTCAGCGCAACGGGTCCCCACAGCCGTTAATCTCTGTTTTCTAGACCTGGAGCCGCTACTTTTTTCTTTCAAGTAGCTCCTCAATTGACCTCACGAGGCTGAATGGACCCCGTTCCAGACCCACTACTACTAATAAAATCTGGTAGCGCCGGGGATCGAAACCGGGACCTCTGTATCTGTAGCCAGAAACTCTGACCACTAGACCACAGAGGCGGTCACAAATAATAATTATTTGCAATAATTGTAAAATGGTAAAGCAGTCCCTGTACAGGCCTATTGCAGGCCCATAGTGTTCCAGGAGGTTGAGGCTGTCAGATTTCTAGAAAATCAATACTTGATGGTAGTAAGGTTGTTAGCCTTACGCGCTGGCCGCCTTTACTCCCAGTTAATATTCCTGGTACTCATTTCTGTTAGAGGCTGAGTCGACCCCAGGGCCATAAAGCTGCCGGAAGGATTGTCAGTTAAAAATACCATTGACACCATCGGTAATCAATTCCACAACCTTCCGGCTTGTGGCATTGTGCCTCAACCAACTGTGCTACCGTATGCCTTGCAATAATTGTAATAACTGTATATTGTAATAATTACAGACAGCAGGAAAGGTGAGGGTCACCGAAATACAGAAACAGTGAGGATCTTAATTCTAACACTCACACACTCGCACACACAAAATTCCTAATGAAATGTGACGGTGACGTGCATTATACAGTTTGTTGAGCGTTTGATGGTGTAATTAACAAATCATTCGAGCTAAGCGTATCGCAATTTGAGAGTTAATGGATCATAAACTTGCCTAAAATTGTCTTAAACCTCCTTGCATTCTAAAAATAATTGACGGTATAATTATTACAATAGTGGCAACAATATGAATATCTGATAGTTTGTCGTGAAAAGTTAACACAGTGTTATAATAGAGGGAACTATACATAGAAAATGATCATTGAGTTACATAAGGATTAATATATAATCCTTAAAAACTTCTGCAAACAGATTAAATTATTTGACGGCTATTCATAATTTATCCTCAAAAGTACATGCAGTAATACAATTTAATACTATTTAGATTTCAATAACATTAATTTTCAATACCCCTTTGTAACCCTTGTGATCTGAAACACCCGTACCCCGCGATAACACGCTGCTAGCTCATTGAGGTTGCTTCATAACATTCCCTCTACGTTTGATAACAAAGTTGCGTCTGTAATGTGGCAGCTTCAGCATTGTCATAAGCTGCTTAATTACTACCCACTGTCATAGGTTCCCCTTACGGTAGGAGTACAAGATATCTCAGACAAAATCCATAGCCCTTTCGGAAATCATACCTGGAACTACATTATAATTGAGTGACATTAATTGCACATTAATATCTCTCCTGCCTAATACTACAGAATAACACAAAAATATAAGTACAGACTTTCACATACAAGTGATACACAGCACTATGATAAGTGAAGTTCCTAAGGAAAATTTGTACTTTTCCACGTCACGAAAGTACATGGCGGAAGGAGAGGTGTAGCTCCACTCACTCAGTCTCAGTACTGTTTAGAGGAAAGTGGTCTTGAAATCCCGGGGAAAGAAATCCGGCACCCGTCGATTATGAGGCTGGGTGTGCCCTAGAGACAGCCTGGATGCTTTGGAGTAGTGAGAGGTTTCTAATTCGGACAACGTCATCCCGTTGTGTTAGTCACTAGTAATACAGTTCCCACACTTTTCCTACCATACCTTTGCTTTTCTAACTGATAATGGTCAATATGTATGGCCGGAAAAAGTAGTAGAAATTAAAAAATAAACAGAATAGAGTTTATGTGGGCTGTATTACTAGTGAGAAATTTATAGTTTAGTTTAGTGCATAACTTACAGATTGGTTCTACTTGCACATATTGTTCCGATTTTAAATAGATAAAACGCATCAGACCTGTTTTGAGACTCGTGTTGAAATAAGAGGCACCATATTACAGTCAATAATTTTGACTAAGAGTTGTACAGGTCTGCCATCAAGAGGCATTTTCAGTCTGCAAACACAATTCTACGATTTGTTGGAAATACATTAGGCTGTATTGCAGAAGTAATATCAATTTATATGTCAATTACACGTAATTATGGTTACATACATTTCCAATTTGTGATCAACTTAATAAGACATAAAATAGCAGCTCCTGCTGCGGGGTCGTTATCATTTTCGTTAGGCTGATAATCTTCAACGACTCTGTAAGACTGCGTTTGAGTAGGACTTCTTACAAGAAACTTGTTAATGCGGTTGCGTAGAACGACAACTTCAGGGTAAGAAATTAATAAGTAGATAAAATAATTTACCGTTTACAACTTAATCTAAACGATTTTAACTTTACGTTGGACATCATGTTGTGTTATATAATTTTCCAGTATTAAAACTCCGTGGCCTTAGTCCGCATGCGAACTATACCGACAGAGCGGCCGCCGCCTGTCGGCGAAGTTAGTGCCAACTTTTTCGGATAGAGTGGTGTCACGTGGTCAGCGCAACGGGTCCCCACAGCCGTATATTATTTAAAAACACAAATAAATACTTGTGTTGTGGGTGATTTAATATTACTTTCTAAGCGTTGTTATTCGTGCTGCATATTTCGCCATTCTGTACTTATTTCCTTGTTTACTAATATTTCTGGGTTTTCTGCTAGTCTTATGGTAGAGTTCCTACAACACTTCATTTCCCATTGGCAGTTGTTGGTAGATTGAGGGCAGTGGTTATGTACGTAATAGTTCAATACTGACTTATATGAAAGTCTTTATAAAGAAAGACGTGTGAATTAGCAAGTACGACGGCATGTTATAAAACCGAAAGTTGAGCGTGTACAAATAATTATGTAATAATAAAAGACGATTTGAGAAACCGCCTAGAAATTTTGGTAGCAGAATGCTGTTCTTGACGAACAAGAGCAACAGTCATTCAAAATTTAAAGCACTTTAGTAAACCTATCCGTGCCGGCACACATCATAACGCAGGGTTCTATTTAAAAGTGAAGGAACTTCACAATTTGTATGATATTAAGTGCCACGCGTTATAAGGTAGCGTAAATTTATGGCACAAATGTAGACCTCTGAGTTGTTTAATCGATGTAATGTGATTTGTAAAATCCTGTACGCAAATAAAAGTTGTTTTCTACTAGTTATGCTCGGAACCATTTAGGTTGAGTACTTATTAGCCGAAATGAACCCAGTCAGATTGAATCGAATGTGACACATTACGATTCTGGTGCCCAGAACTCCAGCTTCAGTCGACTCGACTAATTCATTGCGACATACATCTAAGAAATGCAAGCAAAGCAGATGGGCTTGCCTTTGTTGTAGCGTAATGCATTCCACTCAGTTCGGTTGGTTTTACCGCAGCCTTTCAATGACGGCGTCTGGTCACCGCATATTACCGGTTCTACACCAGAGACATGGTATTACTCTGTTTCAATTAGTGAATGTATCAGAGAATAAGGCTAAGACAAAGGACCCTCTGAAACGTTCATAAATGACCACAACGTGAACAGCTTTACATCTCAGAAGACTGCTGCAGCCAGTCACTTTTAATGGTGCCTGTGACAGGGCAAGTTGCTGTTTTAGGCTTTAATGTCTCCGCTGTTCATGCATGACGTTAAACACGAAACAAATGCGTGCCAAAAATTAGAATTTATCCTTTGTTATTCACCTAACGAGTAGCTGCAATATTTCTACATGTAAATTAAGCAGGTGGGCAGGCTAAACTCCAAGTATATACTACAAAATACGTATATTATTACAATAAAATTGTAATACTGATAATGTTTCATACAGTCTGTATGATATCATCCCTGTATTACTTTTTGGCATTTTTCTAACCCTATGAAATATTATGATTAATGTGTATATTTTGTAATGTTTGAGAGATCTCACAAATTTTACCTTGAAAATGATGTAAACTTATATGCATGTTTCCATGTCACTCTGAAAGAATGTCAAAATTTTTCGGTAATGTTGCAGTCTACACAAATTACACAGTTCAGAATGACTGCCACGGTACCGCCCGCCCAGCGAGGATAGATGCGATTATTCACACGACTCTCTTCTCAGTGGAATTGCGAGGGAACTTAACGTATAGTCCATAATGCGACGTTCTACAGATTCGTCTAGAAACATTTCACATCTTTCACTTAATTACAAGAAGTATGGGAGATCAGTGGATATCATTTATTACGGGCGCCTTCGATATTGATAGACAGCAGCTCACGAAAATGTTCTTCGTGATTTCCGCATGAAAACAGCTTCGTAATGAGCTATAAGTCTTATTTGTGACGCCATCCGTAGTTACGAATTGGAGAAGCGCGTTAATGTTCTCCAAGAATGATGTGATTTGAAAGTCCTTCTTAATCATGGTCTGAAACACGGAGTGATTGGGAAAGGTTTGAAGCATCTGCTGGTTCGTACTAGGGAGGTACTGTAACACATCTGCATATTTGTGAGGTCTGAAATCCGAGGTTCTCACAGCGGTGTTGCTGAAGATTCAAAGCCTCTGGGCTGTTTCGCATTGACCACTGGATGTTTCAAAGGCTCATAGTGCCTTTAACTTCAGGGCCAAATATTTCCCTCGTCTTGGACTGTTTGACTCTGAAGTTAGATGCTCGAAACGTCGGGCACTATTTGACCAAAGACATGGCTTAACGTTCCAAAAGAACTGAATCTTCATCAAAATATTTACGTGCCAGCCCTTTATCTTGCGTCTACAAAATGTTTCCTAGTGCCTGAAATAAAACATAGACCTAATAACCTTCACAAAGTACAGAAACAGTTTGTTGTGTTATATTACTTTGATGACTATCTACAGATTATGGGAAGAATTTCGAACACATACTTTTAACAAACGCCTTATGTATAAAGAGGGTAGCAGTAATTACCCATTTGATAATTGCACGACTGAATGTTATGTGCATAAGGTCCATTAGCGTGACGGGTCACTACTTCATGGTTATCATATAAGCCTAGTTTCAAACCATCACAAAGTCATAATTTAAAGCGTGAAATATTTAATATGAAATCTGTAACTTTGCCTTATTTCAGTATTGCCTCAAAAATTAGCACAAGATAATTTATTGTTTTTTTACGGCAACTAAACTGCAGCACATCCGTTCTTGAGGAGACTGAATTTTACAGAAGGGAACTGAAAGGAACAGAGGATTTTGCTGCACGTAGGAGGTTAATATTTGCTGAGCTGATCAATCAAATAAATGCCTGTTTTCGTGATACACGTTCTTCGTTCACCAATTTGTTACTATTACGATTATCAATGAAATCCTTGTTTTTAAATTTAAGGATGATTATCAGTATTGAACATACTCACTAATCCTAAGAGTGGCCAGATCCGTAGTGATTATATATGTACAATTATTTATTCAACAACAGGTTTTGACAGTAGCTCTCCGTCTACTTTTGGATTTTCAAAGTTTCTTACTTTTCTTGATTTAGTCTCCGTAATATTATGAGGGCAAGGTTCACTGTCATCTTTTAAGACTACTATCACCTCCACAGCTGTGTAACACACAACATGTTTACAGAAGTAGTGTGTAAGTACATTTGGCTCTTATGCGGTAAATATGGGGTAGGGATCCGTCATGTTAATGGACACCATGCAAATAAGCGTAAAATGGTTATTTGATAAACAAATGTAAGTAGCTTAGGCTGCATCGTACAAATATTCTGACAGAAAATTACGCATAAATTAATTGTTGAATTACTTGAGGATTTATGTTTAAATTTATCTGGCAGTAGGGAGGGACCAGTGGTCAGTTCTTGTGGATACGGTGGTGAAATTTTAGGGTACATAAAAGGTCAAAAGTTCTTGAGGAGCCTAGGAACTATCACACTTCCAAGAAATATGCACCATGGATTTAAAGGGTATATACAGTCTAATCGTAGGATACCTGTAAAGGACTTACCGCTCACCGAATGCAATAGTGACACAATCAAAATATTGCCAATTTGGGGTTAATATTACGATTGAGCTCCAAAATACAAACACTACATCCGACAATAATGGCATCTAGCGGGATATGTTTCAACTAACAAGTGTGCCCGTATTGTCGGAGGTGGTTGTTATATTTTTGAGCTCGTCACAGTATTTACTGCAAAAGGCAATTTTTGGATTGTGGGATTGTGCCACTATTGCATTCAGTGAGCCTTAGTAGTGTTTGATTTTTGTTAGGAAGAAGTCTGGGGCTGTATACAATGTAACGGCCTTTGGTTCTTTTACTATTCGATTACTATTGCGAAGACATAAATCAAATGCGACGTTAATTGACGGCTTAAGTCTACTTGTTAAAGACAAAGTGGCTGTGGTTGATTTTAGGCTTTCTCTTTGGTTATATATTAAAATTGATGCTGTTCCTTTGGTGTTGATGTCTTGCGGAAGTTGGTTGCATTAGAAAGACTCCAAATAACATCAGCGTTGAAAAAGTGTGGGTTTGTGTTACACAGAGTGTTTATTTAATCGATTTTACGTTTGCCACAAACAAGTACATTTTAGAATGTTATATATATATATATGTATATATAAAACAGCGAAAAAAGAAGTGATTAAAGAAATATGTTATATTACAATATGCAGTAAGTCAATATTTTATTTACGTACACTGTAGCATGAATGAATAAGAGGGCTGCAATTCAAACTGTTAAAATTATGTGGTCGTTATGAATACTCAGAAATCGTTATTTACTTTTAGTTCCACTCAGATTTACATCAGTCAGCTTGCAGTTGTGATGAAGTGCTCAATATTTTTCCTGAAGACGTCAAACGTAAGAACTATTAAAGAATAAATAACCTAATATATATGGGCAGAAATCAGTATAGACAATGGTATTAAATTATAAATATATCTACCGGAAATTCAATTATTAACGAACTCTATGGAGCAGAATCATTCTTTAGAACAATTCTTTAATTCTTTTAAATGTCGTCAATTTACTCGAGAATTTTCACATTTCCTTTCGTGAAACCCAAAGATGCATTATCATGTTTTCAGCACAGTCGCAACTGATTTCTCGAAAATTATGGATCAAAGTGGGATTAATTACTCTAACAGAACTGAAATGTGAAATAATTGTAATAAAAATCCGCAGCCTTCTGTTTTATTGTGCCCTCTGTATAAACATATGCCTTAATTCTGTATTATTTATTGTTCTCCATGTATATGCAGGTATTTGCATTCTTTATTACTCAGCCTCTTTGCAGGCACAAGTGCTTAAGTTCCTTTTTATTTATTGTGCTTCTGTATACACAATCGCTTCAGGTTCTTTTTTAGCATTTAGTTTGCCCCTAAGTGATGCTAAAACTAAGTGCACGGTCATTTCTCGACATAAGAATGCAGAACGAAGTCACAATATAAAGACTGGTAATAGTTCCTTTGAAAGGGCGGAAGAGTACAGATGTTTGGGAACAACCTTAACAAATCAAAATTCTATTCAGGAAGAAATTAAGAACAAATTGAAGAGAGGGAATGCTTGCTTTCATTCGGTGCAGAATCTTTTGTCTTCTAGTTTGCTATCCAGAAATTTAAAGATTAAGATATACAGAACTATAATTTTGCCTATTGTTTTGTATGCATGTAAAAGTTGGTCGCTCACATTGAGGGAGGAACGTAGGCTGAGGGTGTTTGGGAATAGGTTGTTGAGGAGAATATTTGGGCCTAAGAGGGGCGAGGTAACAGGGGAGTGGGAAAAACCATATAATGTGGAGCTTAATGAAATTACACCTCACCCAATATTGTTCGAGGGATAAAATCGAGAAGAATGAGATGGGCGGGGCATATAGCGCGTGTGGGAGAGAGGGTAGGCGTATACAGGCTTTTGGTGGCGAGAACTGAGAGAAAACTACCACTTGGGACACCCAGGCGTAAATGGGAGGATAATATTAAGATGGATCTTCAGTAAGTGGGATGTGGGGGTATGGACTGTATCGAGCTGGCTTAGAATAGGGACAGGTGGCGAGCACTTGTGAATGCGGTAATGAACCTTTGAGTTTCATAAAATGTAGGGATTTTCTTGACTAGCTGAAAGCCGGTTAACTTCTCAAGAACGACTCTGTTTCATGGAGTAAGTAAGTAAGCAAGTGTGCCCCTTTCTACACAAGTTCTTCAGTTCCTTACTATTTAGTGTGCCCCTTTACACACAATTTCTTGTTTTTTTAAGTCTTTAGTATGCCCTTTTCTACAGGCGTGCTTTAGTTCTTTATTGTTTATTTTTGTCCCTTGTATGAAAATGCTTTACTTCCTTACTATCCATCGTTCCCTTGTATACACAAGTGCTTAAATTCCTTAACATTTGTTGTGCCCACTGTATAAAAAGAGCTTGAATTTATTATTATTTATTGTGCCCCGCGTACAAAAAAGCGCTTCAGTTCTTCATTATTTATTGTATCCCAGCATGTACAAGTGCTTTAGTCCCTTATTTCTTCATGTACTGAATAGAAACCTTACATTTTGACACTCCCTGACATTCTACAAAGGTGAAAATGGCCGTCTGAAATATATGAGGTCATTTCTGCTTTAAAACGACCAAAATTCTTTCTCTGGGGCGGTTTGTAGTAAAACGATGTCTGAAATAACAAATGGGCCGTGCAGAAATATTAATTTTTCTCCTCCTACATGGAATATTGCAAGGAAAACCACACAGGTATGACATTCCTTGTAGATTTACAGGTCAGTGTTTTACACTTGTAAAATCCATTGTTGAATCTTAGTCATCAGTGCAGTTTAATTTTCTTACTCAGTATTTTAAAACTGGGACTTTTCACTGATTTCTGTGTTTATATATTGACAGCTACTTGGCTTATCGGTTAGGTACTTATACACTATATGTCCGGTATTTCTATCCAGTTCTTAACCCGATCGTGCTGTCCTGCTGGTTTTTTTGTTGCAATTAACTGGTGTTCACGCACCCGCCAAATATTTTTCATTAACATAATAATGCGTTACGACGCGTCTGTGTCACCATTACAGTTCTGACGAAAAATTGTATATAAAAATGTATGGTGAATTCCAAAACATATCAAAACGTAGTTGATTAATAACAACTATATTAATGTTTATACTCTTCTTAGATGCTGGCACCGCGTTGAGGTAATTCTGTTGCTGACTTTTCAAAGAAAGAAGCTGTCTCACTTCTAGGGTTAACTGAACATGAGGGATCCTTCGGAGTGTGGGCAACATGACCCACTTGCATACGGTGTCAGTAGTCAGTAATATTATTGTAATCATCATAATCATAATCTATACTCTATCACAAAGTTTTAAGTTAATGATAGTTATACATTATATCTTTACTGTATGGGAATACATTATATAGGCGTGGCACTTAGCACGACATATTTTCGGCTGGTGTTCGTAAGATCTGTGTTATTTAGTAACGTTTTATGTTGCTGGTACTTATTCCTACGGAGGGCGCAACCCCAAAGAGGACCGTGCAGCATTTTCTGGCGGCCACCGAAATCGGGTGATAAATAAACTGATGTAGAAATTATCAGTATGAAATTAATTTCGCGGATTTCGTTTATATTCTTACAAGACATGTTAGCAATAGCTTTTCGAGCTATTTAAAAGACAAACGCAATGATGTTTTCGATCCAAATCGACTGATGCTACGGCAAACACATGCTTTAGAATTACCCGTCGCAAGATGAAGGGCGGAGTCTCAAACTTGGAAGAAGCAGTACATGTCGCCTCATAAGACCGCACAGAAAGCTCTGATGCTCACCGGTGCTTTACGATCAAACAAAAATTTATGTCCCGCCAACACCCTTTGTCGTGTCTCGGTCTTTAAAACCTACCGTCGTTAACAAAACCTTCGATTTAGGTCCTGCCAACACAAACATCCCCGTATTTCTTAACAATTTTAGCTGCCATTTCTCATTTAGGTGGTTGAGTTCAGATGAACTGAAGCTGTCCCCCACCATTCAAAGAGTGTGGACATACGTATTATTTTAATAGGCACGCTAAGATAAGGGAAAGGCACATATCGTTTCTTACAGGATATGACGCTGCGTCACTTGTTATTTGCTTACAGACGTTTCGAGACCACCACTTTGTTTCTTAAACGTCACCAGCTGATTAGCTGCTGTTGCGGCCTCATGTCACAGAAGAACGGAGACCCTAGTCACACCGTTGCAAAAGGCAAGAACTCGCAAATCTCTACTTCAACCGTGCTTGAATGACACTGTTGCCTTCTTTTTTCGCAAGGCTGTATAAAGAAATGACTTTTAAACATGACACATGTGTTTAATATTCAACATCAGATCATTTACATTGATTGTTTATTCAAACAGAATATAGTTTTGGATTTTGGCCTATCTGCATAAGTATAAACTAACAATGAATAATGCATGTGATTATAATGTTTGCTTATTATAAGGGAAGAGTTCACCGCACCCTTTAGTATTCCACACAGCGGAAAACTTTGCTTTTGCAGATCGTCTCAAAGAGAGCACTGTACACTTTTACTTCATGCCCTATTTTTGATAAGGGTCTATATGGGCCGATTTAAAGGCTTCGTACAGTTTTGTTGATTAGCCCGACTTAGCATCGATCCACGCTCGCTGTCTGATTAAGACGCCACTGGCAGTAACAATGGAGCTGATGTTCCCGGAGGGATTAAAAGTTACCATAGGAACGGAACGACAAAGCTTTTCTAAACTCAAGTCTTCACTTTTATGAATCGCGTTCTGCGGGTGTGGAAAGACTCCTTTCCTGGGGCAAAATCATGTACTTCGAGGAACAAAATTGCGAATTGCGGAGATCTAGGAGCATAACCGCAAGCAACAAAGGAAGTTTTGTTACCGTATAAAAATGAAAGTTCCTTTCCTCTTTTACTTCTTTCGCTTCTTAATTTTTCCTCTAAATCATCAACAAGCACTAAACACAATCACAAAAAACCAAGAAAACGAAATTTTATAGTGAAAATCCCTAATTTTCTGTATACCTTAATTAACCTCCTACATGTTTCGGCCTCTCTGGGTTACTATCAAGGGGCTTCACATTTTACGGTGATAAGGGTGAGGATTAATACTGTCTACACCAATAAACCATTTATGCATGTACAAATATAAAATGTAAAATGCTGAAATGTCCCATAGCTGGTTGAAAGATCTGTGTATCTTTCAGAATTAATTTAATCTACTTTTAAGTTTAATAATTATAAGGTAAAATGGCTGAATTTTAATTTTTGTGATTGAATAAGAAATACTGTACATAGTGCTATGCAACGCTATGAGATAAGCATTAGATAAAGTGGTTCTGAAATTTAATGACAGTGTATTATTATTATTATTATTATTATATATTTTTTGCTTTAGATTTCCAAGTGTACTTTGATAACTGTCCTACGTTTATATTAATTAGACAATCGAGGAAGTTAATAGAAATATCGCAGTAACAATACTAACTAATTCTTCAACGGGGATGGCTCACTTAAAAACTAAAAACTACTTCTGCTGTTGGAAAACTGATTAGAAATAACTCATTTATTCACCCGGCTCCTCGTCATTGTTTAAAGTTGAAATAAATCAATAGTCAAAGTGTCAAGTTATTCATCAATGCTGTTGTAACAGCCGAGATTCCGAGTGATTTGAAAAGGGTAGGCTTTTATGAATATACGATTTCCTTATAAACAGATGTTGCTACAGTTTCCAGGATTTCTTTTCTGTTTTTTTTCAATAAATTTGGCTCTGCATTCGTATGTACTGTGCCAGTTTTTAGCTGTCAAATTATAGTTAATCACGAGTGACTTCCTTATGCAATAATGAACAAGATCCACAAAACAGCTACAGATTTTACGTTTATGTGTATTTTATTGCATAGACCAACGGTCTAACTACCAATTCTTTATTTTAAAAAACCTGGTAAATTAAATTTGCACTTCCTGTGAAGTATGGATTTGCAGTACGCCGATATGTGCACAAATTACATTTGCTCCACTACTGTCGCTCTTGACCTCAAATAACAGATTTCGTCAGAATAGTCGTACATCCAGTTGATTGACAAAACATGACGATCAGATGAACGGGTATAACTTTCTTATTATATAATGCATATGCAGTAAATCCTGGTCTGGAGCGGGGGTATGCTTTGCGAAACCAGCGCGCTGGATAAGTCCATGTTAGACCAATTTAATATTGTGTGGGATTAATGGAGATGTAATAAAGCATTCATGGACAGTGCAAGTAAATAATATCATGTAAATGCTCTTAAGGATAATTGTATATCAACAAGCAGATTCGCGAGACGAATGATAGGGTTACAGACGCGGGAGGAAGAAATCGCGTGATGACAACTGAACTGAATATTTACACTGTTTCGTATGCTGCAGGGAACAAAGCAAATATGTATATATATATATATACAACAGAACAACTGCGTTTAACTTTAAAAAAATAGCTGCATTCTTCATATGCTGGTACAGCGTGTTAGGCAGAGTGTGTATTAAGAGATTAGTAGATGCTCGCAAGTAATTAATCGAATTTAAAAAGGCCGTGTTCGAGGAAAGTTTACATTAATTCGTTCTGTTAGATTGCAAGTAAAAAGCCAACCGTTAGAAAGTCACAGTGCCTAAGGGTCGAAAATGCTTTCTTGTAATACGAAAAGTATTAGAAGTGTTTGAAACGGTCTAAATTGTAGGATTACGCGTTCTCTACTTTACATAATAATTTTTAATAATATACGACGTTCAGCCGAAAGCCGTAAGTTTAATTTGAGCTTCACACAAAGCATGATTAAAAGTTGCATCTTACCGAAACACAACCGATCTTCAATTTTCCGTACAAAATTGTGAGACAGCAGGAAAATATTAAAGTGGAACTTGCAGAAACAGGGCGGAAAGGCGTGGACTGGGATTCATCTGGATCAGGACAGAGACAAGTGGTGGACTCTTGTGAACACGGTAACAGACCTTCAAGCTTCAGTCAATGCGGTGAATTTCTTGACTAAATGAGAAACATTTAGATTCTGAAGGAGAACTGCCCTCCATGGAAATGGCTACAACATGCATGCAGATGTCAATAACAGATTTAATTAAAACTCCACGAAAAATTTAGGAATAGATAAGAAGGAAAACGTGCTATTTGGATTAAATGCTAGGAAATATGAACGTAATAAGAACAGACATAGTGTCTTGGGAAATACAGATGGTTGAGAACTGTCACGCGTACGTCATCCCACCAGGACATCAAAGAAGTTTAATGCCAAGCAGGGAAATGTGATTGAAAATTCAAGTCTCATATTCGAAAAGGTCTAAGAGATGAAAGAAACATACACGCCTATCTGAGGGTGGGCACAGTGACCACGGCCCAGGCCCCCCGAGATTAAGAGGACTAGGTTTCCCTTCAACCAGAAATTGAAAACACATTTTTTGTTAATATTTTTGTTATTATTATCATCATTAACTTCATAACCACCGTCAGTATTGCATCATAGCCTTCTTTCGCAGAGGCCATACCGAAGACACACTAGAGTGGAGTGTGTCTTGTCTTATATCTTTACTAGTACTAACGAGATACCGATCCTTTACGCAAGTTTTCTTTCCATAGCTACCTGTTGCGTGATAATCTCTGACGCAGAATTAACATCCTCGCAGCACGGGAGGTGAGCACATGTTTGGGAGATTAATGACAAGCAAAGGGCTCAGTGGCATGAAAAACAACTTTTTATGTTCACTTCCCACTAGGTTACTTCAGAATTCATGTTAACTATAGGTGTCATGTAGCGACGTTTAAGATCAGAAAGTATGTACAGGTCAAAGTACAGCCCACGAAGGCGCATGTAGTGGTGAAGGATTCCTAACCTCAGCAACAGGCGGAGGTTCATCCTCAAGCTTCAATAGGTTTATTCGCGTTAAGGTAGGCTCTTGCACTCACTGCGAACGATGCCACACGGGCCACGGGCTGGTCTAGACATAGGACGAAGAAAAATACTTGTCGCTGTCCGTTAATCCAACTTCGATTTCTGTGAGGAGATCGTAATTATACACGGTGGGCTGTACAGGTCTGGGATTGTTTGAGGGCACTTAAATTGGCTGACAAAAACCAATAAGGGAATTATCTAAGATATGCTTTCCTTTGTTGGGATTAGTGTGGACCGGGATAGCGTAGTCGTATAGCGACTTCCTACGGGCTGGAAGTTCTGGGGATCGAATCCTGGTGGGAGGCGAGATTTTTCGCACCCGTCCTGGGGCCCACCCAGCCTCCTGTGCAATGGGTACTGGTTCTTTCCCGAGGGAAAAAGCGGCCGGGGCGTGGCGTTGACAACCTTCCTTCATCTAGCATCGAGGTTACAGAAAGAGTTGAGCTGTGTCTCTACCCCCTCTCTGGGCCTCCGTGGTCTGGGGCGAACTTTACCTTTACTGTTTACCTGTGTCAAGATTAGTAAAGAGCACCTCCTAATAAGAATCAGATATTGCCTGCCTGTGAACCCAGTCCGGTCTTGACACGTCGAGGGATTTCTATAAAAGTATATTTTTTGTGTTGTGTTACTAAAGGAAGGAAGGAAAGAAAATATAAATACAGGTGGGAAGAAAGAAAGAGAGAATTCAACAAGAATCTTTTGCAAGTTACCTCAATTATTTACGGCACTTGAAATTAGAGATCCTATTGCGGACACGAATATTAGGCAGGTTTTCACCCTTTTTTTTGTAGGCCACGCAGGCCCTTAGGGTGAGAAGAGGTATAGCTCTACTCTTTTCTAGGACCTTCGGCACTAGATGGGGGTGGGGGGTCAGCCCCACGCCCCGGCCGCCTCTACCCCCGGTAAAGACCCGGTACCCATTGCACAGGAGGCTGGGTGGGCCCCAGGGCCGGTCTGGACAGTTGCGGAAAATCTCGTCCCCACCAGCATTCGATCCCGGACCGTCCAGCCCGTAGCTCAGTCGCTATACCGACTGAGCTACCCGGCTTACGGACACTAATATTAAATGCCTAAAATTTATGGACAGGCCTAGTGTAAGAGGCTTAATAGCAGTGCATGCAGCCCTGAGGGAGACCATGTTTACTGTGTGGAAAGAATTGGTCGCAGAACTTCAAGGTGTGGACATTAGAATGTTAATAGAAACAGAGACGCAATTGGTACAGGTTTTTGTTGAATTGAAATGTACCACATTTCTAATAATGCGTAATTAATTTTAGTTATGCTGGCATTAATTTGGCTTTAAACTTTTACACATCTTCTCCATGCTCGTTTTACAGCACATAATAAGGGCAACCAGAAATCCAACAAAGTTTATCACGAATTGTGTCCAGTATTGTTATTAAGTGTTAATGGTGTTACGTTGTATTTACTCGTGTAATGGAATGGCGAGTTGTCACTTCCCCACTCCTTTTATTGGCCCGTGTTTGTTGCTGAGTGCTTCTTCTGTAGGCAGATTTGTTCAATTCATGTAGTCCTTAATCACGACATATTGTGGTTTACAGTTACCAGGAAATGATGAAGCAGGTTGAGTGGAAACTGTGGCTAGTTCTATATTCACATTCCGTAGACCGTATAGTGTACAAACACTGCGAATTTACACTCAAAATGAGCGTTAATGTTAGTAATCGTAGGTACTGCAAATCTGTAACAAAGAGGAGCCAGAACATCCGCAAAAATAACCACCTTTCAACTGGAAGCTGTTTTCAGAATTCTAACACAATAGGATCATAGGCAGTCACTTTCATATGTCGGAACATGTCACGTTTATCAGTACAATTATTAGTGTGTTGTTGATAATTGTGTTATTAAAGAGCCTCGTGGTATGAAATATGTGTAGCAGTTTTAACAAAGGAGGGTGGTTTCAACGCACAATTCAATGTTCTTTGTAATTTTCCACCTATATCATCATCAATTTGTGTTTAACGTGTACCGGTATTTAGTTTATAATATGTATGTCTGGGTTTTAGTAAGTCAGTTGTATTATTGTCCTTCAAATACGGCATTCCATATTCGTTCATTATTTTGTATCCCGCTAGTCCGTGACGTGTTTCTCACGACCGGTATCGATAACAACAGCGACACTCCTATATCCTGCACAACCTGAGGCTGTTAGATATGCTTTTTGAAGTAGTACGTGGCTTAGAGATCTGCCTTCGAGCTGACAGTAAAGCATAAGAATTTATAGACATTAGTGTGCATGAATATTCAAAATCCAGTTCTTGCAATTTAAGGTCTAGTATATTACATAGTTGTATGCATTTGCATGTCACAAGATGGTATTTTAAATGTGTAGTGGTGCAAAGTTGTAAATGTTTTATGAAATGTATGTAGGATGAATACGAAATTTTCTGCAGTAATTCAGATAAAAGGCATGGAACTAAGGGCAAAGGAATGGAAATAAGAGAAGTTGGAGGGGATGTATTACTTAACATTTCGATCAATTTTGCTTTCCGCTAAGTGTTAGGGTGATCTTATGAGGTCTGATTAGGTGTGTGGGCCATAGAATGCCTATGGAGAATGTCAGTGCGGATTATAGTGCTTATGTGGGAGATGCGTGCCGTATGTAGTGCGAATGGAAGAGAGGTACGGGCTGTAAAAACGATGGTCTTAAAATTTAAAAGGGGATTCATTGCTTAGGAGTTGTAAGTAAAAATGGGAAGATAATATTAAAACAGCTCTTAAATAAACAGTTGTGAGGATATGACTGGATTAAACTGGGTTACGATAGAGTTTAGTTTCGGTCTTGCCCCGTGAGTTGGGTAACAGGTAGGAAATTATTTGCAGAGCAAGTGACTGTCGGCTTCTCAAGAAGGTTCAGCTTCCTGGAGTTGCTGGTTGGTTAAGTATGCAGAGGTTCTTACCACGAGTCTCAGCAATATGTCACACTCGATACTGCCTTACAACTTATAAGATTTCCTGCCTGTATCTCTAGAGTCGGGTGTTTAGTAACGACAAATTCTACTTGCGTGTGCTGGGAGGTGCAGCTTCTGGGAATTACGAGTAGCTTTCATTCCCCTCACGAGACAAACCACGAGATGTGGGTGAACCTGGGTGTTGCCGGTTTAGCTTCCCTAAAGCTAATTCGATATTAGACAGACAACACGCGATCATACGTCAGTCACAGAAACGGACTGTTCTATAAAGCCCTGATATTAGAATTTTAGAGCTTAGGAAGTAGTACGCGTAAACACAAATTGCTTATTTTCAGCGAAACTTGAGATTCATGACCGTAGTTTTGTTAGTTTTCTGTGCTATAAGGCCGTGTTTTCTTGTAGAGATTTTCCAAATTTCAGGGGGGGATTTCTACTTCCATCTTCAGACAATAAGACAGAGACTGCAACTACAACGTATCTCTGGAACGTTTCGTAATTTCTACATGATTGCACGGCGTGACATGTCAGAGGGCTCTGAACTTTTTGTTTGTGAATTCTGGGTGACTATTAACTTCTCAGAAGTATACTTGTTCTGTTCTGTTCAAACAAAGTGCGTGGCTTATTCAATGATTCAGAGCGTTAGAGAAGAGTAGAGTTCTGTAGAGTCACAAAATGAAAGAAGCGTAACTTCAGTCCGCCATGAACTGACTCCCCGATATCAAACCTAGAAGGTTCAGTACAGTTCAAATAAAATACCACCACTGAGCTCCATACCAAATTGTTTTAATTAAATTAATACAAGTGGCTATCATAACCGTCTAATTCCACTTCTCTTTAATATCATACAGTTTCCATTAATAAACTGATTCGTAGGATATAATCTTACAAAATACCTTTTTGAATTTATTTCCCTCTCTCAAAGAACATTTGATTCACATGTTTCATGAAATTCTCGATTTTTCAGCACTTAGTACAATACTGTGAAACACAATGATAGAGTTACTTGGGTTTCTACATTCCACGTCTTTTGTATGTCCAGATAATTGACCTGCCAGTTCTGAATAATATTTGGCTTAATTTTTCTCTAGGGTTAATTGATATTCAAGAATTTACAAAGACAAGTAATATCCCTTACAACATAAATAAGAAAATAATAATAGTAGGCAGCAGCAGATAAAGAAGCACGAAAACAATAAAACACACTCAAAAATTAAAAGAGAAGTTAAAAAAAAATAAAACTGAAAGATAATAAACCCAAATGGGATGAAGATAACAGTTTTGAGTCACAGCTCGTATATGCCACATAACGAGTTATTAATAGAAATTCATCACGTTGTTAGTGTCGATAACACTGGAGATTGCTTCTGCCACAGAAACACATTTGGCTGAGGCTGTGACGCTGACTGTGTATTGAATACTGTAGGTAGAATTGCCTCTAATTGACCCAGTAGCCGTCCGCAAAATAACAATTTCGGGGTAGGACGATTAAAATGTGTTTACACTGAAGACGGTGGTACGAAACAGCGCTCGAACGCAGCACTACCTGAACGGGTTAAATATAATGAAGCTGTCTTACGCTAAGGTTTTATAGTGCCAATGACAGGTGAGAGATTAAGTAGGGAGCATTGATGGAAAACCCAAGTACTGAGAAGAAAATCTGTCCTACTGCCAACGGTCTCACCACAATCAACCGACTTTCAGGCTACTAAAACTATTATCTTTTCTGTTAAAGCTAGGAATATGCTTCTGGAACTACTTTTACTGAGGAATTTAATCTTTGTTGCCCATGGGATTGCTGGTAATTTTTAGAAAGCTTGTGAAAATATGCAAACCCCTCCTAATTTTCATGAAGCTTGGTTTTATTATAACGATGAGCACAGTGACTCTAGTAATAATAATAATAATAATCTGTGTCATTTAAATGTTGTGTTCCTGTTCAGAAGTTCATCTTTAATAAGAAGCCACTGACATTACGCTAACAACCCAATGTTGTTCCCCCCCCGGCAGTCGATATGATAACGCGAGAACACACGGCGGTGGGCTAATGTAATAGCCACTCATACTGTAATGAGTGTGTAGTTTAGTTTCGTGATGAGTCTATATTATCAAAGGTTAAATCCATTTCCAGCCCTATCATAACATATTTGTTCTTCCTGGTAGATCTAGAAAGCTCTTCGCATTTTGGGTCAGTGGAACGTCACGGTATAGTCGTTAGCACTCGTGCTTTGTGTTCGAGAGGTCCCAGTTTCAGACCTCTGTTCGGGGATTGTATTATAATTCACTAGGTTTCAAACATTAGTGTGTTTCCCTCACGTTTATGTGTTGGTAGGCGCAAGACGTTGGTTGTGTAAAATTAAGTATATCTCATTGCACGGATAAGAATAAGGTTAAAATATGGTTAAATCATTCAGTAAATCCTCATGCACTAGAGGCTGGTCGTAAATGGCGTTTTAAAAGATTTTGTACACAAAGGAGAAGCGTAACTACCTGAAAATAATGTATTATGTTTGCATTTACAGAAATAAGAAGACAACAGTTAAGGCAAGAAGTTTATTTTATTAATGCGTACATAGCTTTTGCCTAAGTTGCCTCCAAATGTGCGGCTCCCGAAGCTTGTCTAGCTGATGACCCTGTAATACACCGCACGCAAACACGCACGTATGTATGTATGTATGTATGTATGTATGTATGTATGTATGTATGT
>Ga0123352_10005165_pt1 | contig 19535 bp, 12 predicted proteins | sample TergutLab28metaG_FD_89700 | JGI IMG/M metagenome (GOLD analysis project Ga0123352, IMG submission 89700) | Labiotermes labralis P1 segment gut microbial communities from Petit-Saut dam, French Guiana - Lab288 P1 | ecosystem: Host-associated > Arthropoda: Insects > Digestive system > Gut ... | reverse complement strand
ATCTAAGGGCTGTTAAATTTTTGTACGTACTCTAAGGGGGGGGGGGGGGGGACCACGGTAGCGCAGTGGTTAAGGTGCTGTGCTACAAATCGGAAGGTCGCTGGCTCGATTCCAGATGGTGCCATTGGAATTTTTGATTGACATGATCCTTCCGATCGCACTATGGCCCTGGGGTCGACTCAGCCAGGAGTATTTCCTGGGGGTAAAAACGGCCGGTGCGTAAAGCTGACAACCATACCACCATCCTGGGCCATTGTCACGTAATCTGGGAACCTTAACTTCCTGGAACCCTCTGGGCACCTCGGGCCTGTAATGGGACTGATTTACCTTTTTTTTAAATTTTACTCTAACTGTGGAAACGTCTCACACCCTTCAGTGTATACCATATAAATATTAAGGTAATGCGGAATGCATTCATAGTGGGCAAGACACTTAGCCGCACACTGTTGTGAAATAAAAATTCTGGACGTTTCCTTTCCAATCCGTAACCTTGTTGAACAGGGTATTATGTAGGAATAGGAGCAGAATACATTAGCAATGTAATGTATGATTGAGTCGATACTATAGTGTACACGTTTACCGAATGAAAGTTCTAGGTACCAGCAAAAACTAGTTTAGCTTTCCTGTTAAACTCTTAAGCTGTATAAAGACAGCTGCCTTTCCAGAAATGTACAGGCTAATCATATTGGGTAATTTTGTATTAGTCCGTTCTTAACAATTCCCATTGAACTTTTGAAGGGATTTATGTTAATGAATAATGGAATAAATTAGATTTTGACAAACTATGTTATTTCTGATTTCTGAAATTTTTTTTGAGACCCATAAACAAATGGGGTAGTTGAATAGTTGAATATTCTTTTCTACGGGTCTAATAACACATTGTCTGAGATATGCAAAAAATGTAGTCTGAAGTATCATACAAATGAATTAAGTAATAATTATCAATTTAAAACGCATTACCAGCAAATGCACAAGTATTAATGTATGCACTTTCACTTACAATCAGCCAACAGAACGACATGTTTCGTTCTCCTTCAGATCATCTTCAGAGAGTCTTACATCAAAGAAGCTTGTATAAAACACAGATGAATTAACAGATAGGTTAAACGTTTAGTCCCTAAAATTGTGGATACCATAAAATTCGTAGTAGATGTGAAGATTGGTCCGTACAGTATGAATATCATAGCGTTACGGAATTACACGTGTGCGTATCAAGAGAACGGCGTGTGTGTGTTTTGAGATACAGCACAATAATTATCACTCTGTCGACGTTCTGAAACACTGTGTAACTGAAGGTGAACGAATTTTTATCACTTTTGTTTTGTCGGGGTGAAACGTGGTCTCTCATCACAGAAGAACAAGAGATGTGTGTTAACATGCATTTAGCAACGTTGAAATTTACTAAGTTTACCCAGGGAAAATAGTAAGTGAATGCGATATGATTATGGAAGCCTACTGGAGTTAGACTGGCAGGGGAGTAACGGAAAAAAGGCTCGTGCAATTTCCACTTTGCCCACTAGAAGTCCCACGTGGCCTGGCCTCGGATAGGGCCCGAGTTTGCGCGGTGAGAACCGGCGACTAACGGCCTCAGCAAAGTCCACATACATTCACAAATAACTTAATTAATTGGTGTTAGAGAACAAAGTGTTCCGGGAATTTTAACGTTATACATCCCGTTGTGTTCTCGTGATATCGGTTAACAAATAATACAAAAACCTTTGACGCACCTAACTAATTTAATTGTAAAAACGAGATCTCATTTTAGCTAGCGCAAATTTATATATTTCTTTTGAGGTGTTAATATTAGTCTGATGAAGGCCCCTTTAAGTCGAAACATGTTGGTACAATAAAAAGTACCAGAGTTTGGTGAGTCAGCGGTATTTTTTATTTATTATCTGTTCTGGAGAATGTTTGGAAAAGAAAGGATGAAATAATTATAGGTAGTACTAAAGGAAGGCCATCTTGATTTGAACAGGCCGTATAGCATTGTTCGGATCCGTATAATGTAGAATTTTGCAATCAGGTGGACATGCATTTCGGGTACGAAAGACATTGCTTGAAGAATTTTGGTAGAGGTACTCCTTGGAAAATGTCTATTAAAAAGGGGATGATAAGATGATATTAAGACGTAAGTTATCTTTAGAAAACGGGATTACAATTGCTTATGTGGATGAAACCCCTCATAATCGTGTCCACTGTGGGTTATGATATTGCCACAGTTGACACTATGTATTCTGTTAACATATTATGTTTATAAGTGTAATAATATTAGGTATTTCTTTGAGAACCGACGAATTAATGTAGTACCGCAAAAAAAATCTGTTTTTTTATGAACCGTCACTTTCTTACGCAAGATTCAGAGAAAGTAAGCAATTAGTAAGTACGTAAGATTATTAACACGCTTTGGTGGGTGTCGGGGTATTACAACTTTCGTCATTTAATATTTCACTTTAACAGTGGAAAATCCCTCTCGGTGTAATCTAGGAATCATTTATTTGAAGTCCTCACCGTTCATTCCTTCTTCTATCTGTCCTTATTCTTGTGTGACGTTGTCTTTCTTACTTTTTCTGTTACAACAGCAAATTAAGTTACTTCTTGATTTTTCAGGTGTCGTAGTTCCTAGTATAAGGCTGCCGTGTGTATATATCCTTGCAAATTACATATTTCCACAGAAACGTCATGAGAAAGTTATAACCATCCTCTATGATGTCATATGAATTCACAGCCAAATACTAACAAAAATATACTCGAATATTCAAAGCAGCTTACAGTAAATTATTTAAAAGATATACTCGATTTAAACGGACTGTGTCACAATTTAAATCTTGTCTTACTGTCTGTCACTAATTGAATTCTGAATTGTCTTTTCCTTTATGTAAAACAGCTTTATGTATTGATCACTGCTGATAGGAGTACAAGTAAAGAACATCTATTGTTGTGTAGCTGATCTCTGTGCCATGTCGACTAGAAAGGTGTGTAATTGGCACTAGTCATAGAACAAAATACCTGGAGCTGAAGAATGCATTTAGTTCACCTCCCTCAATGTAACGTAGAAGTCCACATTGGATAACCGAATAACTGTAACTATTAACCATCAGTTGATTTTATGCGACCCATTGGTATAACTCCTCGTTTTACTGGACGTAGGGATATTTTGGCATTTTTGTTTGAAGAAATTTGAAGGTTAATTTGATTTCTCTTCTTTAAAATTTAAAGCTGTTGTTTTTGAACAATGAAATTTGCTTCGTATACCGAACTAATCTTTAAAATGACGCAAAATCCACTTCCAGTTTATTTTCAGAATCTTGGATGTATGGCGGCCACTAATTATTAGATAAAGGACATGTTATTAGTGTTATAATTTTACAGAACAAACGCGCCTGTGGTGAGTAATTTGCTGAGAAAGGTACTTGTACTAAGAGGGAGGATGTAAAAGGGAGCTGAAGAAAACTGTATAATGAGGAGCTTCATTATTTATAATCCTGTACAAATATTAGAGTGACTAAATTAAAGCAAGGATGATGAGATGGGCGGGGCATGAGAGAGAAGGGAAATTATAGAATATTCTGGTGGGAAAGTTCTAGGAAATAGAGTACAGTACTTTGAATATCATACATGGGTGAAAATGTAATATTACAAGACAGGCAGTGTACGTATAACGTAATATTCAGGCGCGTCCGTGCAAACTTTGTTGCAGTGGAAAAGCAATAAGTATTACATATTCTGAATGTGTGTTTGTAGCCTTGGGTATCCAGCATGCTATACGCATGCGCCATATTATCATCCGTGGTCTGTCCGGCTGTACAATAATTTTCCACAATATCTCATAAACGGCAAGATTTTTGAGGAAAAACTTTCTTCAACATAAAATGTGTTTTGATTTTCTGTACAACATTTGTCCGAAACATCTCATTGTAAGAAGAATTGAGCGAGATATGGTCAAAAGTGTATTCTGGTCTTCGTGTAGAGTGCCTTTTATTCTTGTCAGACTTTCATAAAACTTGACTTTTCGAATAGTAATCAAAATATCAAATTTCATGAAAATCGTCCATTGGGAGCCGCGTTGTTTCATTCGGACGGACGGACAGACGGACACGACAAAGCTAATAGTCGCTTTTCGCAATTTTTGGAAAGCGCCTAAGAAACTGGACTTCATGCATGTGAATTAGGAAACGGGCCTGTGGTAAACTTTTGTCAACACGATAATGAAATTTCCGGTTCAGTAAAACAAAGAGAATTTTTTCAGTAGCTGAGGGATCATTAGCTTCTCGAGCTTATCTTTGTCCTATGGAGTCAACTGCACGAAGCACCTAAAATAAAAGTTTGATGAAGGGGAAATATCTATCGTCCTGCTGTTTGTCTGTCTTGTGCCCTCACGCTTAATCTCTGATATTACGTGACGGATTTGTATCGCTTCTTGTGCTCAGGCTTTAAGTCTGGATTGTGAATTGAACTCGGTTTGTGTCAAGATAGCTGTCAAGAAGTTTTAAGAGAAATAAAATTGTTCAGATTTAACGTTTTTAAAATACAAATACAATAGTACAATAATGTGACTCATCTTTTATGAAAGCCCAAAATTCAATAATGTATGTACAAGGGGACGTATTTTAGTGGTATTCTTTTTAATATTGCCTACATACTAGTATTTACTTACCTTCATGTATAGTCAGATCAGCGTGAAGTTGAACATATTTCTAAATTTATTAAAGCATGAAGTCATGAATTGGTGTGAGAGCTCCACGCTTTCTTAATTTCGGCACTAGTTACATGCTAATAGTTCGTTTCACGTCCGGTAGCTGCCCCCACAGGAAAAAGCTTCCATGTTGGATCCCAGAGCTGGTCCTTACGACTTGAAGGTCAAGACTACGTGTGTCATTCATCTTTAATAATTGTTGTTCCCACTTGCATTTATAATTTACAGTAACCTTATTTTAACTGTGTACATTTTAGTTATTTTAGTTCTCTCATTTCTTCATTCCTTTTGTGGTCATATAGCATACATCAGACAAGTGACTTTAGAAATTTCTTGTCAGACTTCTCATTTCTTGTTTCCAGTCAAGTTCCTACGATCGTTATTATTAGAAGTATCTCAGATAATGTCCAGTATAATTGTATCATTGAATTTGTGCCCTTTGTGAAAAGGTCGCTTAAACCAAACTGACACCAATGCACTTTAATATTTCCTTAACAGCTTTTTCCCCTAAGCAAGATGAATATCGTCTCAGTATTTTTGAGCGCAAAATCCTCCGGAGAATTTATGGCCCAGTGATTGATAAGGGAGAATGGCGAATTAGAACTAATCAAGAACTTTATCAATTGTATGATGAGAAAGACATTGTGAAATTCTGTAAGCTGAGTAGACTGAGATGGGCAGGACATGTCATGCGCCAGGATGACGACGATTTATCCAGGAGAGTCCTCCTTAGTGAGCCAGGAGACCCAGGTTGCGCTGGGAAGACGGAGTGAAGGAAGATGTAGCAAAGCTAAGATGTAGAGAAATTGGACAGTAGCCGCCCGAAACCGGAAAGGATGGAGGAAACTCTTGAAGGAGGCCGAGGCCCACCCCGGGCTCTAGCGCCATTGGAAGAAGAAGAAGAAGAAGATCTTATTCCCAGTTCGTTTTCTACACAACTATGCATTATCAATGATATTATATTGCATATGATGCGGAAGGAAGTGGTCGTGGCCTGGTTGTTGATCTGCCCGAGAATTCTCCTAGAGAGTCTAGAGGAAACTAAAAAAAAAAGACAGTGTAGCTGGTCTCCTGTTTAATAGTTACCATACTGTCAAAAGATAGGCCGATATGGCAGTAAGTCGGTACATGTGGCTTGTTGAGTATATGCAGTTGAAGTTAACGAGGGATGTACAAATTCTTGAAGACTTCCTCAGTGAAGTACTTGTTTGCTTTATTTGAAAGAACAAGGCAAGGATGAAGTCTCATTTTCTTCGTATATTTCTAGACTGAGCCTAGTTGATTTTCATCCGTAAGTAATAGTGTAGTACGTATTAACCTTTGTTCCTATGCACAAGGAGAGGGAATAAGATTATAGCTGTCTCGTGACATACCAAGCAGACACTAATGAAAGGTAGCGGCATAGCTCACCTCATACCTAACGTCAGCGCTAGACGGTGGTGAGTGGCCAAAGAAGGACCTCGGCAGCTTTAGCCCCGGGAGTGACCCGTTACCCATTTTACATGAAGCTGAGTGGACTTCGTGGCCGGCGTGAATGGGCCCTGAAAAATTTATAACTTCGGACACTCCAGGTCGGATAGAGTCGCTGTACCGACTACGCTGTCCCGGTGGCTCTCAGGGACGGGTATGTTATATGTAAAACGCAATAATTTCACCGCCATAAAGATTATGTTGTAAAAGATCAGACACGCCAGATTTGTCTCTGATACACTGGCTGCAAGTGTGTGTGTGTGTGTGTGTGTGTGTGTGTGTGAATGAGTGAGTGGAAGCTCACGTGCGCGCTTCTGAATAATTACTTTCAGTATATGTGTGTTAATAATACTGATTCCGATCACGAACCAGACTGAGCGAGTACCGATCTGTTTTCTTGCCTGTTGCTTCCAGTTTACTTTTACCTTTTTTAAAGAACGAGTTTCTCTGGTCTCAGTTGATGATCTAAACTTACTTATGTTCATACAGAAAGACCGAAATTAATAACTACCTGTGTGTGAGGGTGTCTGATATCTCTTACATTACTTACCAAAGAGCTTTATGTCTGGAGCTCAGCGGACATGAAAACTTAAAGGTGTAATGGAGCATTAGTTGAGATAATCTGATTTAATACGAACTCCATTTAACGCACGCGACTTGATCTCTTGGCAAATAACTCACTGGACAAAGAGCCAGTTATTTTTAACATTATGTTGGAACTGTCTTTTGGGATAGCCTGATACCTAGTTACCGAAGATTAGGAGCAATCTGATGTCAGCTTCTTCAGAGCAGAAGAAAATACCATGTGGGAATTAAGAGTACAGGACGCAGGAAAAAAGGCGGACATGAGCTGGGCCATGAACAAGTACATGGAACACGGAGACCCTGAAATTGTGGGGCGGGCTGATAGTTGGTGCTCGAAAGCACGTGAAAAGATCGGGGAGAGAGCAGTCGAGGAAAAGATTTTGAAAGGGAGGAAAAGACGTGTTATATTCATATGGCCACCTGAGCATCCACTCTCTGAAACCAAGGTTGGTGACACTTTAAGGCTCAGTGATTACCACGCTTTTTGTATTCAGTGTACTTGTACGTTTCTCATGGGTCTCAGAATAAAAACAATTATTGCACTGTACACATAATTACTCGTTTGGCATTTGTAATGGGAATTGCGGTTCGTAAGTGTTAGGTCGAAGCTTGAGTTATTTATATAATATTCCTACACTCTCTTCAGACACAAATAATGAAAGATGTGATATTTATTATAAATGGCAAATTCCATACATTAAATTTAAAATTTGGGAAATGCATATTTAGTGTTTTGTTTGTTTCGGTGCTTTCTGTTTCTAATCTCGACAGTTGGATCGCAAGTTCCTTTAACTAGGCTCACAGGGCGAATGCAGTAGCAGGAGGACGTCACGCCTTTTCCAGACGTATTGTTCAATTGTACAGATGAGAGTATGGAAAACAGAAGCTTAAAGTAGGCGACAACAAAAGAGAAAATTAAGAAATTGAGATTACGAGGGACATAGATGAAGGAATGTATCAAGAAGGCGAAGAAACTACTAAGAAAATAAAGGTAGAAGAAGAAGAAGAAGAAGAAGAAGAAGAAGAAAAGAAAAAGAAGACGACTTGTCTTATTTTAGAAAATTTAAATGTGGCTATAAAAAGAGGTATATTTTTTAAAGTTATAACGCGTAGTTCGCACATAGGTCCAAAATTTCGAAAGAAACTGGTGGCTTCATCTACAGGGAGGAATAGCGCAATGTACCTTTAAGATGGGGGCGTGGATATGTACACAAAAACAAACCACGTAGAGTTTGTTTTTCGATTTTTGGAATTAAATTCTAACATTTAAAAGGTTGTTCAAAACTTATCAAGTATTGCATTGGCATGAATCAGAAAATACAGATTTTAATTTCGTGTATTTACCCCGCCCTTCTTCCGAGGACAAGAGGGAGTATTACTTAGCCAGCGATTGTGTATCTTTGTGGTTATAAATTTACGAGAGCGATATCGATTCTTTTGATCTGACCAATATGATTTGCCGAGGATCTCACGGTTCACTGCATTTTCAAGATTGGTGATGTCACTACAGTCACCATGGCAAAACGGTTTAACTGAATCGATAATATTTCCCAGCAGGTTTCGCTTGCTCTGCATTTCTTTGTGCTCCTAATGACTGACTCTTTTACATCGATCTGTGTCTATGTTGTTATGTTGCTTGCATTTTTTGCCACACTTTTCTTTCCACATTAATTCTATTTAATTAGATATCCAGAGTTGTTTTCATTCTGTTTGCCTTTCAAATATTATTACACCCGTGTTCTTCATGCATTAAGGCTTTCAGACTTTTGACGCGAATCGCAATTTCACAGAATAAAACTCGCATGGTCACTAGCGCTATCCGTTCAGACCCACGTCATAAGGAAGAAATTAGATTTCGTCTGCTGATAGTCTTTTGAATAGTACTTTATGAATGCGTCACAAAAACAAGACGTTCGTTTTATTTTCGCCCCTTTTCTACGGCTACTCTTCTTTCCTACTCTTCGTGTTCTTGTTCTTATTCTCCCCTCTATGGCCTTCTACCAAGAAACCGGGTTCAAGCTTAAGACTTTCATTCTGAAAGTACTTCTTTTTTTTTTTTTTTAATCTCTTTCGGATTGCCAATCATACTAACTAAAAGCTTTTGCGGTTTAACCAAGTCGCTCCCAAAAAGTTTCCGTTAAGCCTGGCCAGTTCCTTTACATCTTTTTCAATTCCTTGTTCCCTAAACATTGTACGGGACGCAGCGTATTCATATATGCCAAGAGTAACGCGGAGTAATGCGCAGATAACTTTAGTGTTACTACTACTACTACTACTACTATCACCAATAATAACAATAATAATATATAATTCTATTATTATTATTATTATTATTAACTTCGTGGCCCAACAGGCATTAGGACATTTCAGAGGCAGCACAGGGACATAAGGAAAATGCATATATAACAAACAACAAACGAAAACATTGAAAAGGGATAGTAAGAAAACTTATAAAAGGAGCATCAATAATGTTGTGATTGTTAAAGAAAAAATTGTTAAGAGATCATTTGTTCCTGAGTAAGTTGATAGTACCGTCCTTTCAGTTCACTTTACTGAGATGCAGGCTTAAGTTTGCAGGGCCAGTTGCTAAGTGAACACGCGAATGCCGCATTACATATGTACACATGTCCGGCAAAACTAGTTGACAAAGGAACAGGAAGCAGAAATAAAGTATAAGATGTAATCAAATTAGTTACAAATACCCTACCCAAATTAGAACCACAATTCACAGGAAGCGTCACTAACAGCACTTGCAGTGCAAAGTCTGCTAAAGGATTCTGATTTACTCAGTGCCTCGGGGACTACAGTAAGCAGTACCGAAGGCTCGACTGTGCGAGTTTGCCCTACTGGAGTGGTCGTCGTTGTTGGCGGCCTGTATTTGCCAAAGAGAGCCAGGGATAAATTTCTTAACGTTGTACTCACAATTCTCCCCTCAGCAGCCCTGTCACACAAGTACTGAATAATTGGCAAAATTTGCAAAGTGTAATGGCTTCCACACAAAATTCGTATATTGTTTTCTCTTTTATAGATGTCAGTAATTCTTCACTGGAATTATAGAATTGGTATTTTGTAAAAAGTTTGGTAATATAATTAACAAGATTTGTGGGAAGTAACTGTTATTAATTTCAGACACAGCAATTACAAATATGGTGGCGATGTGACTATTCAGGACGAATCAGAATAGATTAATACAACTGCGGACAGTAATGGAGAGCCAAATTTTTATGTGTAATAAATACTTAATATTTTGATAGCTTCGTAACATCTATACATTAAGACATTTGCGCTAAAGCAGGTGTCATAATTTATTTCTAGCATACCTTATCAGAAACGAATGTGAGAAAGTTGCCACACATTAAGGTCCGTGTATTGGGAACAACCTTGACAATTCAAAATTATCTGCAGGAAGAAATTAACAGCAGATTGAAGTCAGGAAATGCTTGCTATCATTCGGTGCAGAATTTTTTGTCTTCCAGGTTGCTATCCAAAAATTTAAAGATTAAGATATATAGAATGGTTGTATGGGTGTGAAACTTGGCCGCTGACATTGAGGGAGGAAAGGAAGCTGAGGGTGTTTGAAAACATGGTGTTGAGGAGAATATTTGGACCTAGGAGGGACGAGGTAACGGGAGAATTGAGGAGATTGCATAACGAGGAGCTAAATGATCTGTACTCCTCACCCAATATTTTTCGGGTGATAAAATCGAGAATAATGAGATGGGCGGGGCATGTAGCGCGTATGGAGGAGAGGAGAGGCGTAAACAGGGTTTTGTTGGGGAAACCTGAGGGAAAGAGACCACTTGGAAGACTCAGGCATAAATGGGAGGATAGTATTAAGATGGATCTTATGGAAGTAGGATGTGGGGGTACGGACTGGATCGAGCTGGCTCAGGATAGGGACAGGTGGCGGGCATTTGTGAATGCGGTAATGAACTTTCGGGTTCCATGAAACGCGGGGAATTTCTTGACAAGCTGAGAACCGGTTAGCTTCTCAAGAAGAATTCTGGTCCATGGAGTAAGTAAATAAGTAAGTAAGTACAGTAACATGCAGATACATACTGTACCGTGTAACCCTGCGAAGTCACTAAGCATTCAAGTTTGTGTCTGTTCTGACACTCCTTTGGATTAAAGATGCAAAGGCCAAGTGACACACAGCACACCTACCGGGCACTTCGCTCTGCGTCACACTGTTGCACTCAACTGGACAATGACGTCAACAACATGCCTGTCAGGATGTAACACTCACTCCGTCACCCAGACAGTTTCCTGATGTTATGGAAACTGCAGCTGCACTAGCGCCTTCACAAAAGCGCCTTCTTGTGTTATGCTCTGAGCCACATGTGTCCATTTCACACTGTCAGGCCCAGAGTATCTAAGATCCTTTGTAGCTGCATTCTCCAGTACAAGCTTAAGATATCTAGAAGATCCTCTCACTTGAAATTTTTAAAATAAATTTTTGTTTGTGTTTATATCTCCCACGTACATTCTGCACGTGTGCTGGCTAGACCAAATGCTCTTTTATTTAATGGTTCTGATAATATATTTGCTTGTTTCTGGCGCGACAGCCCCCAGTGGGCCAGGGCCTCCTCATTCACGAGGTTTCTAGATCACACACAACGACGCACCACAGTAGGTAGGACTTCTCTGGACGAGTGATTAGCTCGTCGCAGAGACCTCTACCTGACAACACACAACAATCACAAGACAAACATCCATTCCCCTGGTGGGACTCGAACCCACAATCTCAGCAGGCAAGCGGCCGTAGACCTGCGCCTTAGACCGTTCTGCCACTAGGACCGGCTTGATAATATTACATAGGGAGTAAAAATTACCGAACTCGTGTATCTGTAATTAGAAATAATTTACAGCGTACGTAACATGATGTCCGGGAGTAAAATGAAGATCTGTGTTATAATAAGATATCGTTAACCGCTGTAAAATCGGTAGTAATGGGGTTACAGGGAAAGAAAGTAGCAGAGATGAGAAAGTTAATCGTACATAATTAGATATGGAGAAGACAATCAATTGTTTGTATATACTCTAGTGCAATCTAAAGTTCGAGATTGTTGCGTGCCCTGCAGGAAGTGACTGAAAAATCCATGCATATAGAACGGGTGTATTGAAGAAATCTGAGAGTGAGAGGAAGTTTGAGGAGCATGAATACAGGATATAGACTGGGGTACGTGTATTTACTTGCCTCATAACCTATAGAATAGAAAGAGAAGAATAAAAACAATAGACTATCCTAAGTGCAAACTGGCGTCTCAGGTACAACACTGCCCCAGAAGCTGTGTCAGTTTCCCATTACATATTTTATACTTGCCTTGGACCGGTATCGCGTCAGATTTTTTAATGCAGTGCTTTCGGAAAACTGAAAAGTCAAAGAATATAAGGTGCGTCTAAGAATCAGTAACTGGATTTATGGTTGAAAATTTTGTTATTTTTAAGATGCGTTCACAAAAGTTCGAAAAACGAATATTAGCTTCGTCATGTCTGTCCATCTGTCCGTCTCTTTATCAGTCCGAATGGAACAACTTGGCTCTCACTGAACGTATTTTCATGACATTTGATATTTTAGGATTTTTCGAAAATGTGTCGAGAAAATTCATATTTCATTAACATCGGACAAGCATAACGGGTACAGCACCTAAAGACCTACATGTACTTGTTTGATCATATCTCGTTCAATTCTTCTCAGAATTAAAAGTGTTTCAGACAGAATTATAGAGGAAATCAAAACACACATTGAATGTTCAGGAACTTTTTTTTTTAATCGTGCCGTTTATGAGATAATGTGGAAAAATACGGTAGAGCCAGACAGGTCACAGATGACAATATGACACAAGTGCATTGCATGCTAGATACCAAAGGCTACAAACACACACTTTCAGAATATGTAATATTTATTGCTTTTCCACTGCAACAACCTGGCATGAACGCGCCTCAGTTTTGTGTTAAAGTCTTGTTAAACTTAATCAGATCCACACGGTTGGATCCACGAGTGTGGAAGCAGCAGTTTCGTCCAAATAGTTCGTAACTAGCTGCGAGGCTACAGAATGTGTCGTTCTAAACGAGAGGCGTGTTCATTTTCGCAGGTGTGTGAAGAAATTTCACATAGGTTATAAATTTAGATTTTTGTGCCAGGAGGTATTAAAGATTTTCATAAAAGTATTCATCTTTATGCAATATCAAAAACTCACTCAACTTCGCTATTCACTGATTTGTTTTCATTTTTGCTTCTGATACCAAGATGCAGGTGGGTTAGGTCTGAGAAGCGTGAGAAATTAATCTGAATCGACTTGCGGATTTACGTTAAATCTAAACTCTTAAAGAAATGCGTAGACGAGTAAGTCAATAAAATTCCATTCTCGTTAAAAATGCAAAACACTCAATTTTTCACACTTGTTTTTTTTTGTGCTTAAAAGTATCAAGCTTATTGAACTGAGATTTTACACTTTTATGAATCTCTATACAGTCCAACAAGGCATAACCACACAATTCAACAACGCGTAACATATATGCGAAAATCGCTCGCCTTATATGGTACTTGAAACTTCTTTTGTGTTAACAGAATCCTGCTTTAGTCCATATCGTAATTTTGTTAATTAAGTCCACCCATCGTAAATATTTATTTAGATCCCATTTTGATGTTATCCTTCTAAATACGCCAATGTGTCAGGGCTTTTCACTTTCTGTAGGTTTTCGGATTGCAGACTTTTACGTATTCTCTACCATGCTTACTGCATTTGGTCATCCTTATCATAATATGCGCCGATCCCATTGACCACGCTGTCCAAGGCGTGGGTCTGTTGCCGCTCTCTTTCTGGGATTGCGGGTTCGAATCCTGCCGGGGCCATGTCTCTTGTGCGTGATGAGTGTTGTCAAGTGGAGGTCTCTGCGACAGGCCGCTCACCCTTACGGAGTAATCTTACCAAGTGTGGTGTGTCTGAATGCTATCGTGAAGCCCCGATAAAGAGAAGGCTGTGGCCTATTAAGGCTGTCTAGCCACGGAGAGAAAAAATCTTGCGATTTGAAGAGTAACATTTTCAGTTTTTTCCCAAACAACTTCAACATATATTCACCTCTCAGAATGAGAAATCATGTTTGGCACTCGTGCAGAACATAATTATGCATATATTGATCACTGAACTTGTAAAGAGAGTACAGCACAAAATAAAAATTTGTTCTAGCAAACCATTCCCGAATTTTTTCTAATCTTAAAAGTATTATGATAAACAATTGTGTTTTATGATTCCTTACAAATGTTTGAAATATTCCGTATTTAATTTAAAACCCCTCATGATTGTACTCGAAATACTGTGAGGAGAGAAGAGCGTACTTCTTTCTGGCTTGATTCCATGAAGGAAGATCCATAGAATATTATGCCTTGCTGCCACTTATTCAAATAAAAAGAATAATATTTGAAGAAAATTCGCGAGATTGGTTTTCTAGTTTTATTTGCTAAATGATCAGTCTTGAGTAACTTTCTCGCAGAATAGCTGTCATTCTATCATTCCCGCTCTATGTTAGTTCAAATCTGATGTGCCTTGCACGTCACGCGCAAGTCCCAACAGACAGCCACAGGGTCGAATCGATTTGCAGCTCTCCTGTTTGACCGCCTAGTAGGAAGCGGTTAGCAATAGGTGAAATCCATTAATGTTTTATAAGCTATATTTTGAAAAGTAATCGAGCACTTTAGTTCACAACCCTCCAAAGTTATGCAGACCGCGACAGTAGATAGCAAATTAGAAGCTGTTGGTCTTAAATTCACTTACACTGTAGCCAAGCCACCGCAGCCGGTATGTTGACTTACTTTGTGACTGTAAAACCGGAAAGCCGGGGTTAGTTTACCGGTAGGGGAAAGCCTTTGTTTCTGTTATGCAGATCGTACTACCAGGTTTGGTGACCAAACAGCCTCCTATCCAATGGACAGAACTGGTTATATTTGTCCTGGGTAAAACGACCTGGACACCATTCTGCTCACACCCAACCATCTAGGGCCGAGTGTAATAACACGTGAAGGCACATCTTTATTGCCTCATAGATCTTCAGCGCGCGTGCTTAATTAAGTGACGCTATTACTTTACCTTTGTTCCTGTGCGTATTTTAGTATTATTCTAAAATTCCTGAAAAAATATTTCAGCCTTTTGATTAGTAACGAACTTCGTAACTAGGCTTGGTCTTGAGAGATTTCACTGGATTTCACGTCATCCACAAATATTTCTATAATATTAATTTTAACGCTACTTCCACATGTTTCTCTCCTCAGTTCGACACATTACTTTTTTTTCGTTTTTCTGTTGCACCGTCACTGCCAGCTATTTACATCCCGATTTCACGAGTTAAAGTTTTCTATCAGGTATCGCCTGTGACTGCTGAAACGAAAGAATTATACATGTAAATTTCGTATTACATTAGCCACTTTGGCCCACTATTTTATTTTTTATCTGAAGGGGGTTATTTCTTTAACCACGTTTGTTCCAAATAGTTCTACGAATTATTTAAACTGTTATCCTTCACGCCTATAGAAATTAACTCTGAAAATAATTAAATTATACGTAATTTTCGCATTAATTGAGGGCACCGTCTGATAATTGTTTCTCACGCAATTTCTCCATTTAAATTTAATTAGATATAAGGTTTGTGATTAAATTAAATTCGATTTTTGAGGTATTTTTTCAAATTAGACGGAAAAGTTATTTAAATGATGTATATAGTTGGGCTGTATTTCAATGAATAAGAACTTCACGTTTTAGACGTGTCATAACTGGGCGGTTGGATATCTTTATTTTATCGCCAACGCTCGAGTTCAGCAAGTTTTTGTCGCAGCACCCATGTTTATCCTGCCACTATTATGCCATCATTGCTCAATACCTATTCATTTTTCTGTCACCGACAATGTATATAATATTAAAAACGCAATACATATTTGAATAACACAATGAAACACATATTTCGGCTTCAAGGATCATAAATGTTTGACATATTTTGCCTTACAATTTCAACCACTTTAGTAAAACAAACTGTAAAATAATATGCAGAATATGTAAATTAACGAATGTTATTCATCGTACACTAAAAGTAGTGGCCTAATTTTTTTACACTCTATGTTTGGTATCCTAAACCTTTTAATTATTTTATTCAAAACAACCGTGTAAAAAACTAGGATTCCTGGTTTACAGCGGCGACTGACACTGTATGTTAATTACATTTTAATTAGAAAATTGTTGGCCTAGTGATGGCTTATTGAGCTGAAACATGTAACTAAAAAAAGGAATAACAAATATGAATGTTTTGCCAACTGCATTAATTTGTTTTGTGAAGTACGGTCACGTAAAAGAAAAATGTCTTTAAAATTCTTCATATTCTGACATTTAAGTTCCTTCTGACACATTAGTGCAGTATTTCCAGTATAATACGCACAAGGAAAAGGTTAAATTCTTGTGCAAAGTAACCAATAATATACAGTTTTGAAAGATTTGTTACAGCAATTTAATTTTCAAAATTTATGGTCCTGTTGGATGTGGGGCTGTGTATTTTCGTAAATTAATTGCTATGTTTCGGAGGTATCTGTTACCTCCATGTTCTGGCTATTCAGAAATTAGAGGCTTTACATTTCCTCTGAAAGTTTGTTCCAACTTAGTACATCAAACGTCGATACCCCCAAAAATCATAATCTTGTTGCCCGAAGCCGTAAGTGTCGCAGATTTCACGGTTAGTTTTTCCTTGGCGGGTAGAATCTGCTACATATCGTATTTTCAACCTTATCTACTCTGTGTGTTCCCTTTTTTGTTACGGAACTTGGAATTTCAACACCTGCATCACAAAAATACGTCATTGTGTCGCATCTTGAGACATATCAGTCCACTTCACAACTCATTTCTTTAGAATACTTGGGTGAGACGCGAAGAATATTTTGATAGGTCTACCCTTGACAGGAAAAGTTTGGTTGTTAGCCAACTTTAGCAATTCTAAGTTAGGCAAGCTTACGAGAGCTTCTTGGCTGCCCGCACGTGTGTACTCCTACTCCCTCTGACCTGAGAATCCATCTTCATGTGTTAGGCACGCCGTTGAGGGGAAATCCGATGAATACTTAATATTTTCCTCTTTCCAGGATTTGCGCCTTGGCACATAAGTTATCGATATGGGGAAAAACTCAAATTATAATTAATAGTGAATTGCTTAGGAATGATCAACGACATTCATTCATCTAAATAGTTTTAGGCTCGCGATTTATTCAATGGTATTTATGTATGCTTAAATTCATTCAAGTGTGTTTAACATTTAATTTTACTTAATCTTTACAAGCCTTAAAACAACAAGAACGTAGGATTAGATAAGAAAGAAATATATGAAATAAGTAAGGGAAGAGAAATAAAAATGGACATATGAAGAAGTAAAATATAAAATAGTATAAATATGTGCAAGAGTTGTTAGATAAATATGACGGTATGTGTCAATACGGCTTAGTAGTTTGTTATCTCTTATTAGGTGTATTTGCACGGTACGTATAGAGTAGAATGTTTCTTTTTCTCCCTCTTTACTTCTGTCTACTTTTTTCATGTTTCACCTCGAAAACTGATTAGTGACTTCCGATGAAATTTAATATTAGATACCCCGATAAAAAAGATTTTATTTTCATGAAATCAGTTTCAAGCAACTGTAACACGCAGGAATGAAAGCGGCTAGGCAAAGCGTATGGCATATAAAGAAGAAGATGTACTTTTGCAAGTTTGCAAGAGTTTTGCTGTAAGAACAGAGTAGCTATTATGGCATACTATGCTGTGATATTTGTGGATTAAAAACGTACTCTTATACAAGTGTTTAATATAGTCAGCTATTGGTCTGGGTTTATTGTAAACACTAATAAATGCTATAAATTCCATACACCAACAAATGCACTCTTTATTAAACTTGACAAAGTTTTAAAATTTAAATTAAAAATCACTTGGTCTTGTTCCTACATGTTTCGGTCTACGACCATCATCAGGGAGCCTTCATTAGAGCATAGCTAAAGTTGTATTTAGGTTAAAATTCCATAAAAAAAACTACGCCGTTATATGTTATGCGGTGGTGTGGCAGCGTGTTATATATATGTTGTGTGTATTGTTCGCTAGTGCGAGGTCGCACTCAACACAGCGAACAGTACACATACCATATATATGACACGCTGCCACACCACCGCATAACATATAACGGCGTAGTTTTTTTTATGGAATTTTAACCTAAATATAACTTTAGCTATGCTCTAATGAACGCTCGCTGATGTTGTTCGGAGACCGAAACATGTAGGAGCAAGTCTACTGATTTTTAATGCAAATTTTAAAACGTTGTAAAGTGCATTTGTTGGTGTATGAACTTTATAGATATCGAAAATGCACGGTACAACGATTAAAATTACTAAATAAATGCCTTCAACGTCTTCATGTTTCGGCTCGTATTCTTCTGTTTCTGAATCCCTGAGATGGACAATGAAATGGTCCAGGTGGAAATCTTCGAAATTTATTTGTCCAGATCCTGCACTTGCAGGTTTTCCGTCTTTTTCACGCAGCTATTCCTCGTCTGGGTCTGTGCTTTGCCTATCGCCTGTTGTATCAGCTTATTCTCACCAGCAAAACTAAAGTAGGAATCGTGCCAATTTGTGATCGCTTTACACAGTAATGTTATCAGCAATTATGCTTCTTGTTCACCTTAACCAAATGCAATAACTCCGCTCCATTTTGCAGTCGTATGAGGAATGTATTTGCTAGATAACCTGCCATAAGAGCTGCTTACCCCAGTTTTCACTTTGCAGCACTACCATCAAAATAATGGGGATGCTGTCTTTTCCATTACAGAGACCAACTCGGCAGCTAAGTATGGTAGAGACGGTTTGATAAAACACGCAAAAAACTACTGAATTTTTATCACTATATTTCGATTTAGGACCAAAAATTCAAAATCAACTTGCTCGGTGGAAGTAATCCATTGGCCGCTAAACCACCATGAGTAAAAGAAATCGATTTTCTCTGATGTCGGGGAAAGGAAAGCCGCTCAAACCTTCCCAGATCTGCCAGTATTGTCTTGATGGGGTTCTAGCTTACTCAAGTCTTGCTTCTTGTATCTGTTTCCACGAATTCTTTCCCAAGGACACTATTGTTGCGGCTACAATAAAATGTTTTTAACTTTGTTAAAATTTCTGTATTTGAAACCCATACTCCTCAACATTCGTAACACAGAATCTGGGGTACCTCAAATCTAGCAGATTTTTTTTTTGGCAGGTATTTCTTATGCCATGGGAAAATCTCCTGTTTCGCTCATATCGAAAATTTTGTGACGCAGAAAATTCCTATTAGAGTCGTCAAACCTGTGTCTTGATTCTTAGGCTGACGATGCTTTACTGACCAAAGGAATTTCCCATTGCTGCTTGCATTAACAATAGGTTCCTTTTCTTGTCTCTTTTGATGAAGAATATTCGGACGACAAGTTAACGTAAATTCGGAATATATGTCAAACATTTTCCCGAGAATTGCTGTATCTCCATCATCAAGGAATAATGCGTAGGTCCAAAGACTAGGAGACTTGCTTCATCTGTCACTTGTTTACGTACTCCATGCACCAGAGAAGCTAATCGGTTCTCAGCTAGTCAAGAAATTCCCCGCATTTTATGGATCCCGAAGGTTCGTTAGAGTATTCATAACAGCCCACCCCCCGACCTGTCCCTATCCTTAGCCAGATCGATCAATTCCATGCCCCCACATCCCACTTCCTGAAGATCCATCTTAATATTATCTTCTCATCTACGCCT
>Ga0123352_10005164_pt1 | contig 19535 bp, 10 predicted proteins | sample TergutLab28metaG_FD_89700 | JGI IMG/M metagenome (GOLD analysis project Ga0123352, IMG submission 89700) | Labiotermes labralis P1 segment gut microbial communities from Petit-Saut dam, French Guiana - Lab288 P1 | ecosystem: Host-associated > Arthropoda: Insects > Digestive system > Gut ... | reverse complement strand
TTTGTCTTGATTTTCACTACAATTTCTGTCTGAAACATATCTCATTCCAGTACTGAACGAGATATGGTCAAAATGTGTATTGGTCTTCATGTAAAATACTCGTTACTGTTGTCAGATTTTAATGAAAATCAAATTCTCTCAATAGATTTCCGAAAAATAATCAAATATGAAATTTCGTGAAACTCCTAGTGGGAGCCCAGTTCCATGCGGACAGACGGACGGCCAAACTTTATGAAATAATATAAGCTTTTCGCCGTTTTGCGAAAGCGCCTTAAAACATTTTTAAGTAGTAGTGCCTGGAAGTAAGTTTTGAGAATGATTTCGAAATCGAACTTTCGTATTATAGTCCAAAGGGTCTATAAAATGCGTTTTGGCTCTGTGAATGTAATTTTATTATATAGCGACAACCGAAATGTTCCGATCACTAATGTGGCCATCTTGAGGGTGGTAAGTGCAAGAATATAAATATATTTAGTGTGTCGGCAATGGCCGAAACCTGTCGGTGATCGCTGTGTAACAAAATTACATTCATGAACAAAAGTGTATTTGATGGTCGTTTTGATAAGTTATATGCGTCTAATTAATGCATGGAATATGTAACATTTAAAACAGTCCTAATTGGATTTTAGTGATATCGCCAACGAACTGTCAGTTATGTGAATCTTATATTTATTGGACCGTTCGTCATTGTAATAATTGAAAACAAAAGACCAACTTGATTTAACTTGCTATTTTTATTTCACTTCTTATGCGCTCAACATGTTTCGGACATTAATATATCCATCATCAGAAGCTTACGACTATTCTGTTGAATTACCACATTGGTCGTGTGTTCTTGGTTTGATGTGTGTTGGTGTTTCGGTGTGGTTGGGTTGGTGTTGTATCTGTGTTGCAGGCTGAAGCACCAGTGGTGCTTCAGCCTGTACCAATGTGGTAATTCAACAGAATAGTCGTAAGCTTCTGATGATGGATATAATAACGTCCGAAACGTGTTGAGCGCATAAGAAGTGAAATAAAAATAGCAAGTGAAATCAAGTTGGTCTTTTGTTTTCAACTGTCAGTTATGTCTTACGTCGGATATAATGAAATGTATGTTACGTGAAAAGAAAAAAGAATTGAATTCGTGGAATTAAGATGTGTCAGCAAAATGAAATTATTGTTACTGTAGTTCTCTTGTACCGTACGTAACAAATCATTTCTAGAATTTGTTATCCCTAAGGAGTAATTTGGCATAGATCTTAGACTCTTGCGTCTTGAGAGCTTATGTGGACCCTGTGTATGTCTTACGCGATCACACTGTTACGGCGTACGTAAGGAATTAAAAACAATTTTATTATAAATTTTGACCAACTTGTAACAAAAATAGTTTGAAATGTGTTATTTTTTATGTACGATATTTTTTTCACCAATCCCAGTGGCCGCGCGGTCTAAGGTGTGGTTCTGTGGCCGCTCGAATGCTGGAATTGCGGGTTCGAATCCCACCGCGTGCATGAATGTCTCTTGTGACTTATGTATTGTCAGGTACAGGCCTCTGTGACGGACCGATCACTCATCCTACAGAGTGTGGTGTGTCTGAGTGTGCTCTCGAAACCTCACCAGAGATGTGGCCTGGACCCACTTGCACTGTCGAGCCATAAGAAAAAGCTATTTTCCCGAGTCGGACGGAATAATATGTAGCTTCGGCCCACCATTGTACAACTTCTTCAACAGCTGACAATCACTTCAAATTCATTTTCACAAACGTTTATTTTTCACTTGTCTCTGGTACTGTTATCGATCTGTTTTCTAAACTCAGCATGTGTTGCATTCGTTGTCTGCCACAAAAAGTCAATTGCAAAATCACTTGCCCATTGTCTTTGTATTTTTCCACTCGTTCCTTAACTTACCATTCGCTTGCGCATGTTCGCCATACAGAAGTGTCACTCTTCCGAACATGTCACTATCGTTCACATTCTGTCCACCCCCCCCCCACTCCTCCCCCCAGCATCTGTTACAAGTCGTTGTTATTACTGATGCAACCTATCAGTCGAACGAAAATGTTAACTATGTCACAATCTTGCCATTTCTCACTACATAAACGATAAGAACAAGAGTGTTCTGGAGTGAGCGAAGATTCATAGAGTTTGACGGAGGCCATCCCGTTGTGTATTAGGAAATTTGTATAATGTATTATATACTGTCAATCGGTCTGCCAAGAGTCAGTTAGTATATAACGATAACCACAAAACAGTGCAACGACCGAATGATAATGGCTCGTGAACAAAACTAAAACCTCTACAGTTTCATAACCTACGCAACCGACTGATTCCTACATAATACATACGGGACGCAGTGGTCAAATGTTCCAATTGCTATGGTAATATTACGTGTTTTTCACTTGGTTACCGATACATAGATAGCGTACTATTGTTTTAGTAACCATATTGAGGCCAGAACCATATAGTATCCTGCGGATTTTAATTTACTAGATTACCGTCTAATTTAATTGTTTTAATTATAAATAGGAATTTCATCATACATTATTTTAAATTTGACTGTAAACGAAATGGGATCCCATGGAGTGCTACTTTATTTTACCTTAATAATGTTCTTCATTGGCCTGAATATGACCGTATACGGTCGAAACATGTAGCCGTAATGTGACCTAATTGTATATATTTTATCACTGTACTGATATGTTGTTGTGTACTGACGGTATATAATATATTATACAAATTCACCGAGTTTAAATCGCTTACTTTTCCACGTTTTGAATCAAAGCTTTTAAGTTAAATTAAATTTGTTTTACATTTTGGCAATATCTTTTACACTAACTGTAGGCTCGAAACAATTATATGTTGAAGGTTCCGCGGAAAACTCTTTTGTCATTATGGGGGGGGGGGGTCATATGTTCTTGATGTGTTATGGGATTTCGGAGATTGAATCACTCATTATTTGGACTTTGTTTTATTACAATTATACACGTGAGGAATGAATTTCATTCTCTTTTGATGATATATGGTAAAGTCTTGGTGCATGTATCACTTGGCCAGTGATTCAGTTTTAGTGACACATTATGGTCGCTTTACAGATATGGGGCATATATGTGGTGCTACTTGAAATGACGTGAGTTTACCTAAGGTTGGAAATAACCTAACGTATGAGAAAAAACTCAGGTGATTTTAACTATATTTGAGCCTGCGAGCGGGAACCGATCATCTCCCCAGAATGATGTGTTTTAAATATTTTAATTAAAATTGGAATGTTGTACCAAGCTGAACGCTGAATAATTGTATCTTTTTTTTATTAAGCTCTTGCGACGGCGATAGTTGCTCCGGGTTGTTTTGCAACATGACGTCTCGAAATTACGAGTAAAAACCAAATGACAACGGTGTGCTGTATGAGTCCTCATAAATACCAAATGTTGGAACAGAAATGACTGAAAGTTTGATTTTCTGAAATGTAGGAGAGTGATAAATTCTTCGACCCTACAAGGGAATGGATGTACAAACATACGTGGGAAGGTCACTTGTAAAATTAAGCTGTAGCTACTGTGATACTCAATTGGTCTTAATGACAGCGGTTGCAAGAATGCACTTTGTCGAGAATTTGACGTCTGTTTTGCAGTCCCTTGTTATATAGCTAACTCCCAAGGAGCGCAACTAATAGGCAACAGTCACACAGCTGTTCGAGGAAATTTTCAGCTTTCTTTTTTGGAAACCGAAGATTTGATACTGTCACTATCCTGAGCCAGATGAAACCAATTCATACTTATTGGTCTTTTTTTTGTAAAGTTAAGTTAAATTTTATCAACCCATTTACGACTGTGTCTTGTATGACTGTTGCTATTATTTCGACATACGTGTAATAGTACGAGACACTTCCTAACTTGTTGAAATATTCTGTCGCTCTGTGACACTTTCTGTTGCAATTGATTGCGTGATCGTTGAGTTTCAGCAAGAAATAACTGTGGAAAATGCAGTTTAATGAGTTGTGACGTAGTTAAGTCCGATAGAAATACGAAGCTTGGATATGGAGGCAGTACCCTACTCTGACATGGTGATAAAATTCTACCACACTGCAGAAGAGAGTAATTTTTGAAGTGATTACATTCGTATTTTCATATTTTATAATAGTATATATAGGCCCGTTTTTGTTTTATATTTCATTGGGGAATATATTGAAACAACCCGATTAAATAATAGGCAGGTTCAATTTGAGGATTATTTGCTAAAAAAATAAGACCTATAATTCCTTATGTAAATTGACTATACTGCAAATAGTACGTGAATAATTGACATTTATGTTCTTTTTTCAATACGTATCCTACATTGTTATGCCGCTGGAATGTAGAATCTGGCAAATATACTGTCGTGTACTACGGATAACTAACTAGAAACTCAGCCAAAACCGCAGCTAACTCTTAACAGACTCATTGTGAAGGAGCATTCAGTTCTATTTTAATAATTAACAGGGAAGATAATCAGAAATAATGATTCAGTAATGTGGTCTGCTTATGTTGAAATGCTTTCTAATTTGATGTTCATTATGGAGTCACTTTATGCAACATTCGAATGGAAATGGTTAACGAGGTGTCATTCGGAATGTTAACGATTTACATATGTCCCAGTGTTACAGCTCCTTGGTGTTCTGATTTATTAATGAGCGATTTCGAATAAATGTAGAGAAAGGGCCACAGAGCATTAAAATCATTGTGCTGCAGTAACACGTTTCCGGTTCTGTTAGGGGGTTAACCGAGGGCGCTTTTTGGTGGACACACTGCCGAGCAAGTACCGTGCAGATCTGCGTACTTTTATCGTCCGTTTTTGTATCATGATCACCAGGCTTAAGGGAGCCGGGGTAGCGTAGTCGGTATAGCGACTAGGTACGGGCTGGACTGGACGGTCCGGGGATCAAATCCTGGCGGGGTCGAGATTTTTCGCACCTGTCCAGACCAGCTCTGAGGCCCACCCAGCCTCCTGTACAATGGGTACTGGATCTTCCCCGGGGGTAAATCGGCCGGGGCGTGGTTTTGACCATCCACCCTATCTAGCGCCGAGGTTAAAGAAAGAGTAGAGCTGTACCTCTATTCCCCCCTCTGAGCCTTCATGACCAGTTGTAGGACGAACTTTACATACTTTATACCAATACTAAGTTGTATGATCCCGCTGGTGTAGGTACATGGCATAACATCCCAGGAGACTGAAATCTTTATTAAATCGCTGCGATAACCACAAATCTTGCATATTGTATAATGTTTAAAACATGACTCTTAGCAATATGTCACTAAATTTTATGGGCGAGGAAGGGGCATCTTCGGTAAGTGGGACACGTTACCCTGAGATACTTTGGAGGGCTTTTCGCACAGTCGCGAAAAGTGCTTATTAGTTTCATGTCCGTCCGTCCGTCTGTTTACGTATGTCACGGTATGAACAGGGCATATATCACGCATGGTGAAATGATAGTGGTGGATATAAGACTTTTTCATAAAACCAGAAGGAAACCGCTAGTGACCTAGGCGCAAATAGAAGGGTAATGTCAAACGTAACAGCTGTATAAAAGTGACAGGAAGTCAGGACGTGGACTGGATTTGTGTGGCTTAGGACACGGTCTGTTGTGACGTCTCGTGTGAACGTGGTTATGCTTCTGGTTCTTAAATGACAGAATATTTCTTTATTGCTTGAGTTATTTTTAGCTCTTTGAGAGTAATATAAGAATCCCATTGGACTAATTCAAATTTCGTATAAGTTACATTCCTGCGCTAGGCGTAATATCAAATTTCGTACCATAGCCATATTCATGATTGTTAACATCCAGAAGTGTGTCTCATATGGGCATAATGTTTGTGAGCACATTTGTGATGCCATTATATAATTATACCTGACTGGTGATTTTGATTGGCCGGTTTCGGTCGCCGCGCGGTTTAGGGCGTGGATCGGCGGCCACTCGCTGCTGGGATTGCGGGTTCAAATCCCACCGGAGGCATGGACGCCTGTCTCTTGTGAGTGTTACGTGTGTTACAAAGTAGAGGTCTCTGCAACGGGCCGATCGCTCGTCCAGAGGAGTCCTACCGAATGTTACGTGTCTTGAGTGTGATCTCGAAACCTGAACGATGAGGAAGCCTAGGCCCAGGCTGTCGAGCCATGAAAAGAAGGTATGGTTGATTATTTGTAACAATGAAGACCAGAGTTCACCAATGCATTGTTGTATTTTGTACAAAGGAAGTGTTTAACCTAAGTTTGCGTAATTAATTTTACAGTAGTTTCATAAATGATGCCTTCATAAGATAGAGCACAGGTACTTATATTTATATGGTTATGGGAAGTAGCGAGGTAACTGATAGAAAGCCAATATGATTATCGTGCAAAATCAATACTGAAAGTACTTCGTACTATAGACTTGTTCGTTCTCGGGTAAATGTGTTTGAAGTAAGAAAAGATTTTTTTTTTTTTACAGTTCTAGTGAATTTTTTTATGAGTATACAAAGAATCTTCTGCTTCTAAATATCGACACTGTGCCGACAGCCGGATGAAAGCAAATAGTGTGCATGAGTGCGCTGACCTGTCATATCTGTGAAAGCCGTCACGTGTTTCTCACGACTGCCATACACACCACTGATTTCTCTCAAAGCACCACTTGCTCTGTGACAGTGTGATGTCGCACCTGATATTTTTTTTACATTAATTACTGAAAAGCTGTCCAAACCACCTGTTTCGACACTGTGCTGAAGGAGAGTTTATTAGAAATACATTTCGCATAATATAAATTTGTTTATAGGGAATGCATTTTAATAATAAATGGTTTGTTTATTTAAGAGTTAATTTCATTCAATACATATTTTAGAATATCTGGCGACCATCTCTCAACTGCACGTACCTCGTGAATACGAGCAGTATCTGCATCAGTAATGAGGGGGGGATGTTAGCTTTTCCACTTTTTTCCTACCCGGCATACACTTATCCTTACCCATTTACTTGCCCCACTCTTCGCCATTTGTAATTTATATTGCGTCATCGCTGAACAAGATATTTTATACTTTGGCCCGAAAATAATGAGCTCATAGTAATTCCGAAAAAACAGTTTCAGATTTTTTATTTTCGTTGTTACACCGTGCATGTTGTTGAGTTACTCAATTATTATACCAACTACTGTACATATATAAAATTTACACATTAAAACATTAAAAAAGCTCCTACATGTTTCGGTCCTAGGACCATCATCAGGGAGCCATATCGTCCTTGCTAAAGTCACATTAATTTCGCTGTACCAGTTGGGTATTCTGGCAGCATGCTGGCACAATACCCAAATGGTACAGCGAAATTAATGTGACTTTTTATAGTGTGACTGTAGCAAGGACGATATGGCTCCCTGATGATGGTCCTAGGACCGAAACATGTAGGAGCGTTTTTAATGTTTTAATGTGTACATTTTATAAATTTTATATATGTGCAGTAGTTGGTATAATAATTGAGTAACAGTTTCAGACTTAAGAGAATTCCCTTCATTCCCCCCCCCCCCCCCTTTAACTACTACACATGGTGAGGAATCTAACAATTAAAAAGAGCCCGGATTTCTGCCTAGTTCAGAATTGATTAAGTTAATGACAAACAGAATTACATAATAGAAACAATATATATCTAATAATTTTGCATTTGTAATTTGGACTGGTACTTTGGAAATGTAATTGAAATATGCCTATTGTAACGTAATTACATTCTGATGGTCCTAAACCGGTTCATGCTAAATTTAAATTGCAGATTGGAGTGAGGTATGTTGCTGACACAGAGGGCGTATAATGGAGATTGTATGAAATTTTAAAAGTCAGTGTAAGGTACTCCAGGCGGTATAACTTACTGATTAAACGGTAATGTGACGACATGTAACGGCATTTTATCAATGACGTCATAAGGCCAAACATATTTGAGATTAAAATCTGTAGAAAATAATTTAATTATGGCAATGTCTTGCAAAACATGTTAAAACTTTTGGATCCGGCTGTTCTTTATATTTGAAGTTTTATATATAAAATATAAAAATGTACGATATATTGCTGTAGAGTTTTCTAAGCAATTTAAGTTTTTTTATATATAAAATATATTTTTATATGTAAATACATTTTTTATATATAAAATACATTTTTATGTGTAAAATATAAAAAATATACCGTATATTGCTGTAGGTTTTTCTAAACAATTTAAAATTAAGTAAATGTAATCTTTTACGAAGCGAACCTTCACACTTCATTGATTAAGTGGGGGTTTTATGTCCACTGTACAAGTCAAACTGCCTACGATTGTAAGTAGGCTGTTATTCGGCAACGAATTATAATGATTTATATTTTGAAGGAAAGGACGGTTGTACTTTGAGTGTGGAGAGGGTTATCTCTTTATTTTTGGTTAAAATGTATACTTGTAACCAATACAACTCCACCCAAAGCTCATGATGTCTTACCTTAGGTCAAGACGTCACTTCATAGACTTTTGAAAGATGAATGTGCTTCTTGACGCTAACAGTTTTAGAATTTTTATTTTTGAATTACGTAAACGAAAGTTTGTTTCAAATGTACGATTTTTTGTGGTTAGCAGTTATTTAAAATGTATTTAATTCATAATTATTTAATTATAACCCTCTCCTCTGTGTATTATATGGGCTAAGAAATGAAGCAGGCTTGTGGATATTTAGTTTGCTTTGTTGTGAACATGATAAAATGTGATGTTACTGTAGACAGCAGAACAAAGTGCTGATCGTGAGAGGACAATGTTGTTATTTCAACTTCCGTTAGTGAATCGTGGCTAGCGTACCGTAAGGTTGATAAGAAAGGAAGTGGGTTACTGGCCTACTCGCTCAAGGCACGTTCACTAGTCATCATAAGAGATCCAGAACGTAGCTGTGAGTGGATTTAGCAAAGGTAGCAACGGATCCAATCTATAGTAAATCTAAAAGAAAGAATAAAAAACACAAACCCCTTGATCTCTGTTTCTTTGATGTGGCACACAGAGAATAGCAGTTAGTAGTTGGTGGAGGGGGTTTCGAGAAATTCCATTCTCGAAATTTTACGATATACCACTATACTAGTGCCCCGCTAAACACATTTACCAAAAAGTTTCTTTCGTTTATGGAGTAAATCCTTGTGAAATTGAGTTGGGCTCAGACGTCTCTCTGCAGCTTGTAGCCCGTTGATTTTGTTGATACAGCGACAGACATATGTGTGGGATGCTGCCTATCCCTTTTCCTAGATGCCCCTGGATTACCAGAACGGTCCGTTGAGCCTGCATGCTGCTGACTCGGACCATACTTCTTGGTTGCGGCAAGTAGACATGGACTGTATAACTGAATTTGTATCTTTTCTGTGGCTCAACACTGTAGATTGTGGCAGCGAAATTAAGAAGAAAGTGGAAATGAAAAAAAAACTAAAACCACCATAAAAGTAGAAAATATAGTTCCCAAAAGAATAAGCTTTCCGTAGAATGGGCGCTCCGAAATGAATTCCTACGCCCTCTAAATCAGAATGGGCTTTAGCCATACATACCACAAAGCTAAGCTCTTTCAAAATAACTTTCCTGTGTTGGGTGTGCTACTAGAAATCTTCTACTTCTTTCAAAAATATCTATGAAAAATAAAGGGTTTATTTACAGTGCAGGTTTCTGTCAATAGAATTAGGTAGTGAGTGAAGTATTGAACACCTAACCAACACGTCGGTCCAATAACCATCATATATCTTATTTAAATAAACACTCGACAAAATTGATTTATTTTAATTCTGGTCGACACCACTTTGGAATATAATATTTGTTTCCAACGTACGTATGTCTTAATTTGTCGATTTGTGGTACTTCTAAGAAAGTTTCCAGTGACTCAAGACTGTAAAATGTCTTATGGTAGTAAGACAGTAGTGCACAGTGAATTGCAAATGATATGGAAGGACGCGAAATTTGCCTATTTTGAACTGATGCCACTGAAGTAACCTGGAGAGAGAGAGGTAAATAATAAATAAACTAACTCAGCATAGTCAGTGAGTCTGCAGATATTCGAAATGCCCTCCCATCTCCTTCTTGGAGTACAAATTAGAAGCTGCTTGCTTCATATCTTTATCTGCTAGATTTAATTTATATTCTTACTTACTTACTTAATTACGAACTTACTTACCTACTTACTTACTTACTTCATGGTGCAGAGTCCTTCAGAAGCTAACCGGTTTTCAGCTAGTCAAGAAATTTCCCGCATTTTATGGAACCCGAAGGTTCATTTCCGCATTCACAAGTACTCGCAACCTGTCCCTATCCTGAACCAGCTCGATCCAGTCCATACCCCAACATACCACTTCCTGAAGATCCATTTTAATATTATCCCCCCATCTACGCCTGGGTCTCTCAAGTGGTATTTAATTTATAAAACATACTAATATTGCTAATAAGCTTAAAAGCCTGTTTGCTTTATTCCTCAGTTCGTAAAGTGCCTCAGTGTGCGAAACTTAACTGAATAGGGATCTAGCACACGCAGGTCAGTCCTGGCACGTAAAGGTCAAGCATAAATAAGCTTCTGCGGACTCTGTCTGTCAGCGGTCAAGTATAAATTTCGAGGACTTAAGTCATATGCTAAGCATAATTTTTATAGCTGTTTGCAAAGGCTAATATTACACAGTAAAAAGGGTTATCCAAAATTCTTTGTGCGCGTATCGGGAAATTTTTGTCGAACTTCTAGAGCTTCAGACCTCCCTCATACGCGTTTAAATGACTAATAAGAGCAGAAACTGATAGTCATATTTTGTAAATTACCCCGCAAAGTAAATTTTTAACGAATTTGAATGTTACAAAATTTAATTGAACTTTAATATAACGGAGAAATAATCAATCCCCAAGTATTATAGCCTGCTAGTGTTTATATTGATTAATAGAAATTTTCGGATGATAGAAGAATGGTGAAATCGGATGTAAAATCACTAGTGCCCCGTATCACAAGTAGTAGGGGAAAAACAAATTAGGATTTATAATTTTTTTGAAAAAGTGGAAAGAAATGAATTGAAAAATAAGTTTTTGGAAGAACTGATGACAACTACCGTCCTTCAAATGTTTCAATGAACACATTGAGCCCATAACCCTCTGTAAGGGGAAGGGGGGAGGGTCTAATCCTCTGATAGTGACCCACTCATATGTATTTTCCATTCGTTCATATTATTGCTATATTGAATTGTCCAGATACGGGCTTAAAGTTTCATATCTTTGACAGGTTGTGGATTTTTTGACATAAAAAAATTGTGTAATGCAGACATGATATTATGGTATATTCATGGTTTATCTCCATACAAAATTTCACATTTTACCATAAGACAGAAATAATGCCATTAGAAATTAGAGGTCGGTGGAAACGGTGGCCATGTGACTGTTCATTTTGGAAGTCTATACTAGGTGGGTTCACTAGAGGACTATCAGTATGTCTGCAGCGGTTGATCGGGTAGGAGTATAAATGGTTGGTGGAAGCTAGTGATTAAGGGGGTGAACTAATGCTTGCGCATGTGTGAAATTCAATTTCGCCCAGAATGTTCTCCACGTATCACTTTAGTTGCTTATTCCATTGATATTTTTCTCGAAAACCACCACACATTTATCATCACCAGTTTCACAGGCACCAGGCCAAGAAGAGTACTATTGGTGGAGGAGAAAGGGTGTTTGCTGTATAGCGCACTTAGGGTGTTGGGTTTAATTTGCACAGAGACTTTTTATGTTGGTTGCTTGTTACTGTCTGGCGTTTGAACACGGCAGTTCTTCATGTTGTGTTCTTTACATAGTCACGGCTGTTTATTCTTACCCATTTCCAGTGTCGTCTAGTGAGTAGACATTTTATACTCTTGAATATTTTAGTTGCACTGAATAATGTTGCTCCAGCAAATGCTAGTTTCAACTTATTGACCCGTGTTTGTATCCACATTTGTTATTTCGTTTCAGTTCCTGTCAGATTGTGCTGTATCAACTGCCGATCCTACATGCAGTCGACTGTGTTCTGTATCAATTAGGAATAAAACAATGGAAGCTGTTTTTGTAGGTCGAGTATAATATTTTTGCAGTTAACTCTGTATGTGGCCGTCCGATGCACGGGACGTCCACTTACAGGTGTGATGATATCAGATGTTGTATAATACAATTTTGACCTCCTGATGATGAGCACATAGTGCTCGAAATATGTAGAGGCATATAATAAACTTATTATAAAACAATAATTTTGCATTAAGTCGGTTAATTACTAAGGTTATACTGAGAAGCATGGTCAGCAAAACATTGCCAAAAATTGTGGGAAATGTTAAGACGAATAATGTCGTAAAATGTTCATGCTATATTAATTGAAAGTTAAGAACATTTTTGTATCTTTATGGCGAAAGCATGTGACCAAGTGACCGCCTAACACTCGCCGGATGCGTAACTACACTGTTGCTTCAGTTGATGCATCATTCGCTGTGATAAAAGTCAGCATTGCAAAGGCCTTGTGGTTATTTGAGAGACTTCGAAGTATTGGGAGGCGTCTGTGCCCACAGGAATCAGTCTTAGTTAATATTTCGAAACCTTATCGGAAAATAAGCACTTTTTTCCGTGAAAATTTTTTTCAATCAGGAAAGAAGAACAGCGATGACAAATCACGATTAACATAAACACCAAATTTTTCATAAAAAAATGAAAATGCCATTTATTCAGAATCTTTAGTCTGAAATTAATCAGCAAAGCGAAAAAAAAAAGATTGGAAGATAACTATCAGAATTGGGCAAGCTCGGATAACGTATTCGGGTTTTCGTAGATGTAGTTATTCCGTCCAAAAAAAAATTGAAGGTATTGTGACATTTTGACGGCGTTAGTAACACCCTTTTATTTATTTTAAAAATGTTGTGGCCATACTTAAAATATGGTAGTTCGCTGCGGCCAGCACAAACCAACGAACGTGACTTGCCTGTTATGAAGTGCCTATAAGCAGTACAGTAAATGTAGGTAATAATCTTGTACGGCTTCTCGGTCTGTATTTCGAACTTGACCGTACATTAACACTGCCTCGTGTAGGCACAACACTGGAACATCGAAAACAATAATTGAAATTTGATTCTAAATAGGTAGTCAGTATTCTCCTCTGACATAATACCTCTGAAATGTACCTCTCGTTTAAGATACAGTTGTCCCTGTGCACTCTATTAAAAGACATAGAGGAAGCAGAGGCATAGCTCCACTTATTCTTCACCTCGTCTCTAGGTGGAAGTGAGTGGGCCACTTCAAGCCTTGGCCTCTTTAACCGCCTGAGAAAAGAGCAACTGTTAATCAAAAGTAGAAGTGGGACCCCGATCCGGTGAATTTTAAAATTTCCAGCACTATTTTTAAACTAATTTCGTTAATTTTCACTCTCGTGACAACGTTTAGTGTCAGGCATACAGCCTCGCTAGGCGAGAGTATACGCTTGTTTTTAATTTGCGTTACTTTATTTACTTCCAATGAAGTACCGTTCAATGAAATATGTACAGGGTCAACGTTAAACGCCTCCTTGAATCTCGAAATAAAACAAGAACTAAAACATTTGTCATAGAATAACTTCTTTTAAACACATTCTTTTCCATTACGACGACAGCATTTTGAATTCAGATTCGAATGTAGTGACAGCTGTTTGTTCTTTCGTCGCTAGAATAGCGATGCTTAGGAAATGGCAACGTAAATGCACACTTGGCACTCAATACACGATTCCTATTAGAAAACCAAGAGAGGGTTGCCATTAAGGGAGCTACTGCCGTGGGTTTGGTGGTAGTGCCTAGAGAAACCCTGATGCATTATTCACAAGATTAGTCTGAGAGTTGAAACAAAACCACACATCGCTGTGCTGTTGGTAGAGCGAAGGGGAGAATCACACCAGCCCACCTCGTTTACATGCTGAGGGAATAGGAGATACCGCCTGCCAAAGGAAGATGATGTCTGGTGCAAGTATTGAGTTTGTTCTGGCCAGAAAAAGACAAAATATCAGCGCATTCCTGTTTTTTGTGATATATAAAAATATAACCGTAAAATGAAGCTGAAAATATTTCAGTATTTTGAGAATGACGAAGGTGATAATTCATTAAATTCAGTGTGCATATTTTTAGTATTATGAAGAGATCATCCCACGCCACACACGTAAAAGCACACACGTCTGTTGGCATGTGAGGTCGTGTAATATCTTAGATTACCAACTGCAAACACAGAATGATTGACGAGTCTTAAAGAACTTTGAAACAAAAGGAAAAAGAAGATTGAAAATGGAAAGAACTCTGGAAATGGAATGATGAAACAAAACAAAATGGAGGGCAGAAAATTCAGTACAGTATATGAATAAAGAAATGAACAGGGAAGGGTGAATACAGAGCAAAAACGAATGAATGAATGAATGAAGGAAGGTATTAGAAGAATGAATGAATGTAAGAAAAAGGATAGGGAAAAATAAGGAAGAGGAAATAATTTTTCATGAATCTTATAATTTCTTCATAAATTTCATATCAACTTTCAACCAGTCACCTGCGTTGGAAAGAATTACGTCTGCGGTATCCTCTATGAAATGTTTTTCAGTAACCATTATCCTATTCCACTCTCAACAAAAATGATAAATGCATAATCAAATATTTTTAAATGAAATTCTTGTGTTACATAGTTCACTCATTCCGCATTTAAATCTATTCCAAGTTATACAAAATACGAGATAATTCAATAAAGTTTTACACTTTCCTAAGTTATGTTCTTCCATAAAAAATTCTAATCTGTGTGTTGAAATTGAAATATTTGTGTGTTGATAATCACAAAGCGGTTTACAATATTTCTGTATATAAACAAACATAATGAAATGTTAAGTAAAAGCGTCTGTACAAATTGAATTAATTATCTGAAGAATAAAAACCAACTAAATGCCACTTATTATTTTATTGTAATTCTTATTGGCTCTACATGTTTCGGGCAGGCTTTAGCCTGCAGCACGGATACTACTGCAGCCTAACCGCACCTAACCTCCAACCTACAGCAAACCAAGAACAAAACGACCAATGTGGTAATCAACATTATAGTCGCGAGCACCTGATCATGGGCGTAGTAGTGCCCGAAACATGTTGAGCCTATAAGAAATACAATAAAATAATAAGTGGCATCTAGTTTTTTTAATTCTTCAGTTACCACAAAGATGCACGATACAACAAACATCAAATTTGAATTAATTATACTTGTACGTGATAATCTTGTTATTTAAAAATAGGAAGATTTATCAAACTTAAGAACTCAGACATATGCATATCCTCAAGTAAAGTGACAATTAACAGTTAGGTTTAATTCATAGCTGACCTCGTGTTTTGGATCTGTTAGTAGTTGACAGATAGACGGACGAATATTTTTCCGAAACATAAATTATCACAGCGATAAATTATAACACGACTGAGAGTAATTACTTTAATGACAGAATGATTTGTTATTTTTTGTATTGTTTGCTCATCTACTCTAGGCAGAAATCGAATTTTTTTTTTCGAATTTTCTGTAACCGCAGGGCACCTCAATTGCATGTATCTATATATTACGTATACCTGTATGTACTTTATGACGAGCTTAAGTAAATGTGTGTGTTTGTTTACAGGTAGGATACGGGAATCTTATAATGATGTGAATAGCCAGTAAGTACTGCTGTTCAAGATTGAACAAGAGTGTATTCGTTGTTGGCAGCTAGTCGAGATTATTAATGTAAGTAAAGAGTACAAATCTTTGTGTTGATGTCGAGTACTTATCGTTGCCTCCTTGCCAAATATATGCAGCCTCATTTATAACTTAACAACTACTGATCGAAAAATATGATTGAGTTACAAGTGACATCCTGCACATTTTCGAATACCTTCATTCATACCTAAATAACACGTCATACATACGTGCATGCATACATATACACACACATACATACATACAGACATACACACACACATACATGCATACATACACACATACGTACATACACACACACATACGTACAAATACATAGTCCAATACTTACACCTCCATACGTAAACATATGCGTGTACACTTGTGTTCGTCCGTACATACCACCAAACATGGACGTACATATACATTTATGCATACGTACGTACTTGTATGATTCAAGATAGGTATGATTAGTGTTGGTTGTTGCTTCTTGCTATTTTACGTGGGTGTTTTTGTGACCCAAGGCAAGTGTAATTTATTACTGGTTGTACACGCGCACACGCACGCACACTTATGAACATAGGAATATATTTGTGATTTAAGTATTTAAATAACTGCTGTATATTTGAAATGTTAAATTCATATTCGTGTTTTACATTTTATTGACATGTGTGGGTGCTTTATCAATCCTTTAGTGATATATAAGAATTTAGGAAAATAAATTTTTCCAGTTTGATGGTTTGTGTCTAAATATGGAATGTAGTTTGATGTTTGTGTGACAGTGCATCATTGGTACAATAATTTAAACAGCCAACTAGATACAACAATAATAATTTTATTAATAAATTCAATCAGCTCAACATGTTTCGGGCGATACTTTCACCCATCGCCAGGAGCACTAGACTGTGTTTGCAGCTTGTGGTATAAAGCACCGACGATGCTGCCTGTTGGTGACTGCAATTCCACCTCATCCTGATCACCAGCAGGCAGCATCGTCGGTGCATTTTACCACAAGATGTAAACACAGTCTAGTGCTCCTGAGGATGGGCGAAATTATCGCCCGAAACATGTTGAGCTGAATGAAATTATTAATAAAATTATTATTTTTGCATCTAGTTGGCTGTTTGTATTATTGTATGGAATGTACTAGTATTACTCTTTCGTGTAAAATAAACCTGATAAGATGAGGCTGATACTGAAGATGGCTAATAAAATTTTGTCAGTTGACCCATCGCTTTCTTATATTACAGGGAATATAATGTCATGTATTGCGTACCGCTGAACAATATCGTCGTTTCGAAATACTTGATTATGGTTATTATTATTATTATTAATACTATTATTCGTTTTCAACTGTCACGCGTTGTCGGTAACTATGTAATTCTCGGTTGTAAAAGACACATGCTTGTAAATCATTTTGTAGTAAAATTTCGCCACTTCCACATTAATTTAGATGCTTGAAATTTGTTACTGCTAAGAAGTTTTTAAAGTGAAGGAAAGTTCTTCCTGTACAGGCCATGAAGAAATGTGGAGAAGGGTGGACTAAGGGCGCTGTATCAGAAATCTTGGCCCAGCGCTCCGGAGCAGGATACGCAATATTAGGATTTGGAAAAAGCACTGATTTACGCCACTGACCCCAATCCCCACTCCCACATCAGACAGCCCTCTTTAATTATTACTCACGTCTGCCATCGTTACATCAGATTGTCGAATTATTAATATCGGTAACTGGTAAAACGGTGTGAATTTGCTGCAAACCGTAACAGAACCATTCCACCCACGTTCTATGTTTATTGTCACAGAGTTCTTTCATGGCTATCTGGGACTACGGTACTGGAGCAACATTTTTTCTAACGTTGACACTCGCTGGAGTTGGATCGTCAGATTCGCACTTCTGCCACTTTGCCCCAGGGAAAACCGCCCTTGGTATCCACAGGGTACGAAACTGAACGGGTTTCCTAGACTGTCTGGACACTGTGGGGAGGATAAAAGAGTCTTGCTGCTGCCTGGAATAGAATCACGGTTCCTCGGTTGTCCCGCCCGAACCCTAGTCACCTTATCTTCTGCACTATTCCGGCTTCAACGTAGGTGGTTTTACTTACTCCATGGAGCAGAGTTCTTCTTGAGAAGCTAACAGGTTTTCAGCTAATCAAGAAATTCCCCTCATTTTATGGAACCCGAAATTTCATTACCGCAGTCACAAGTGCCCGCCACCTGTCCCTATCCTGAACCAGCTCGATCCAGTTACTTTTCGAAATTCTCAATAGGCATGAAAGTAAATGAAATTAGGTTACGCATGGCGCCATAATAAATATTGTTTACAGTCATTTCGATCTTTATGAATCCTGCAGGTGAAGTACTGTTTATCTTTAGAATCGTTGTGGCCTAAACCTTCCTTCCGAAACTACCAGCAACTTTGCAGCTGTGCGGTGAAATGTACGGCTGAACCAACACAACCAGTCCTTCCTTATCCCATAAATTCCATTCCTTGTATCTGGATAAAGGCGAGGGCTGGTAGAAACCGGATCTGTATCCCATCGACAGAATGTACACACTAAAATGTAAAACCGTAGATTCTCAATTCAATTCACAATAAGATATAATCTTGTATTTTTAGTTTCTCTGAAGCTTTGAAGATTTAAAAAGAGAGAAGGATTTGTAGAGGATAGAGGGGCCGGGTTTGTAAGGGGGGAAAATAATAATAATAATACAGCGTTTATGATTGTCGCTTCTTTGCTTGTAACGATCGTGGAAGTTACTGGACAAAACTATACCAGGGATATTAAGTTAGACAACTCCTGCAAGTGGATGTCATCTATTTAGGATATTATTAATACACAATTATTGATCGACGTGGATATACTTCATTTAATTTGGGGTTAAGAGCGTGTGTCCTGTGTGTAGTGATAGATTAGATGAATTTCCCCTTACGCTTCTTGATTATACACCATCTACAGAAGTCATACCTGAGTTAACTACTTGAAACTCCCTTTAATTAAGCCAGTTGCATTGGCTTGGCGGTAAGACATTGTACCCTACTTAGAATCACGGCTTAATAAATTGGTATTAATCGTCTTCATGATTGTGAGGGAATCCTGTGGGATTAACCACTCAAAATGCAGAGTAAACCCGCACCCAAACAGTAGCAGTAGAGAGCTGATTGTTGGTGGCGCTGGCTTCTTCAGGGTGCCTTACGTCGACGGTTGTAACGAGCAAAAAGTGCCCAAAAAGGGTCTTGAAATGTACATTCCGTTAATCTTATAATCTCGAGGATTCTGTTACGATGTGGTAGGGTTATGGCAGTAGTTGTCAGACGGCACATCACGACGGCATCACAATTATTTTATGGTAAACATAAAATAATGCGTCTAATTAGCAGGGCGAGAGGTTGCTAACTGTCGAATTGGAAGTATTTTTATCTCAGTAATTAACCAACTTGATGCACAAAATTTTTGTTTTACAATAAGTTTATTTCATGCCTCTACATGTTTCGAGCACATGTGCTCATCATCAGATGGTCAAAATTGCATTACACAGCCTCTGGTATCATCATACCTATAGGTGGCCATCTCGTGCACACGTTGAGAGGGGACTCTTGTCGTGGTGTACTGCTGCATTGAAGACAAGATTAATACAAACAACATGGGGTTTTTTAAGAAATTCAAGAAACTGATATTTTGGAGAAAGAGAGAGAAAAGTGGAAAAAAAGGCAAGAACTCAAAAGAATATTTGAGTCCTCTCTCAACCTGTGCACGAAACGGCCACTTATAATTGTGATGATACCAGAGGCTGTGTAATGCAATTTTGACCTCCTGATGATGAGCACATGTGCTCGAAACATGTAGAGGCATGAAATAAAACTTATTGTGAAACAACTGATGTGCATAAAGTTGG
>Ga0123352_10005162_pt1 | contig 19537 bp, 6 predicted proteins | sample TergutLab28metaG_FD_89700 | JGI IMG/M metagenome (GOLD analysis project Ga0123352, IMG submission 89700) | Labiotermes labralis P1 segment gut microbial communities from Petit-Saut dam, French Guiana - Lab288 P1 | ecosystem: Host-associated > Arthropoda: Insects > Digestive system > Gut ... | reverse complement strand
TGTAAACACTATGGGATCCCAAAGTGGACAAAGCATCTGGTAACGAAATTGTAGGGGCCTGAAGATGACTAACATCTAGTCGAAACATGTAGTCTTACTCTAGAATAAATAGATTGTGCTGACATACGTTTGTGTAATACTAATTGATTTTCAAGCACATCGTGATGCCTTCATTCAGAATATACAGGAAGAGGTTGTCAAGCACTGAACACCCAGAAAATACACCGTTTTAAATGGGAATTCCGTGTTCAATTTGTGCAACATTTTTCAGGAACATAAACCTGGCATGAGAGAGCTGCCTGTACATGGGTACACAGAAAAAATTTTATGATACAGATTATTTTATACACACATACTTTGAGGCATATTTTGCTTCACTGAGCTGCACTAATAAAATATGCTAGATGGCCAGCATACACTTTAACTTTCTTCTCTCACCCTGGACTTATCTCTGTGTATGTCATTGTAGAACTGTTGCTCCTGTACCATTTCTCCATGTATGTCAACAAAAGCACTGTATCTCCAAGTACATCAATACATTACTGTATGGCCCAGTACATCAAATATCTATATATGATGATACAGTACATTCTAACCCTTCAGTGACCAATGACAGATAAAACTGGAAGTTCCACTGCAATCACTGGCCTAAACGGTGGGTAAGGAAGTTTCTCAGTTTTCACATAATACCACTCCACAAGCCTTGAATAGTGAAGCACATTTTTGAACAGTGCAACACCAACAAATTTCAGTAAATTTCATACTTCAACTAGTCCCAACACACAAGCCTTGAAAAGTATACTATACACATACAACTGCTGAAGGCAGCTGGAACATTAATGAAAACTATTGAAATCCACTTTGTAATAAAAAAATGTTGTCTTAAAACTATTATGTAGCACACAAACTCACACACCATAATGGCCACTAACAGTTATCTTACAAATGCAAGATGATATGTAAAACACCACAGATAACATTAAAAAAAACTACAAATCACAATGAACTGCAACACTATGCCAATTCATGAGCATTATATCCAGACACAGGAAAATACCAAATTCTTTTAAAAAGTGTTTAAAAAGAACTACATAGCTACAAAGGCTGCTGATGAACTTAAAATGCACTGTGCCTATTAACACTGCAAAACATAAGCATAAATCAGAGTACCAAACAAGAACTTACATCCTCTGTCCCCATAGCTTCAGGATTCAGACTGACAACACTCTCTATCTTCAGAAAAGGACCACTGTCTTCGTCATCTTCATCCCAATCTCTAAGCAACTGGTTAAATTCTGCAATAAAATAATTAATCTTGGTCAATCAGGATGCATCAATACTGGGTCCAGTTTATCACGAGTGTGGGTCCAATACATTTTTACTAAAGCCCTCTACATTGCAAAGCACAAGAAGCTCATTATTCACTGTCCATTTCTCCCTTACGGCATAACCTGCATTACTTGCAAGAAAAGTCCCTAAGTGCTGACCTGCTTTGATGCAGGCCCCACATCTTGGGAAAACATTTCTAGACACATAATGACATTGCCAACTTGGTATAAAGGAAATTTCATGCTGGATATTTTCTTTCATATCTCAATACTTAGAATTATCATGCAACACTTAACCTTGAAAACCCATAAATAAAATTCACAAGGATTTAAATCAGGCAAGCACACAGTCCACAATCCTTCACCTGCACACCAAAAATTTCAGGTAGAATATTTGTGAGATTTATTACTTGTGTGGGAACTGCCCTGCATGAAGAGACCATGACTTTTCATTTTCACTGAACTGAAGAAAAAAGTGTGCCAGATAGAAAAATCACTGACAACATTAAAAATATGCTTCTACATGGGCCCTGTTTTCCAAACGCTAACTGTACACTGCTCAGGACAGGGACAGGTGGTGGGCACTCATAAATGCAGTAATGAACCATTGGGGTGCCACAAGGCATGGGAAATTTGACTAGCTGAAAACCAGTTAACTTTTAAAGAAAGACTCTGCTGCATGGAGTAGGTAAGAAAGTAAAAGTACACAACGCACCGACTCTTAAATCATATGCAAGGCACTTTATGAATAGTAGGATTTCCTGTGGACCAGTAACTACTGTTTAGACTGTTCATGTACCTGCTGAAAGTAAACCATGCTTCATGAGAATAACATTCAAGTTATAGACCAAGAGAACAATTATTCACAAATTCCTGAAAACACATGCAGTATCAAATTGTTGTTTCAGAATCTAGAGACAGCTGACGTATACAACACTCATTTCTAGGGTTACAACTTTAATAGTTTTGTATTCTACACTGTACACCACGACAGCCACGAGACAGTCGAGTTCTTCATGCTTGCTGGCAACCGAACACCATTAACATTTTAAGTTCTAAACTTAGTACATCTCTTATGTTTTCTTTTTGTCAAGCACTGGCCCCACTGCATGAAGCTGTGCCTTCTGTTCTCTCAACTGTGGGTTTAGATCGTCTACAAAAGTGACACTTCCACAGCTTTAAAGCAGTGTACATAAACAATTCTGTTCTGTGCTATGTTACATTTTATTTACTTTACAAAAGCACCAGCATGTATAAACTGGGCTCCTATCTTCTTTCCACCTGTACTTTATACTCTGGTGGCGGTGGGTGGGTACAGGGCCTACGGAATGTATGGTTGAACAATAGCATTTCTTTGTCAAGGCTTATGGCATGTACCTGTGCTGTGGTGGGGAAGGTTCTTCCAATGGTTTTGGTGTACTGTATGCCTTCACAGCACCAGAGCATAAAATTTCATCAAGCTGATTTTTCACCACACCGAGTATTGGCAGTTCGTATCCACCAAAAAGACCCAACTATGGTACAATATGCTGCAGGCATCAAGTCAAACCACTTCAGTTCATTATGTTTTAAAACCTGCTTTAGTACTGTTAGTTTTCACTGATGCTTTCCTGAGAGATGTTATTCAATCACCATTCTTCAAGTCACATATTTTTCAAAGTAATCCATGCTGGTCTTCTCCTTCCATTACTGTCATGCTTTACCAAGTCTATGGAAGAGTGACATACTGTCTTAATTTCTTGGCAACTCCTGCAGAAAGCATCACTTGGTGCTGAATGATACAATGCAGGTCTGGACTACCTTATCTTACATTTCCTGCTGACATGTTTCTAATCCTGCATTCAAGTCCCGAAACTTACACACGTTAAACGCAGCTTCATGACCATCAGCGTGGATCACTGTACATCCATCAACTTGTTAAAAGTGGGCCATGACCCAAAGCAGCAATGTAAGAGTAGCACAAATATCCAGTTTGCAATCTAAAGCATAAATGCTTCGGTATCCACGGGGAGGTGGATGTATCATGTCTCTGAGCTTCAAAAAATTAGGTTTGGTTTGTGTATGCATCCCAGCTGACATAACTGTTTGTTGTGCTACCACTGCTGCAATCTGAGCCAAGCCAAAGACACACAACCACACGTACATGTGGCCTCACTGTGCCTGTGAAATGTATTCAGCTGACAAAAGGATGTTCCTCTTCTAAACTTTTCAAAGTATGTGTTATGGAATAAAGAAATGTCACCAACAAATCCTGTGTCCACAGTGCTGTGTAAAAAAGCAGTATGAAGAACAGTGGAAAAACTTCCAACCGATCCAGTAGTGGACAAAAATAAAGTAAAAGAACATGTGTTTTTCTCAAAGAAAATATGGTTTACAGTACAAATGCAAACAGCCAAATCAATATATTGGTGTCCAGTTCCTATCATTATGTTCAGCTAACCTTGACAAAATTTTTCATGGAATTCATAACAAAGAAAATACACTTCATGCAGGACATGGCCATGGACAACAGAGCAAGTATCTAAAAAATTCCCTTGAAGAAGTATTCAGCAGATTCTTGATGATTTGCAAACTTCTGTGTCCTAGATCTCCAGATTCCAAGTACGGTAATTATTATTTGAGAGAGAAATAAGAGGGTGACGAGAGGTAACTGTCCAGTCACCTCTGCCGTAGAGTCTGGTGGTGAACAAACTTCACTTCAATATTGAAGTAATTTTGAAATACAATTTTGTTATACTGTTTAAGCTACATTACGATAAGTTTTAATACAATTAATGTAACTGTGCAGAAGAGATCTCTATCCGTACAATGGTAACTATAATTACATAAGACATGCCCCCATTTACAAGCCTAATGATGACCCAATCAAGTCAAAACATATAGCAGTTAAAAAACAAAAGTCACTGTTTTTATAATAATAGTTGTGTTGGACTATCATTACTTATATATTATTAAGGCACTTACAACCTTTTACTCAGAAGAGATACACAAGGGACCATAAGGAACCAACTCTTTTGGTAAAACAATACAGCTGTCCAGGTTAGTCATATACTTTGACTAGTACTGGGCAATGGACACAAAGACACACAGCTGAACACAGTCACAGTGTATTTTGGACCCATAGAGGTACCTTTTGAAAACACGGGGAATGAAACCTGGTATCATATTAGTACAAGCCATGGTGGTATGATCCATAGTTTATCTATGCTGCTACTGTGTGGTGGCTTTGCATAAAGACAAAATCAGCATGGATAAGCTCTGAATTGCAATGAGTGGCCTACTTGGGTACAATTAAAGCCATGCTATCAACTACAAAGGCACTTGGATAACATCTGAGACCCCCATCCATACCTCAAAATGGAGGCTAAAGCACCAGCAGGAATTGATACACACAGCTGCAAAAACAATGGAAACCCATATCCATTTCATATATTGGCATGAACACATACTGAGGCATGAAGGAAGTCTTGAGGTGGTATGAGATGACAAGTTCAAACTTCCTCACAGAAGTGACTGGGCAAGAACATTTTAAACACAAAGACAGCCCTAGTCTGGCACACATATGGATCCTACACAAATGAAGGCACTGGTGCTTGGAGGTGGTATCTAGACATGGCACAAGAAGGAAGCCTAGTTTTGGTCTTCGATATCATACCAATGCTCCAGCCACAATCATATGCCATAAAGGAATGGACAACAAAGAACACAGATACAGGATACAAGAAGAGAGATTACTGATATTCCATCAACCAAGCTGCTATCAAATCACTTGTCAACTATCCCAGCAACTCTATAATGGCCCTGATTGCTACCAGTTTCTAATAAAAGTGCCTGAAAATAACAGTGTGCAACTGGTAAGATTGCCAGGACACTGAATCGAAGGGTACAAGGTCACTGGTAAATTGCCCAAAACTGGATCTCAGCACCCACTAATATAACCTGAAGTGCTATGTTGCAGGTCAGGATCACTTGCCAGACAGACTCTGCAGGACTGGACAAACGCAAACAATCTAGAATATTTTTAAGAACATATCTGGACAAAGACATGCAGGTTTCCTTGGAGAACCTTCTGCCAAAAGCAGTTGGGAAATATTACGACTAGAGACCACAAAATAAAAAAGGAACTGCATATAAGAAACTGCCACCTGCAGGGTACCTACTGAAAGAGGTAGTACTAATTTACACACAACTTGCAATGAAATAAACAAAACAGCCTCTCATGTAATATGTAACTACAAAGTTTTAGCATAACAAGATTTTGCCACACAGGACATCTTTTCATGAAGCAAAGTGACTATCAAAAGGCCCATTAACAAGCACTGTGATACAACTGAGATGCAGGTGTGCAAAAGGCATCATTTGCACAGGATTCGATACAAGGGCCATTGGGCAAAGGATGATCAGTGCCACCCTTGTACTGAATCAATGGGTTGGGGAAAGGGGTACGTAGTAAACATTATTTGCAAGAACTGAAAGATGATATTTAAAAACAACCTGCCCATATTTTAAGATAAGACCTCTGCCCACCACACACACTAAGAAATATTTTCATAATGTTCAAGGCCACTCAGCAGCAGGTGTTCAGCAATCTCTATTATAAGACTTCAATTTCACAGCCCAAGTTCGCAACAGTCAGTCTTCCTGTGCCAATATACCTCAACAAATGCATACGTGCAGGGACATGATAAACTCCCTGCATTCTGCACTAAGACATACATATGTTAAAGTGAAACTTCTACAATATTAAAAACAATTCTGAGTTTGTTCAGGATTCTGCTATATGCATGTTATACAGCAGAACACTTACAAGTTAATTTTTCATCTATCCAGAATACTACGGAAGTCAACAAGTAATCAACATGCTCATCCTTTGTAATTTTTCTGGCCTCTGCGTTCTTTAAAATGTACATTCATACAGACCTACTACGTCCAGTTACACTGTTACCTCGGTACTCAGTGACAGTAAGCCACCCACCTGTACAAAATTATAATGTTCTGAACACCAAGGCTCCAGACGTTCACAGCTCACTTCAGACATGCCAAATAATCAACCCAATTCTAGTATTATTTTTACAGGAAAGTACATTTACAATACAAAGCTGTCTGTAACAACTTCAAAGCCAATCTACAACTTTGAAGTGATCTAAACTGTTTTTATCTTCAAGCTATCTAGTACACTTCAACTTGGAATGTGTGCCATGACATGATTACAAAAGAACAAGTGACATACACTCAGAATAAACTGACATGAAATCAGAGTTGTTTTGTTATTTGTGAGACAAGCTTTTAGTGTCAACAAATGACATATAATACTCATATGGAAATAACTAGAACACAGAAATCTGCTCGATATGGATATAAGTCAATATGATAAGGAAGCAGAAAGGTTATACCACAACTTACCAACATTTATAAAAATTAAACTTGACTCATCAGTCATGACTTAGGGTGTTAATTGAAACCTATAACATTAGAATTCTGGCAAAAAAAAAAAAAACAGTTTACAAGAAGACTTTTACCCATATCATCTTTATGAAGGGCTTGCTGCTGGGCATCTGCCATAACGGAATCTTCTGCTGGTTTTGGGATGGACAGGAGGTCTCCACTTAATCGACGCAGACGTATGAAATTCCGGGGTGCACAATCCACAGTTGTTCCTTCATTCCTGCTACAGTTTTCTCCCTCTCCCACAGAAGTATTCTCTGTTGACATTTCCCCTTGTTCAACAGACAACTTCTCTAGTGCCATGTCTTCCCCTCCCACATATGTTTCTTCTGCTGAAAATTTCTCTTGTCCTACACGACTCTGTTCCGTTGACATTTCTCCACTTCCCACATGTGTATTTTCTGCTGACACTTCTCTTTCTTCTACATAAGTCTTTTCTGTTGATGATGTTAAAATATCTTGTTCATTGACATTCGATGCACTAGAAATTGTGAGATCATATGGTGAAGCAACAAGGTGGAATTCAATAAGATGATGCAAAGCATGTGATAATTTGAGAGGTCGATCCCCTTTGGCCTGGGTATTGCATGCCCTACATGATCCATCCCAACGACTAACTTTATGATTTAGCTCAATATGGCTTGCAAATGACATGCGGCTTGTGGAGGCAAAAATGCATCCACGGATGCAACAGGAATACAGCAACCCATCACTGAACCGCCGCACTTCCAAAGGACCTACACGTACTGATGAGACTGACCCTTCATTCTCTATGCCAGTATTACATTGAAGCCCATTCCTTTCCGTGGCCCCCAGTGAAATCAATGGAGGAGGTCTGCGAACTGTTCCACATTTTTTGTTGGTAACATTTTTCAAACCTGTTTCACTCGTCTCCAACTCAACGTCTTTATTCGAACAAACATCATCATCAGTGGCAATCACATTCCCGTGAGGTTTTAGGACACCCGTCTCAACCACATGGTCACCCACATCTGCAGGCTCTGTCTTTGGAACAACTTTTGATGCGAGACGCTCAATAATATCAAACATTCTACTTTTCGTTTTTTCTGGATCAACGTCCTTCAGGGCAGAAAGGGTCTCATTCAAAAGAGTCTCAGGGCTCTGAGATTCATATTCTGCTACCTCATCATTATCTTCAGCCTCAAATCCGAAGCTAATGTCAGAAGAAGATTCATCAAAACCTTCAATGTCTACATCATCTCCATTCTTGCTAAAAGACCTTGTTATCCTTCGCTCAACTGCATCACTACTGCATGGCTTAGTGTGCCTTCCAATTCTGCTTCCACTGAAGGAGTCAGTTACTTTTCGACCAATGCTAGGAGACTGCTCATGTTCAACTGTCTCTTTTTCTGCTCTCAACAAATTCTGAACTGCCTGTGCAGCTTCAATAGCTCGTTTCTCATCTATCAATGTTGACACATCTCCTACCATCTCTGGCTGAGATTTACAACCTCTGCTTTCAGATTCTTTAGTGTTTGTAACAGAATCCACACTCTCGTCATTTCTTTCTACTACTGCAGTAGCATGTGTTCTAATCCTGAAACCTGTTTTCAGTTTATCAGATAAATGATCTAGTATCAAACTACGATTAGACTGAAGGAACTGCGGATGACTGTCCTTCAGATTTTTGGCTATTTCTTCCATTTTCTTCAACCTTTCCTTTTGAATAACAGAATTCTCCTCTTCCAAATCATCAGAGCACACAAATGCTTTAAGGTCAACTTCCTTCGCTGCCTCTTCAGCTCCTGAGGTAGATGATTCTGGTCCAGTGGTAGTGTCTGCAGGTTCATCTTCTTTCATACTGCCATCAATTTTTTGTTTCATCTGCCTCCCCTCTACAACCACTACATCTTCCTTTGCTATTTCACTTGATAACTCGGCATCACCAGCTTTTATAGCCATATCAGCAGAATTCAGAATACAATATTCTTGAGAAACAGTATCTGGCTTCTCCTTGGAAACTGTATCAGCTTTCACACCTACTACAGTTATGTCATAAGGTTCTTCAGATGTCAGTGCACAAGAATCAGCAAAATTATCTGACTGTGTTACACAAACAACTCCTAATGGTTCAATTTCAGATATCTGGTCTTTTCCCATACAGTTTTCAATGACAGTGTAACAGGGTTTAGTAATCATGTCAGTATGTTCTTCTTCGGGCTCCTGCTCTGTTACATCAATTCTGGTCACACTGGAGCTTAACATCTGAACACCTTCCTCTGGAATCACTTCAGTTTCTGTCACTGGTGATATTACATTACACATATTCTCATCACTGATGTTTTTATCACCCAGCAACACTTTATCACCAACATAACCAGTGGATCCATTCATACCTTCATTTGTACACACATTGTTTGACTCACTTTCTGCAGTATCGTTTGGGCTCTTTACTACTTTGGACATGTTTATACATATGAACTTTGCATGGCTTTCTGCAGCATGTTTCAAAGAAATGTGTCTCTCAATGTTGTGCTTTAGCAGCTGAATATAATTACATGATGAACAAAGATACCCAAACACAAATTTAGCATCATTAGATGGTCCTGGAGCCAAAACAGTAATACTGACACCATCAACACCTTTGAGTTCTGGGTGGTGGTAATAAAAGTGTCCCTTAATAGAGCGTCTTGTAGGTGCTTCATACTTACATTCTCCACATTTAAACCGATATTCCCCAGTGTGAGAACTAAGATGCTCATAAAAATTTACAGCAAATGTCGCACTGTAATCACATACGCGACAAATAAATAAGCCTGCTTGTTTTCTAGTCCTCTTTCCAGTTTTTGCAATACCTTCTTCCTCTTTATAATAACTTTCGGAGGCTTCGGCAATTGCTCGCATAGCCTCCTCTTCTGGAAGACGTGAAATGAGAACTTCAGACTCTTGATGAAAGTTCTTATAATGTGAAACAATACTTTTACATTGTGCTGAACAAAGTTTGCATACATACTTAGCACTGCCATCCAATACATAACTTCTATCAACAACAGCTGGTGACTTTTTCCTTCTGGCCACAGATTTTCCCGAGTCCAAACTCACCACCATCACCTCTTCTGCTGATTTGTTGACACAAACGTCACTCACTTCTGCATTCTTCTTATTATCCTCCAACTCACTGATGTGCTTCATGTCAATTTTTTTCTCTGAATTATCATCACCAACTGTAACCTTCCGTCTACTCTTCACTAATTTGTCATCTTCTGTCAAACATTCTTTTGTGGAAACATCTCTTTCACCTTCATTAGTGCTGTTTCGTTCATCAGTATGGTTTGTTCTGCTTACTGTTTTATTAACTTCATTTACTTCTTTCTCACTAGAAGCACTGAGAGTGACATCTTTTGTCCCACCTTCTGTCCTAATTTTAATGCCACCCTTCTTTTTAGGACTATTTATTATACCTAACTGCCACTTCGTTTTCTTTTTCTTAATTTTTTTTTGTACTCCAAATTTTCGCACGAGGCTCAACATAATTCGTGAGTTCCTTTTCCTGCCCGCCTTGGAAGCTCCAGTACTTTCGGTCTTCACATAAGACTTGGCAAGATTTAAATCAGTTTTACTGGTAGCTGAGTCAGAAGTACCCTCATGTTTAACAATGTTTTCTTTCTCCTTTACATTTGCAGTTTCTGTAGCCACACCTTCCCCATAGGAATCTATTTTACCTGATTCAGACGGCTTCCCTTCTGAGTCCGAGTTATTTACTGTTATGTCAGTGCCTTTATAGCCATCAGCATCTTTAGTCAGCCTCTTGATGACATCATCAATATTCTTTCCAAGAAATTTTGATCTTTTCCTAATATACTTCCTGTGAAACATGAAGCCAATGGGACTACAGGTATTTTCCCAGTTTGTTTGATGAGACACAGTGCTTGCTATTGATGACTGATCAGATACTATACTCTCAACATCAGTTGAGGCTTCATCATTTCCATCTATCTTCAAACATTTCTTTCGGCCTCTTTTAGAAACACACCGGCGACCCCTTTTACGAAACACGTGTTTGACTTTTGCTCTAGACTTTTGTACTACTTTAAATTTGGACTTCACACTGCACACAGGGGACAAAGTACTATCTTCTATCACTGATTCTCCCTCTGATGAACTATCTTCAAAATACCTTGTTCGTGGTTTTGAAGACACAAGACTCAGTTTGGAGATATCAGCCTTTTCAAGTACTACTCTAGGAAAACGTGTTCGCCTTCCATGTTCTGAATTTGAAGTTTCACTGTCATCAGTGGCATTTTGTTTTGACCTTGTTCGGCCATGTGAATAAGACTTCCCTGGTGGTTTATCAGAGGATGTTATCGCTTTCCTTTCTTGTGTTCTTTCCTTGTTATTATCAACTTTGTCATCAGCTACATCTTCATTTGAATCTTCACTTTCTTCAATCACATATCCTTTCCATTTGGACTTTTCACATTTCTTACGTGCTTTTGTGACAGGAGAACCAGAACTATCAGTTTCATCCATATGACTGTCATCTTTCTTCTCCACTCTGCTACTTCTCACTTTTTCATTCGTTTCACTGACTGTCTCAAATCCACAACCTGTTTCTTCATCCTTCATTCTTACATTAATTTTCTGCTTTCTATCTATTTTTTCTTCCCTTCCTTTCTTGTCAAATTCCTTTTCTCTTACTAGCTTCCTTGATTGCCTCTTACACACAGATGATCCATCTGATTCTTCTGCTGCAGTAGATACTTCATCTTCTGTTCTCTTAACAGTAGATTTAGAGATTTCATCAACTGTCATTCCTGGAGGGGTTTCTTTAAGCAAACGACACATTCGATGACCTGTTGCTGTTACAACACCCTCACAAATAAACATGTCTCGAATGTCTTCTTGCAAAAGCTCAAGGGCAGAACGTCTCTTTGAATACTTCTTTACAGGCTTTGCATCACCAGTTGCAGTGCTTTGCTTTTCCTTTTTTGACTTATCACCTTCTTCTACCCTACTGTTTTTATCTTCCTTCTCCAACTTGTCCTTACCCTTTGTAGTACTTAAAGGTCTGTCAACCTCAACAGTTCCCTCCTTCTTCAGCCTTGAAGCAAGAGCTTCACTGTCTGTACTCTGATCATCATCATCATCATCATCATCAGATAAAATTACCCTTCGACATTTTGACTTGTTACTACGTTCCACAGGTATTTCTACCTTCTTCAACTGCTTTCCTTTCTCTTCTGTTTTTTGGTCTTCCTTTTCCAAGTATGTACTCTCCTTTTTCTTAGAAGTCTCTAAAACACTGTCATCAGATTCTGAATCTGATTCCAGTATTTGCTTTATTTTTCTCAGTTTCTTCCCCTTTAAACTTTCACCTAGTTTCTCCAACAATTTGGCTTGCTCAATATATTTCTTACCTTCTCCAGACTCAAATGATTTTCTTATTAATGCCTCAATCCATTCTTGCGTAACTTCCTCCTTGGACCTAGACCCTGCACTTCTATTGTCACTTTCAATATCGGAACTCTTTTCTGGCAATGCATTTTCACTGTCCTTAGAAATGACACCCTCAACATTAATTTTATCATCATCAGTTGCATCATTATCAGGTACATCAACGGAATCATCAACTTTCAGGCCACATGGCATAGTTTCAGTCTTAATCAATGGTGTCTCATCACTGGGCTTCAACAACTCAACTTTTTCTTTGGTATCACCTACATGTGATGATTCCAGTTTTGGTGGAGGTGATTTTGCCTTTGGGGGTGGGGGCGACTTCGATTTTGGAGGTGAAGGGGGACGTTTTATTTTTGGTATTCTGAACTTCTGGAAACCATATCCTTTCCCTGTCTTTGGAACCGCAGCAATGTCATACAGGCTATTTAGAGGAGAAACTAGTTCTGTTTCTTTTGGCTCAGGTGAGCTTCTCCTTCTATTACAACTAATGGATTCAAACTTTTTACAGTCAGATTCTCTCCTTCTCTCATTAGAATTACGTCTGTCAGTTACTCGTTCAGGACCAAATCCATGATTTGAACCCCTTGGGCCAGAAGAAATATTCCTGATGTCTCTACTACTTCTTGCACTATAATCCCTCTTTTCAAGCTCCTCTATGCTTCTTCTTCTTCTAGGATCTCTTTCTGAAAGTGTATTTGCACTTCTACTCTCTGTGCTCTGAACGTGACTGTGTGTTCCAGTTCCTCCTGAACTACGACTACTAGCAGCTGAAGTCGTATTCTGAGGTGTCATTGGTGACCTGTGTCCTGTGAACTGATTACATAGCCTAGGATCACCAACTGGAATTTTACTAACACTGTGAGAACTGTTTCCATGATGCTGAACTGGCTGTCCAACAGACCTTATTGATGATGGATAATCTGCTGAAGACCCACTTCTGAAACCTTGTGAGGAAGGTGGTGACTGCCAGGAAGGATGTTGCTGGTGATTACCAGACAACTGGTCAGAAAATTGGTCATGTAATGAGTGAATCTGCCTGAACTCATGCTGGGAGGAATGAGGTGAACACTGGTATCTGCTACTGTTAGCCCCAAGGTGAGAATAGCCGTCTTCAGGAAGCACAAAGCTTTCATCCGGTGGCCTTGGAGAATTGTGTGATAGAACTCCATAACATGCAGTCCCTCCCCATCTTGATGAAGCCTGTAAATGTTGGGTCTGATTCGTATGGAAGTGGGTGCGAGAATTTTGGTGAAAAGCACTGGGAACCGGTCGCATGTACTGATCACGGGAAGTGTGTTGTGCAATCCCACTCCTAAAATTATCACGATGTGGATAATTAGATGTGTTCAGTCTTGGATCATGAATATTAGAAAGACCTTGGTTGTCTCTGGAACATCTAGGATCTTGGTTTAAGTTACGAGGAAGAATCCTAGGATCAAGTGGTATATTCGGAGTTGGTAGAAGTCCCCTACGATCTTCAGCTCTTGGTCCACCAAAAGCAGAGTTATATGATGCAGAATTCCTTCCATTCCCTAGGTGTGATTCTGCTTGTGGCCCATACTGTGAACTGTGAAGAGGGGTCATAAAACCAGACTGTTTATAATCCGATGGTGAAGGGTGTGGAGACAGAAAGTCTGTTGATTGCTGCCATGAAGATTTCACGGTAGAAGGGCTGTTCATGCTAACCGTTTCCAGAATTTCTTTGGTGTTTGGAGGAGGAGAAGGAAGATTTCGGAGATTTTCTTCCACTATCTTTTGCAGTTCTTCCTTACTCAAACTTGACAATATACCAGCACCTTCCTTCTTAGCAGTTCCTTCTGACTTACTATGAACAGACAAGTCTCTATTATTGGAACCAGAATCATCAATGTTAGATTTTATATCAGTACTAGGTCTTGAACATGGATATTTTTTTTCTCCCACAGAAGTATGTACATCTTCCCCTGAAGAATTCTGACAAACTTCCTCTCTTCGAGGACTGAAGCCTGCATGTCTCCTTGGGTCTGTTGGCCTCTTATCTTTAATAATAGTGGGCTGTATGACTGTATCATTAACATTTGCAAAATCATTTTTGCTGCCACCCTTTTCTGCAAAATGACTGCCAGAGTTCTGTCTGCTCTGACTGATATCATTTCCCTTCTCCTTATCATGATTTACCTTTAAGGCACTGCCTGTTATAGAATCCGACTTACTTGAAGCTTGCTGACAATTTGTCATCAACCTATCTTTCTTTGGCTCAGAGGATGGCTTCATAATATCTAATATATTTCTAACTGGCGACTTCAATTTTTCATCTTTCTGTACAAGACTCCTCAATGCACCTCCCTTACTAACACCAACCCTATGTACTTGCTGTATTTCCTGCTCCAACTTGGCCCTTAGGCTCATATGCATAGGCTCTTCCTTCTTTTCTGGTTCTGCCTCACTCCTCTTGGTGTCTTCCAGAAGTTCCTCAATGTCAGCATCAGACAAAGGTTTAGATCCTGCTGCAGGAGGGTGTTTAAGAACATTGTACAAAGCTGGAAATTGTGGAAGAGCTCGCTTAACAGGAGAAGTGCAGGCTTGCTTACCACTGTTTGCAGCAACGGAATATTGGCTTGTTGGTGAATGGGGATCAGCAGGTACCCTATTACCTGATGGGCTAAATGAGGGTTTATTCTGAACTGTGTTCCCATGTCGCTCACTATCAGGAGGCCGCACACATTGGGCTGGTGGTTTATAATCACTCCACCCTGCATATGACTCATCATGCTTAAGAGACCGAGAAATGTCTACAGAATTATAATGTTCATCATCATATTGTGGGCCTTCACTTGTTGAGATGTCCTTCACGCGTTCCAGCCTACTGCAGTCCTCCACAGGAACCCCTGCAACTGTATTGTGTGCGTACACTGGTTTTGGAGCCCTCTTCTCATGATCCTGCTTCTGCCAAGGTGGGTCTGTCTGATACTGCAGTTCTACAGACAGGGAACTTGAGTGACCATCCAACTTATTACCAGATTCAGTAGATATCGATGAAGACTGCTGCTCCATTACTTTTTTTAGCCTTTCACGACTCTGTTCAAGGACATCTGGTGCTTTATTCTTCTTCTCTGGTGAAGATATCTTATCCACACTGCTACTTGCTGTGGTCATATGGTCATCTTTGCCACCCTCAAGGTCACTGCTACTTACAGGACAAGAGGCTGCTGATGATACACTTGTACGAGTAGCAGCCAATCTCAGTGTTTTCATAATACTTGTAACCGAGTTGGCATCTGATGATGATGTAACAGTGTTTTGTTCACTGAAAATTAAAAAAAAAAAAAGAAAAGGAATGATTACATAATATTAACAATTAAGAGTCTTAAAAAAGCCAATATCTACTCTACACATACTTTCCATCACTAGAAGAGGCATTGTCAGGAATTCCTGAATTTGAACTCTCCTGAGAATTACTACTGGTCACCTTTTCTTCTGGTTTCATGGCTAAAGGCTTAGTTTGTGTATTTATGCCCTGCAAAATATAAATTAGCATTTTACATGGTAACAGCTGATTACACAATTGTTTACTTATATTTGTGGATCATTTCATGATACTGTCAGTAACTAAAAATGAAAGAAGTGCTGTGTCAATACATACTTAATATTGTCATCTAGAAATATGTTGGAAAATTCACTTACTACAAGTCACTTCAGGTTGAAACAAAATTTTGGGAGAATCGTATCCTCTGCAGGAAACCTACCTTTTCTACTTTATCATGCAACTTCTGAAGGACATCTTCACATCGTTCTAGAGTTGATATTTTCAACCTAAAATCAGTAACTTCATGTATAAAACACCGTAATACCACCATCATACTTCAGAAATAATGATCAAATATTTCAGGAACATCACATACTTCTTTTTTGTGTTTGAAAGAATAGATAGTAAGCTCTTCATCTTAATAAGCTGTGCCTCCCGTGACTTATCACTGGATCGTTCTAATCTCTGAATCATCATTTCTAAAAATGGAATGTATTTTTGCATCTCCTGGAATTTCTGTTGGTAAGTTTCTTCCTGCTGATCTCCCTCCACCACTTCTCCTCCTAGAAGTGTAAACGATTAAATATTAGCACACAGTAAAGCACACCTCTGAATCTTACGTAACTACGCTCTTTAGTTAAATAGTATAAGGTTTTGACAATGTTGTGCTGTATTCCAGAACAATCTCCTTTTTTGGGCTCTACTGAGCATCACACAACAATTACAACCACAATGCTTCCAAAATCAGCTCTGCTTCCATCTTCCAAAACATTAAGTTATTATTTTTTTTAACTCAAACAGAGGACTTTTTCCTTGTAGCTTCGTTCCTTAATAATCCCCTATTCGAATTAACCTCTTTACATACAACTGCATCACACATGTGCATAACTCCTTACCACCAGACCTCCTCACGGATACTTAACTTCAGTTCTGAGTATTTCACCATGTAGACTACATCACCATTCACCAATATGGTACATAATTTCATCAACCACTGCTACACCTTTCTCAATATTACCACTTGCTCAATTACTAATAATGTAATAACAAAAATTTGATACATATAAATTTTATTACAGGATTATAATTCACCATGTGTGTCTTCTATACACATCATTCAACAGAACTATACTCCAAACAACAACTTTATGAACTTCTAATATTTTATACTCATCAATATTTTACTATTCAACCGGCAACTTTCAGTGATTACTATGTAATAAAATGACATCAATAAATCCAAGTCCATTAGCTGGGCTTTGAATAAATTTTATGCATTCAGTAATATGTTAACTTGCTCAAACCTTCCCTTCAAGCACCTCACTGTACCAAATATCATAACAATTTCCTGCAAAATGATTATGTAAAGTTTACAGGAAATCTTAGAAAGTATGGTAATTTATCAGAATAGTATTTATACCCATTTCTTTTTCCTTCTGGTCTGTTGCCATCTTTGTTGGTCCTCTGCTGTCAACTGGAATCACATAATAAAAATAAGTTAATATTACAAAATTGGGGCAAAAGTGTGTAAATTTTTAGATGTAATACATGCATCTCTCCCTTCAACTTGTTACAATCCTGCATACTTAAAAACAGTATGACTCAATTCTGACAGTGGCATATCATGCATGGAATCAATTATTTTATGGACTTGCACTACATTTCATAGACAGGATTGGTACCCCATCCTCAAAACACAATGTTATGTCCTAGTAAGTTGGGCCTGAGAAGACAATATGGCCCCTTTCATACATCTTAGAACTGCAAGAAATTTCCCACCATTCTGGCTACATGTCCATAAAATAATGTTTCATGAAGCAAAATATGCATGTCAAGTAACAAAACAGAAGATTAATAACCCCAAACTACAACCACCACAAAGTCAGACAAAAGTTTTTTTCAGTTCACTTAAGTATGAAAAACCTAAGCCCACCAAAATGACTGCCAAATCATACATACTTCATTTTTCTTGTCAATGTAAAAACATTACTTGAATCCATTAACAGGTGTCTTGAAAAAAGTACTTTTGAAAAGCACCAAATAGATTCATCCAGTGCATTCAATGGTCCCATGGTCTGTGGGTAACATTGCCAAAGTTATGATACTAATCAGGATTTACATTGGAATGACACACCTACACTTAATTTTGCCATCTCTCTCTCTGATTTTAGATCATTCTAAATCTGTGTACTTACAAACCTCAGTAACTTTTCATACTGTTTCCAAGTTCTTTAACAGATAGCATATACAGTTTTAAATGTATGTTAAATTCACTGTAATTTGTTTCACAGCATTCACTGAGAAAAAAATTTTTCAGTAAGTTCTAGCTCTCTGATGGGTACATATTGTTGCTTACACTGAATCTGCATGATTGCAACATGACACACATGGACCCATCAGTGTTACAGTGGATATAAGAGATTATACAATGGAAAGACGACTGGATAATGAAACACAACATAAATACCTAACTTAAATATCTCTGTGCAAAACTAAACTGTAAAAAGGCTTCTAAAGCCTAAAAATGACAATATTTGTCATTTGCAGCCTCCATCAATCATATATTTACAATTTCAAGAGTTTATGAAAGTTATGTTGCCCTGTGCTTAATTAACCAACACATCACTAAGTGACATGACACAATAAAGGCATATATCCACACACTGGAGTTGGAACTACATAGATGGAGATGAGTGGTCAGCAAAGGCTCTAAGCTGCTGTACCCCCAAGTGTGTCCCCAGTACACATCCGACTGGAGCCTGGGTTGGCCAGGAGCGATAAGTCTCTTGCCCCGGCCAGGACGTTAACCCTATACCTCAGCTGTCCAAGTTCTGAGCTACCAACCATACCACTTGTGGTATCCCGACTTTGTCACACAGGTGCGCTCTTGCGCACCTCCCTCCATGCTATCCATTCCCTCCCACTATTCACTGTGACCGGAAATTCATCAAATGACGATATGTCAACATACGACGCGACAGCCACAAAGGAACACTTGATATGGCTGCAGCGTACACACACGCTTAACGCCAAACATGCGCGCGCATATTACATACATGTCACACTATACAACCAGCGTAACAATGTTGGGGTTCCCACAGCTATTATGCATGGCCTTGAAGCTGAAGTCTACTGCAGTGAGAGAGCACAAAACCACGGAGCCCGTGCTTACACGTTATATTATGTTAAATTATTCCTGAACCACTATTTGGGGAGTTAAATGAAGAGGTGAAAGAGTCCCCTCTCTTTGCGAGAACTGCAGGAAAATATTTAGAAGAGAAACTGGTGATATTTCAACACAAAAGCTTTGCTGTATGTCTTAAAACCTTTTCGCCGGGTGTGAGGCCTGCTTCAACGGTGGGGAATCTTCAAATAAATGCACTGCAAACAAAACAAAAACCAGACTGTAAATTCCCGAGATATGCTGGTTTTGTACCCACGAAGCTTTTGTGACAGTTGATGTGCACCGGGACAAGTTAAAGAACACTCCCTGTATTATTCCTGTATAACACAGCGATACAGATGTTAAGGTGGTGACAACTGGAAACATCACGTTGTGTGTGGAGTCTCACTCAACAAAATATGCGACAACCGTTCCAGCAACAATTCGAAAGGTAGTCCGAAAAGGACCCACCAACCGGGAATTTGATCAGGAGGTGGTACGACAAATTTGTGAACAATGGTTAAATCCGCAAAGAAGTTAGACCACGTTAAGTGAGAAGTCATGGTTTTGCAGGGGGATTCACTCCCCAGAGTCTGCGATTTCCAAATCTAACCCCCCCCCCCCCCCCCCCCCCCCGGACCAACGACAGACGGTGAGTTGTTCGCAGCCTCAGTGTTT
>Ga0123352_10005161_pt1 | contig 19537 bp, 12 predicted proteins | sample TergutLab28metaG_FD_89700 | JGI IMG/M metagenome (GOLD analysis project Ga0123352, IMG submission 89700) | Labiotermes labralis P1 segment gut microbial communities from Petit-Saut dam, French Guiana - Lab288 P1 | ecosystem: Host-associated > Arthropoda: Insects > Digestive system > Gut ... | reverse complement strand
GGTCTGCGGGTAATTCCTTAACTAGCTGAGGATCTGTTAACTTCTCAAAACAGCTCCTGCTCTATGGTTTTAGTTAGTTATCTAGCTAGTTATGTAAAACTGCTTTAGATCAAGGATAACCCAGTCAGTGTAGAAATGGTTATGAGGTGGACGGAGGGGAAATTGGTGTTTGGTTCCATACAGGGTAAGGTATTTCTTTTCTCCAAAGCGTCAAAAATGGCTATTGTGGTCGGTCAACTTAGCTACATGTTTGGTAGACACCTGGTAGTCATTTACAGGCCGTGTTTAAGAATGGATGGAGATACAGCTCCACTTCTCCATGCTTTGTGCTTTCGGAGAGACTATACACGCCATCTCACTGCCGCTGAAAGCGGGTTCAGTCCCCGATGAAAACATTTTGCAGGACAAGCATTGGGAAATGTATATACAAGAATAAATGAAGAAGAGTATTATAAAAAAGGAAAGTAGCATATAGAATACGTAGCAAGAAGAAAAGAGAAATTATGAGGAGAAATGCGGAGGAAATACAAAGACAAAATACCGTGAAGGAATAAAGGAAATTTTGTACATATACGAAGAGTCTAACTAAAGAACATCAGCCGAGAAATTGAAATGCATTAGATGTGAATGGGCAATTGCTATATGAAAAGAAAAAGCTGATGAATAGATGGAAGGAAAATTAAGTGACCAGGGTCAATTGAACATATAATTTTGTTTGAAAGAAGTAATTTTAATGTGAAGCATAAGAAAGTAAGTGAAGCAACATATTTGGAAGTAAGAGATAAAATATTAACGCTTTAACACCAAAAATGTACCAGTGATATTTGGAATAACGGCAGAGATTTTACGGAACGTGATTTCATCTTTATGGAGGAAGATACATGATTTATTTGAAATTATGCGGAGTGAGGAAGAAACGCCCCTTAGAAAGGACGACGGGAATTGAATGCGAAATGAATGTATGTATGTATGTATTATGTATGTTATGTATTATGTTATGTATGTATGTATGTGTATATATTTGTGTGTATATATATGTATACATATATATATATATATATATATATATAAAGGTGATCGGAATAAATTGACAATTACAGAGGAATAATCATTTTAATTTGTATGCGCAAATACTGGCAAGTATAATGTGTAACACTGACAGAATATTGCAGAAAAAATAATTTTTATTACCAAAATGGGTTCAGAACGAATAGAAGAACAATCGATTATATGCACGTATTGAGGAAAATAACAGAAGTGGCATACGAGTATAATATACAGATAGATATACTGCTTATAGATTTTAAGTAAACATTCGACAGTATTTATAGACATAAAATGATAAAAATATTTCTACTACAAGTAACACCTAGTAAACTTATGTGATTAAATACGTAGAATGATACTTTGAAGACTCTCAAGGGCAGGTAGTTACAGAGCACAACATGACAGAAAGTTGTAATGTTAGTGTGGGAATAAGACAAGGTGATACATTGACAGTCATAGTGTTGAAGTTAGTACTGGATTGCGTTATAAGGAGTTAGATGTCTGGGGAAATAGGTCCACTGAAATATTACAGATCAATGCACACCCAGTCGTGATATGTAGGAATCTTAAAGCCTTGGGAGGAGCATTACAGGCACTAGATAATACAGCACAAGAAATACTATTGATAATCCATCAAGAAAAAACAACATGTATAAAAGTAAGTAAGAAGACACACACAATCAATATAAGCAAATAGCAATAGGGGGGTATAAGTGCCTCTAGGTGTCCTTATTTTGGGGCAAGTAATAACTGATTATAACAGCATATCAGAAAAAATAACACACAGAACTGAGAAAGGAAAATAGAACCTACTGTGAATATAAAGGATTAATGGCCTCTAAATTAATAAACAAATGCACTAAAAGGAAGATTCAAATGACGTTGAGAAGGCTGACAGTGAACTTCACTTATGAAATCTGGACATTTTCTGGAAGGGACATTAATGGTTTATTGGTTTTTGAAAGAAATATATTAAGATAATTGTTCCAGTTCGGTGTAAGGAAGGGCGGAGAATAAAAAGTTGTAACGAATTGCAGAAGTTGATAAAAGGAGAAGATATTACACACACACACACACACACACACATATATATATATATATATACACACATAAAAGAACAAAGAATAAAATGGTGGCGACTTCTTAACAGAGTGGAAGATATCAAACTAGTTGCGAAGTTTATTGAATGGAGCCCTATAAGAGTAAGAACCAAAGGGCAATCAAGAATGGGTGGAGAGATGAAGTAATAATTAAAATAGTCTTTAAAGGGTTAAAGAAGATAAAACTAAGAAACTGGAGCTATCTTGTCAAAGATAGAAAAGCCTGGAACGATCTGGTTCAGAGGATCAAATGGGAAGTAGGATTATAGTGTCAGAAAGTGAATTAATTAATTAATTGTAAATTGTGTGTAAGTGAACTTCCGTGACCTAATGTAAGCTCCTGTCCCGGTATTTGTGTAGAGGACCTGAGGAATGCAGCGATAAACTTTGGTCGTGACAGACGGTCTGTCGGTTGATAAACTGCAGTCGGAATCGACCGAGTACGGAGCAACAGTGCTAACTGATATCCACATCACACGTTCAGTAAGGATGATATTAAAATGTATCTTAAATAAATATGGTGTCACGCAGTGGATTGGATTTATTTGGCTGAGCATCATGTTCGGGATGGAGCCGTTGTTAAAACAACAGTGACATATTGGATTACGTACAAGGTGGATAATTTATTGACCACTATCTCGAGAAGAAAGATTCGCTGTCGTGGGTTTGATGCTTATATGCGTTTTACTGTGTTGAAAGTTTTTTAGCTGGGAATTTAGATCTCTTCTTGATGTCGGTGAAATGTAAAGGGTAAAGTTATCTATTTGTACGACATGAAGGCGTATAATTGACGTAGAGGGATAGTTTCTTTCTTTCTTAACCTCGGTAGTAGATGGATGTGAGTGGTAAGCTTCTCGCCCCAGGCGCTTTAACCCCTGGATGGAAGAATAGGAGGCTGGGTGGTTCTCAGAGCCGGTCTAGGCGTTTTTGGAAAAGAAAAACATCTCTTAAACCTTACGGGACTCGAACCCCGATGTACGTAGTCGCTATACCGACTGAGCTATCTCGGGTCTGGAAATTTTATATTTATGATTCATTTAATGACCTTGTGAGCACATGCCTGCAGTAGCGTCTGATCGCATTACGGTATGAAACTGGCACTTATTTTGAAGAGGTGAGAAGGTAAAGCAATCTCTGCACACACCGACTGCAGTGCCCAGAGTGTTCGGGGAGGTTGAGGTCTCCAGATTTCGAGATAGTCGGTACATGAAAGTTGTGAGATTCTTAGTCGTACACACCGGTTGCCTTTACCCTCCACGAAATATTCCTGGTACTCACTTCTTTTAGGAGCTGAATCGACCCCTAGGCCAGAAGGAGGGGTTGGACATCTACTTTAAGGTAATATATCGGTATTTTCCTGGAGTAACTGAGGAAAAATACGAAAACATCGGTAGAGGTATTCATTTGTAATTGTGAAGCCTCGATAATGAGGAGTCCCTGGTCAGCTGGAGGGGTGGGGGGAGGGGGGCTGTTGCGCCATGAAAAAGAAAACTAAAAAATAAAATATTTTGTGTCCGAGGCGAGATTTGAAACCGTAACCCTTCTGACTGTAAGTAATAAACACTGATGTCAATAAAGACGTCACTAATAACCCCGATGAACTTCCGTAAAGAGTGGCTGAGTGGAAGGGAATGTGATTATGTCCTAAGTTGTACAATGCTAATGGAACCAGTTGAACTTTGTGTACTTAAATTAAGTTACTTAACTTTAAGTCCGTCAACATCCTTGTTAGTAAATAATAGTCTCACGAAGTATCTTTACTTCTGAGCAAACGAGACTGAAGAGAAGCCGCATGCTGCAGTGGCTGTTTACTTGGCAACTTTCACTTGGCCCTTTATTCTCATTGGTTTTAACCGTGCCTCGGAAATGGAAGTGACGGAAATGTAGGCTTTTGACCCCGTATTTGGATAATTCAGGAACGAGGCGAATCGTAACTTATTTAAAAATGGTGGAACCATCATGAATTTCAGATTGAAGTTTTCGCTGCCATCCAAATTCAGACTGTGGGCCTCAGAATTAAGAAACAGTGTATTGCCTTAGGTGGTTGTTAAATGATGCCACCTGCAGTAACGTTACAAAAACTCAATTTTGCGATAGACTTTTTTATGTGGCGTTTTATTCTTCCAGTGTCTAAACCAGTACTTAGCAACCAACATCGGTAGGGGTTCCGCGGAAAATCGTGGGATAAATACATAAATTTAGTTTAAAAGAGGGCATCACGACGTGCTGTAACGCGATAAAAACATTTGTCTAATCAGCACAACAAATGTAGCCTATGTACTGTAATAAATATTTGTTGTGCTGACGTGTATTAGTCAATTAGTTTTTATCATTTTAAATGCAAGAATTTTAAAACACAACAAAAAATTCCAAATATTTCGAAATATCGCGGGAATTTTTGTCCAATAATTTTAAATACAGGGGTAATCACCGTGCGCTAACAACTTCCTGTTTTTTTGTCTGGCCTGTCAACGTGTATATAGGTGGGGGATTCCTGGAGACATGACAAATTATTTTAGGGTTTCGTACATAAAAGAAAAGTCGGAAAGAGCTGCTCTAATTCGTAGTAACAATTTTGTCTTTGTAGAGGCAACAGTTGTTCGTGTGGATGACGTGCAGATATATACGGGAGTGGATGTATAGATCTACATATTTTTAATGTCGGTACTTTAGAGAGGCGGGGGTTGTTTTCGTCCTCGACAGTTGCACCGTGTGTAATACAACTCAAGGCACTCACAGTGTAGAAGGCTGGGTGTGTCTCAATGCTGGTTTGGGCGTTCTGGAAAAGGGAAAAATGCTTTGTATCTGCTGGGAATTGAACCCCGGATTTCAGACTATTGTCTGGTCACTGTGAGCTTGATGATCCCTGCTCCTCACCCAATATTGTTCGGATGATCAAATCGAGAAGAATGAGATGGGCGGGACATGTAGTGCGTGTGGGGAAGAGGAGTGTATGCAGGTTTTTGGTAGGGAAACCTGAGGAAACGAGGCCACTTGGAAGACCCAGGCGTAGATGGGAGCATAAATCTAAGATGGATCTTCAGGCAGTGGGATGTGAGGTCATGGACTGGTTCGCTCTGGCTCAGGATAGGGAAAGGTGGCAGGCACTTGTGAGTGCGGTAATGAACCTTCGGGTTCAATAAAATGTGGGCAATTTCTTGACTAGCTGAGAACCGGTTGGGCCCTCAAGAAGTACCCTGCTCCATGGAGTAAGTAAGTAAGTCTGTTCACTGTACCAACAGAGGTGCCACACCTCATCTTAGTAACAGATTTTTTTATCCCATGGCGCGACGGCCCCTAGTGGTTCAGGACCTCCTAACTTTCGAGGCTTCACGATCACACTCAGTCATGCCACACTCGTTAGGACCCCTCTGGACGAATGATCGGCCCGACGCAGAGACCTCTACCTGACAACACACACCACTCACAAGAGAGAGAGACATACCCCGGTTGGATTTGAGCCCGCAACCCCAGCAAGCGAGCGGCAGCAGACCCACGCCTCAGACCGCACGGCCAGTGGGATCGGCTTATTAACCAATAGCCGTGACAAATAAAACACGTCTCTCTCTCTCTCTCTTTCGAATCAGATTTTGGGATGGTACAGGTCCAGGTCCTACCACATTTCTCCAATTCATTTGTGACTAATGATCGCATCAGTGGGCGCTATATATTGTACAGTGCTGACAGGATCTGCAGATGAACTAAACTTAAAATGAACAAACGTACCTACGCGATACAAGAGTGCATGTGTTCCTGTCTGTGAAATTTTCGCCGAGCTGTAGTGAGGCCACGGAAATAGCGCACCATGTGCCGACACCCCGCACATTTCATTCGAGCTTTCCCGCTTCTCCTCTGAGCTTACTTAACGTATTCCCCTCTAGTCGCTTAGCCATTTTGTTCACGGGAACGTTGGTAACAATACCCACAGGATAACCTTCGCTGATGATAATTTGACAACAATGAGGACGGATAAGAGCGTCGATGTAGTGTTCCCCCCCTCATCCCTGCATCTTCCTTCCGTGGCCTCACTATCGTAAGCGTAAGTTTATCTAGGCGCATTCGCAATATTGCTAAAAGAGTCTATTATATCTGTCAGCATTGAACAACTCGGGTCCCACTGGACGGATTTTCACGAAATTTAATGTTTGAGTATTTTTCGAAAAAACTGTGGAGGAAGTTAAAGATTTATTAAAACTGGACAAGAATAACGGGTACTTTACATGAAGACCGATATACATTTTTGATCATATCTCGCTCTGTTCTTCTTAGAATGAGAAATGTTTCGGAAAAACGTTGTAGAGAAAATTAAAACAGACATTCTGTGTTCAATAACTTCTTTTTTTTATTTTCGAAAATCGTGCCGTTTATGGGATAATGTGGAAAAATATAGTAGAACCGGGCAGGTCACAGATGAAAACATGGCGTATGCGCATTGCGTGCAGGATATCTAAGGCTACAAACACACACTTGAAATATGTGATTCTTATTGCTTTTCCACTGCAACAGCGGTTACACGAACGCGCCACAGTCTTACGTTACACGTACACTGCCTGTTGTCTTGTTAATATTTACATAAGGTAAGGTTTCTTAAGAATCCGTCTAACTTGGTTGTTCCTTAGTGCTCTACGTCGACTAACTCTTAATTTTGCTTGATATATTTCGAAATCTAGGAAAGTTCTTTCTCAAACAGGGACATTATGGACCTTTACTCTTACTTCTTTAATAGAAAGTGGTTATTTAGTATTTATACCAAAGAACGTCGAAATATAACCAAATTTTGTGTTTGAGTTGTCCGTTTAATTTGTGTGTTAACTGTAACAACTGATTCCTGCGTCACCAAGAGTTTGCTGCGTCCCACACAATTCCTGCACTTGTCATTTGACGAACAAAGGGCAACTTTGACGTGAAACGTCATCCAGTTTGACGTAGTTTACAATTGAACAAGATACAATGAGAATAAAATCAATAACTTCAAATGCATGGCTTTTCTGCAGCGTAAACCAAATGGAATTGAAATGAGTCGTTGATTGACAGACCAATGTATTGACCGCTTCTACCTTTGTCTTCGACTCTTTTCGAATGGCCTTGTTAGGAATGTTAAGATTCTACAGCGATTGTTTCTAGACATATTCCGCTTCACATCCAAATAATGGTTGAATTTTTTGCCACACGTTTCCCTCCCTGTTTATGCAATCACTTTTTATTTCATGTATGTACCAAAATTGCTTTTGTTGGAAAGACTTATAATCTTAAATTCAGCAAACGTTTGAAGTATAATTAGTTTTAAGCCTCTCGCCCTGAAAGAACTAATTTGCAAGGAAAGTGGCAAGCGTTCGGATACCGCAACAGTCATTTGAAGTTAAAAGTAAGGTCTTTCTGTGGTGTGAAATGAGAAGTTTCGTAAGTGTGGTACCAGACCTTCGGAGGAAATCTTGAGCGTGGCGTAATAATGATAGGAGCATGTGACCTCCGAAACACTCATACCTTTATATCAAATTAAGCATTTCAGAGTTTCGTAATATTGGTACCTCCATGGGACCATTAAATCTAACGAACTGTACATTCCGTGAAGTGTAAGTATAAACAAGTGTAAACAATCTTCATGTTTGCACCGTGCATCAATGATAATTAAACACTTTATTATCCAACTAATGCACAGTATATAATATATAGATACAACTAAGATTATAAAATATTTAAAAGTGCTCAAACATGTTTGGGATCACAGGGGATCCATTATCAGGGAGCCTTGTACAGAGCTTGACTAAAAATTACAAGTATGATTCTATCGTGTCCGTTGACATGAACAAGGTCGGTGTTATGGCAGCATATTCTGACCCGTTGTGCGTGTGTGTATATGAAGGCACTGATGGATCCTCTGTGACCCGAAACATGTTGGAGCACTTTTAAATATTTTATAATTTTAAATGTATCTACATATTATATATTGTGCATTAGTTGGATAATAAAGTGTTTAAGTATGAACAAGTTTCTGCTTACCAGCACCCTCAAAGGAGGGCACAATGTGTATTAGTGACACAACGTGTTTGTGATGGGTGTTGATTGATATCGTATGGACATAAGAGATGATAGTTTTCAAACATGTATGATAATTGCATGCAGCTATTTATTTCTGTTAAGGCATAACGTAAGGATTAATACATACAAAATCATAGTTATTTCGTTTCTGTTTTAATGTGAATCGGGGATAGCGTTCACGGTTTAGTGGCGAGACAGCAGTCTGAACGACTTCGTGGTTAGATTCCGGAAGAATCACGAGTTTTGCTTCTCTTCTCCAAAAAAGTCTAGATGGGTTGTGTGGGCACCACCAAGTCACTTATTCATTTGTGGACTATTGACTTTTCGCAGGTGGTAAAGTGGCTGGGAAGTGAAGCTAACCACGTACATTCTTCTGATGTCGAGGTCACGAATGCGTGGAATTATATCTCCGCTGCTCCATGTGCCTTTATGTCTTACACAAGTATAATTTTACCTTTTACTTTCCCGTTTTTTATGAGCGTAAATCTTTGGATTTCATCATAAGGAAAGAAGAACATGGATTGACAGTGTGTAGAAGGCTGTCGGGAATCACGAAATTAGAAGCAACGTTGTCAGGATGTAGCGTAGGTGGCTTATAAATTGGCCGTCAGTGGGAAGTGAGATTTATTATAGAAAAACTATTGTGCGGAAAATAGGAAAAAACTGTGGTCTCTTTTGAACATACTATTGAACCTTTAAACGTCTGTAGTTGCAGAGAATTTATTGTGAAGCTCTTCTGTAAATATTACTTCAGCCCGGGATGTGACACCCTACACAGCGGTAGAATTTATGAAATTTTTAGGAAGCTGCTACGTCGATTTTCAGAGCGAAAGTAGCAGAAGTTCCTTTAGGAGTAACAGTAAAGTCAATTACATAGTGTCATATCTCAGGAGGCGATAATCTTCAAGCAGTTCATTAAGTAGCAAAAAATATATTTTTTTCCTGAAGAATAATTCGATAACACGGAGACAACAAGGCAGGTACCAACAACAAAGTGGTACTTTTCAATCTGATAATGTGTGTACAGATGACGTCATAATTGGGACGCATAGACTGAACCAACAATAAAAGTCAACAGACGGACAGAGCTTTGTTTAGAGTTCCGAGATTAAACCGTTGACCGCAAAATTAAAGTACAAACGAAATGCGAGTGGCAGTAAATTCGCGTTCCAAACAACAGAACAGGCTAAATTGCTTCGTGGACAATGGAGTTGAGGCACATAACTTAGACATGCTCATGACTATTGATCGGAGAGGACTGCGAGGACATACTTTGTTCGTTGCTAGCCGTTGCCAGACGGGCGAAAAAATCTCTAACTACACCTTCCTACCAGCTTCTGGATGGTTGCGGCATCGTGGTTGCAGTGTTGGCACTCATGAATCAAGAGAACTTTTTCACTCAATCTACACAAAGCAACTGGTAAGCAAATTCCTTCTTATTTACAGTAACTAGATACTTATTTCGGCTTTTGTACCAAATTGTAATATTAATTTGTACGTCAGCACAACTGTTTTTATTACGCAAGGTACAATGTAGGCCACATGTTTCGACTAATAAATAGCCACCTTCAGGCATATTTTTTACAGGTTAAGTCACTGGATGCTGTGCACACATTGGGATCCCAGTGCGTTTACATCAGTGAAATGTTTAAACCATATCATTTGCCTATGAGAGTAAAACTTGCAAAGTATATAACTAATTGGTTAAAATAATTTTTAAATGTATTTTAACCAATTAGTTACATACTTTGCAAGTTTTACTCTCATAGGCAAATGATACGGTTTAAACATTTCACTGATGTAAACGCACTGGGATCCCAATGTGTGCACAGCATCCAGTGACTTAACCTGTAAAGAATATGCCTGAAGTTGGCTATTTATTAGTCGAAACATGTGGCCTACATACTACCTTGTGTAATAAAAACAGTTGTGCTGACGTACAAATTAGTATTACAATACGTATCCAAGCACTTCGTGATGTCTTCATTCGTATTTTGTACTAAATCCATCATCAGGCAATCGATTGTAAAAATGTAAAGATTTAATAGTAGACTTGATGTTACATATCAATTCAATATGGCAGTGAGGTCTCACACCTTACACCAGTTTTTTACATGTAATACGTTATTTATTTTGTCCTGTAATTATGTTAAACTTATGTTTGTTACTCTTATTAGATGGAGTCAAAATTATGTAAACTTCATAAAACCTTTCAGGACTTACAAAGTCTTATTTACGTTTGATCATAAACTCCGTTACCGTTGAATTATGGTTGTCGTTAATATTTTTCCATCAGGTTGTGTCCGGAATTTTTATTTTTCCATATCTGTTTTAGAAAACACAATGAGATGCCACACTCCAAGTTGGCACCCATGTTAATGATTGAGAAGGTCTCATATTCGACTGCTCAAGTGGACAGTGTTACGGTAACATAAAACAGAATTAATTCACATAAGCTGTTTCAGAATGAGGACGTAACAATTTGTTCGACGCCACTGCTCCCAGAGAATGCGTTCTGATGTTTTGCACATATATATGAGCATCGTGTAGTGAATGTTGACAGAACTGGAGATTGAGATTATCAGAATGGGATGTTTGAGCAGTGCATTATTTTACACGTTCGTACAATGGAGTGGCGGCATAGCGGCTCACCCAGCCCCAAATATTCCGAGTGTAAAAAAACGCTGGAAAACGTTTCGCCACGAATTTTTTGGGGGATCAAGACGGCATCCTCTTCATTGATTATCTTCCAAAGGGCCAAACTATCAACGCGGAGCATTACTCAACTCTGCTGGAACACTTGAAGGACATTTTGAAGGAAAAACGCCACGGGAAGTTCACAAAAGGGGTCTTGTTCTTGCACGACAATGCTCCGTCTCACCGGGCACTTGCAACCCAGAAGAAACTGGCCTACCTGGGTTTCCAGTTACTTGATCAACCACCCTATTCTCCGGATCTGGCCCCGTCGGACTACCAACTGCTCCCTGGACTGAAAAACAATTGAAAGGTCGCCATTTTTCTTCCGACGCGGAGGTCATTGCTGCCGCGGAGACCGGGTTGGGCGGACAAATTTCTGATTTTTTTTGAGTGGCTTGCAAAAGTTAGAGCAGCGGGCTATGAAGTGTATTGAGTTTCGTGGAGAGTATGTTGAATAAATCCCGAGTATGTTCGCTGTAGATTGTGTTCCTTCCTGGTAGAGCTAAGGACTTATCAGCACCCGCTCGTATACGTATACACAAGGGAGTCCGGTTGAATGAAAAGAACCCTTCCACTGGAACCTGTGCTAGGCGCGTGTGTTATCGTCCAGCAGTATTCTTCCGCCACTTTCTTCTCATTACTCTTTCATTCCCGCAAAGAAAAAATTCGGATCTTTTTAAAAAGTTATAATTTCAAACTTGTAACTTTTTTAAAAATTGCTTACGTGTGAAAGAGTTTTAAGTCGGGGATTGTATGTACGCGGTTTCGTGATACCAGCATCCTTTGTGGTGAGTGTCATCGAAACAGTTTCTGAATGTGTTGTGTGGTTAACCCTTGAACACTTGAATAACTGTTCTGTGTGAAGGCATAAGTTTTGCTGGAGTTTCTGATGGATCCCACCGTCTTCTGGGATGTCACACAGTGTGGTGTGCTAGGGTGTGCTGCCTGTTTCTTTTGTGTCGACCGCGAAGTTTCTAACACGCTACATAGCGTCAGGTCAAATTAAAATGTTCGAGGCAGTGGCGTAGATAACCAGACGGGGCTGCCGGGACCCGACAATCGGGGTCCCCATGTAGTTATTAGCCACGTTACTGCCAGATCTCGTAACGGATCAAGAATACTGCCTTCTGTAAAAGAACAGAATCGAGACCGAAAAACTCACAAAAAATTTATTAATCTATTTGAGAAACACCTTACTGCCGTGGGTTTGCGGAGGCCTGATCCGCTTCACTCGTTCATGGGGGTTCTTTATCCCTCCGGCTGAGCAGTGTGATGTAATTTTTTCCTCCCACGATGTATTATTCTGCTTTCTCCAGTGTTGCCTAGAAAGTGGAAGGATAACAGTATGACACTCACTGCGAAATGCTTCTAGGGTCTATTCCATGGAACCTTTCCTATTGTCGAAGGCGATTTACGTCGCTTTTGCACTTCTTTCTAAATAGTTCCTTGTGACGCAACAGATGCCAACGTCTTGCTGCGCACTCTTCGTGAGACCTGTTGGTGCTTCGAGGAACCGTCCGGGCATCGATCGTTGAGATCTTTGATAGAAATTCGATAACCATATTTTGTCCTTTAAGAATAAACATTTCTTCCATTGCACTGAATTAAGTGAGATGTCTAAACAAAAGCGAAACGAGGTTTGCAATAACGCATTTTTAGACAAATACAGATGATCAGGTGACAGTAAAACAGCGAATATAATTTCTCTGGTCCACAAGAAGTGACAGTGACTGTAACAGTACTTACAATTGGTCAGTCAACACAACTTTCCTTAAGTTATTAATCAACACCAGCCAATGCAAAGCAAAATTAAAGTCTCACACAAAATTCACTAAATCTCCCCCATGTTTCGATCTTCTTCAGATCATCCTGAAGTAGTTTCTACATCGAACAAGCATGTGTATACAACACAGATGAATTATTCAATTAATAACTAGTGAATTGTATTTTTTGATGTTTTGCTTACCGTGCATCCCAGTATAATCTTCGTAATTAAGCAACTTAATGCACAAAATATTATTTTATAGTAAGTTTATTATGTGCGCAGGTGCGCACCGGACAGCCACCTACAGAGTGTGACGACACCAGATGCTGTATAATACAATTTTGACCTCCTGATGATGAGCACATAGTGCTCGAAACATGTAGAGGCACATAATAAACTTATTATAAAACAAGACTTTGTGCATTAAGTTGGTTACTTACTAAGATTAGTGAATTTTTTGTGAAGATGTAATTTTAATACTTGTGAATTTGTTGGTGTTAACTTTTAAATTATTCGTTAATACACAAATATAAATGCTTAAAAAAGTTATGTCTCTTTAATAGTTGCATGTTTAGGTCAGAATTCGAGGACAGTATTTAAAAATATTATATATATATAGGCCTGATTGTGGTCGATTTTGCCCGCAAGATGTCGCTGTTTAACTCATAGTTGTGTTCGACCAGTTGTAAGTATTGTTACTGGAACTTCGAAAACACTGTGTGGTGTTCTCTATCAAGACAGTGACTTAAGTCGGGCCGGTGAAACAGCATCGCCGTCAACCAACAGCTGTCGACCCAGCGCAAAAGAACACCACCTGTGGGCAAATATTGATGACCGACGGACTTCAGTGCGATTTGTGGGTACCGGTGGAATGGAGTACAGTGTTAGAAGTTTCATTGTTTGCGGAGTGTCTGTGGGTGTCTGCTACGGAAAGCATACCGGTGGTTCGTGTTGAAAGTAACATTACGTAGAACGGTTTGGGAGAAGTGACGAAACCTGCTTGATGCCAGTAAGGGTAAAGTTCACCCTAGAACAGGCCATGAGGGCCCAGAGCGGGAGTAGAGTTATCTCTTTCCTCGTTATTTAACCGCGGCTCTAGCCGGGGGTTGGTGGTCAACGCCACGCCCCGGCCGGTGTAACCCTCGGGAAGGACTTGGTACAGATTGTATAGTATGCTGGGTGGGTCCCAGGGCAGTTCTGAACGGGTGCTGAAAATCTCACCTTTACCGGGTTTCGATCTCCGGACCGTCCAACTCGTAGCAAGTCGCTATACCGACTGAACTACCCGGACTCGATGTCAGTACTTGAAACAAATTGTTTTGAGGAGATGAAGTTTTGAGGCCTGTGGATTGCGACAGGCATTACAAGCAAATGTTTGAAATTCTGCAATGTGATTATTGCACATTTATTTTATTTGATTTTGAGAACAAAACTGTGGTTTGGTTTGTGTATGAGTATCTGATACTCACTATATTTTTAAAATTGTTTAAAATCCAAAGTTGGATTTCTATTGAAGAGATTTTATTCTTGAGAACATGCGGTTTGAGGAGCAGAGGAATTAGTGCGATGAATAGCTTCGTGGTTTGATTTAAAGCTTATGCAATAGGATTGTCCTGCTTTTTGCTGTACACAAAGCTTTGAATTCGGCTGTATGGGACTGCTTCAGAGTTTAAAGCGTACACTCGTTGCCGCAACAAAATAGGGCAGTAAACATATTTTTGTTTGTCTAGAGACATTTAATTTGATAAAGAATAGACTCATTTAAGAAGGGGATATATTTGTACCAGCACAGAAAATTATTGATTAAAAAGATTATTAAACAAACATGTTCTCTGTGGACACGTTAACTGTTTCCTATCTAATCCGAAATTCGGTCAAGTACAAAATTTCAATAAAACATTTGGCGTTCCAATTTAATATCAAAAGCAAGAATTCCATAATTTTATTTTACACGAAGACAAAATTTTGTACGATTCTAGGTATCATTCAGGCTTCTAGAATATTGAGATTGTACCTAGATTCTTGGAAAATATGTGAACTTGTGTCTTCAATTATACTGTCACATTTATTGTGTATCGCGCCCATTTAATTACTTACTTGCGTTGTCTGAGCAAATTACTGCGCGTTAAATAGCCGTTAATTGAATAAGTCAACTGAAACGTGGGCTGCTATTTGAGATTGAATGTAGACGCTGACGGAACAGCCAATAACCAAAGTGCAACCATCTGCCTGTCTTTGAAATTAAACCTAACCTCACCAGACATGTGATGTTTGCTTTGTGCTGCAAATTAATTCCCTCTGCCTTCGTTTATCACAGCGAGTGTGTGTTATTGAGTTCTTGCATAGTTACCGATAGACGCGTTATTATCGCGATATTAAGATAAGGAACTTAATTACCTTAAATCTGCCTGAAAATCTAAACTGTATACCTTAAAATATGCCACATATAAACCTGAAAAAGCGTGGTGGTTCATTCGCTGCGTGGTTTGTCTTCTGTCAGGTCCGCAGGTTCTTCCAAAGAAATTTGTGTAGAGAGTGCAATCTAGTGCTTCCGCTTTCAGTTTGCTGTATCCTCTGTTTTCCTTATCATCAACTGTATGCTTACGTCTTCTTCCTCGTCTTTTCGCCCCTTTACTTAAGCAAAGTGTTGTAGAAGGCAGTTCCTAGGCTGGATATGATCAATCCAGTTAGACTTTCCTGCATCATTGTAAAGTTTTTAAACCCGCGAAGTAAATGAGATATGCGTTCTTCTGGGATATTACGCAGCGTATAATGGCAATTCTTTACCGACGTTTCGGTACAACCTCTCGGTTCTATCTGCAAGGTTCAATTGAAGGTCGGAACGATAGGTTGCCCCGAAACGTCGGTAATGAGTTACCACTTTACGCTGCGTAATATCGCAGAAGAATGCAGTTATCAGAAAACAACTCTGCTTATTTCCCACGTACTGTGTTTACTGTCGGGATAAACAGCGGGTATGTCTCGAAACTGGATTAACTTGTCGGTATTTGTAATGGCGTTGACATGTTTTTAATGTGACATGGGGAATCGGTCTTTAAATGACTTGGATGTACTGGAGCCGCGAGTTCGGTGCCTGATCGGTACATGTGGGGTTTGCGATGAAGGCGTCAGGGGAACAGGGTTTTCCTCGAGTACTTCAATTTTTGCCATGTTCACCTTCATGTTAATACTGTCACCAGAAGGACACAAGAACGAATTCCGGGAGCCTTAGGAAAGAAAAATGTTTCTTTTGGGTGTCGGGGAACAGTGGGTGGTAAAGTGCTTTCATATTTCTTCTGCGGACTTCAGAGTTTTGGGTAATAACTGTATGTTTTCTTAAATTAATTTAATATTTTCTTTTTCTGCGCGGTGTGATATAGACTTCATTTTTTCCTCTTAATTTCTTGTATTCATGACACTAGAGAAAAACCAAGTTACGTCCGTTAAACAAAACGGTGTACAGACGGTAATTTCTTCTGTCTCTCTATTAATTTCTAAAACGCAATTCACAACTAATTAATAGGTAGAATCGTATAATTGAATTCCTGTTCCACATCTCCTGTGTGCATAACCATAAGTGTACACACAGATTTTAACAGAGTTCTCTTTAAAATACAATTTACCTTTGAGCCAGGGCACATGTCGACAGGTATTGGCGTTACCTTAGCACGAAGGAGCTGCATGTTACAGGCAAACTTGTTTTTGAAAGGTAATTAATCATATTTGCCCGCGGCACATGTGTTTACCAGCCTGCTTTATTATTTCCACATAATTAATGGTTCAGTCTAGTGAAAATTTTAATGCGCCTACTGTGTTGTTTCAAGGGAAATTATTTAAAAGAAAATGCACAAGTTCATTTTAAATATTTTCCGCAGGTTATATTACTGTTCTTGTTTAACCGTGTTTTATGGTACAAAGATTTTAACTGAACAGCACGTATTATAATTCCAGGAACCGCAGTTATTATTGAGTAACTGTCAGTTACTTACATAGTCGTGATATTTCCCACTATCTCTTACGTACGAGTAAGCCAGTAGTTCCTTTACAGTGTCAACGAAAACTCCTCCAATCTTCAGCCGCTCTTCCCTGTCCTGATCCACGTGAATCCAACTCGTATATTCGCACCTTATTTATCAAAGGTCCGTTTTAATATTATACTCCTATATATGTAGGGGGTACGCAGTAGCGCAGTTGGTTGAGGCACTGTGTGCTACAAGCCAGAAAGTCGTGGTTTCGATTCCCGATGGTTTTATTGGAATTTTTCTTTGGCATAATCCTTCCGGCCGCTCTATGGCCCTGGGTTTGACTCAGCCTTTAACACAAATGAGAACCAAGAATATTTCCTGGGGGTAAAGGAGGCCGGTGCGTACGGTTGACAACCTTACCACCTTCATGTGTCGAGTGTCTTGAGTCTGGGAGCCTCAAACTCCTGGAACCTTCAAGGTCTGTCCAGGCCTGTAATGGGATTGCTTTACCTATATATGTGGAGGTCTCCCACTCGTCTTTTACTTCAGAATTTACGAGTGTTTTTCTTTCGACGTAGTCCTTGAGACTTTAAGTTACGCTATCTTAGTAAGGCAACACGAATCCTGTGGACGACATAGAGGCGTGTGGGAATGGAGAAGTAGCTCCGCTCGTTCTTAACCTCGGTTGTAGAGCTGAGTTGTCTCTTTTATGCTTAGACCGCTTTCCTTCGGGAAAGGATCCAAAGATACCCATGGAATAGCAAACTGAGTGGGACGCAGATTCGGTCTGGATGGTTTGGAGAAGTTACAAATCTGTTGCCGATAATGGAATCAGAATCCTCTAGTTGTTCGGGCCATAGCGTAGTCACTATACCTACTGAGCTATCCCGACATGTAATTTCGGTAGTTATTTAATATTTCTATAAGAAGTACGTATTATTGTATAAAAGCTGAAGTTACAGGGAAAGGTTTTATTTCAAAGAAAATTCGCCGGTATCATGCAGAGGAGGTTTAAAAACTTTACCAAACCATTACTTGTCCATTCTACCCGTGCTTTTAAATATATGAGATTTATTTAATATGTCCCTTATGAGGCTTTACGTACCCCCGGAGGAACACCTATCCCAAGGTCACACAAGCTGCCTTATTTTCAGTGTTCCAAATAAAATTTTATTTGGCTTTATTTTCTATGACTTTTGCTTATCCAGTTTTACTCATCATCTTTGAATCAGTAATTTTCACAGTCTGAGATTTAAGGTTCTCACTATGAAGAGATTTGTGAACACGACGGTCTCACTATACACAAGCTCAGTCAACGGCGTCTCACTGCCTACTGACTAGCCCCACGGGAGAGTGACTCTTCACGGATGTACAGTAAGGTCTTCTCTGACTGGCTGCCAAGTTATGTCAAGGCCACGCGAACGGTTCTCGAGATATTCAAATGGACGAATACTTTCCGGACAGCCCTCGTATGTCACATCTTAGGATTAGACTTCTGACCTCATACCCAGTCAACAGAGTCATATTAACGTGCTTTCGATTCACCGCCGTTACAAAATTGTGGGGTTTTGAAGTGTGATTGAGTAAGGCGAGATTGGCACAGAAACAAAGAAAAGTTAATGGAAGACATGGTTGTGTTTACTTCAAGCAGTGTTGCACTATTACAGTTTGTTTACAAGTGCTGGAAATAGCTGCCGTCCGCATGGATACACACTCCGGCCCATTTCAGCGCCGCCTACGCAAATGGACAGGTGCCCTATCACGTCGGCAGTAAATATGAAGGCTTATGTGGACAGGAATGTCCCACGAGAGTGCTGGCCTTCTTTTTATCAAAATGTCAGCATTATTGTCATCTGACAATCCTTGTGTCCGTCCGTAACGCAGCGTTCTGATACTTACCGGGATCGCAAAATTCAAAGTAACCTACGACTGTGACATTTCGAATTCCGTAATGAGTTCAGGAACATAATCCTGAAATTACGAAATACAGACGTAACGGATACCCTGTACATTTGGCTAAGAGACTAGGAAAAGGAACTTGTTGTGTAGTTCGAGCTGCAGGGTTTATATACCATTGCGACAGCCCATAAATCGAGCTGTTGTAAACAAGTTACAAATGAGTACAATAATTTATAACACGGAGAGTACACTGTAGCCGTCTGCAAGTACCAACTTTTAATTAATAATTTTAATTAATAATTCTGCCGGTAACCTTAGTGTGTTGGTCGCAGGCACAGACACACAATTTTACTACTTGGACAGTGTCGGTAGCAATGTGTGACATACGTAATTTGTCGGCCCTTAGGAGAATAAGTCTGCATTTACCCTACTGTGCATATACATACATGTGAAATTAATTTTAGTTTGACCTAGTTTGGCTTAATCCTACGTGTGTATAAATTTACTGAATAATTAATTACTTTTAAACATCACCACACAAAGATGAAGAGTGTACAGTGGTAACTCTCGAGAATTTTTTCAGGTTTTATACGGCGAGTTTAATTAAGGTGTGGAGTATACACCGTGTCAAAAAAGATCGGATCGAGTATAATATATAATTCTGAACACCTACTTTTGTGATAGTGGAGAATCAGACTTACGCGAGTTGGAATAAAACAGCTGGGTACCTACGTACACTAGAGAGTGTCTCTGTAGACTGTGCAGTACACTCACACACCTCTCTAGACTGTGCAGTACACACACACACCTCTCTAGACCGTGCAGTACACACACGCACCTCTCTAGACCGTGCAGTACACACACACACCTCTCTAGACTGTGTAGAACACACACACACCTCTCTAGACCGTGCAGTACACACACACACCTCTCTAGACCGTGCAGTACACACACACACCTCTCTAGACCGTGCAGTACACACACACACCTGTCTAGACCGTGCAGTACACACACGCGCCACAGGC
>Ga0123352_10005159_pt1 | contig 19539 bp, 10 predicted proteins | sample TergutLab28metaG_FD_89700 | JGI IMG/M metagenome (GOLD analysis project Ga0123352, IMG submission 89700) | Labiotermes labralis P1 segment gut microbial communities from Petit-Saut dam, French Guiana - Lab288 P1 | ecosystem: Host-associated > Arthropoda: Insects > Digestive system > Gut ... | reverse complement strand
TTTAAACTCATGGTTCCGTGCATCACAATTCAATGTTAATAAAATTCCAACCAGATGCAACAGTATGCAGATATTTATTAACTGCAAAGTCACTCAACATGTTTCGGGTGTCACAGCACCCATAATCAGAAGTACTAAAAACAGTAACCGCAGCCTCTGGTACAGGTCATAATATCGGTACAGCTACTTCCCTCCAACGTCCCGATCAGGCCACGTTGGAGGGAAGTAGCTGTACCAGTATTATGACCTGTACCAGAGGTTGCGGTTACAGTTTTTAGTACTCCTGACGATGGGTGCTGTGACACCCGAAACATGTAGAGTGACTTTGCAGTGAATAAATATCTGCGTACTGTTGCATCTGGTTGGATTTTTATTAACATTTGTTATGTTCTTTCGCTATAATGCTTTACTGCAATATGACTTTGAAACACACGTTAATCGATTTGTATAAACGCATCTCGGTGTGTGTAATAACGGTGGGCACTGAACTGCTGTGAATAATGGGGCTTCTTTTAGTCATATTTCTAGCCTTTCGCCAATCAGAATTAGTTTCAAATAGCCGCGAAGAACTGTATATGAATTTAATGTTCAAGAATTCATCACAGTCGCATTCATTTCAGTCACAGGCTTTTATTCACCCTAGATTACCCGAAAGTGAAGGCGTCTGTCAGTTTATGCCGTGTTCTTTCACAGCTTCATTACCCCCTATAACTGAAACTCAGTCCTTGGAGGCTTAGGTTGCTGTGCCGCTTTGTTCATTCAGTTTTTTTTCGAAGGAAAGGAAGAAAGAAAGAGAGAAGGAAACATTCATCTAATGGAAGCAATTATTGAACTTCCAGACACTCGGTCGGCCTAACAAGAAACTTGTAACACCTCCACTGCTGTTGAGTTGCCTGCAGGGACTCTGAATAGGCTTCCTGAACTCGTACGTCACCGTTGGGTATTTTACTTTATTTTGCGATGACATCTGCTTTACTCAGTCGGTTTCAAAATTGGACTTTTTCAGTTACTAATGAAAAGTTTAAAGACCGTCAGTTCGTATTTACGGAGTCGATTAAGGTGGAAAGTGTATCTCTTCGCATATTTTGCGTAGTGACACCTTATGGCGTTACTGTTATGATCAGTTGTGAGACAAACGCTTCGACTGTTGACGATTTTAGAGTCTGTGGCATGGAATTATGTCGTCTTCACCAGACTCGGTTCAAAGAAACCGATAACAAGATGGCAAAATGAAGTGACATAAGGTAGACGCGGAAGCTCTGTTACACAGAGTCATGCATCACAATATGACGTTACGCTTAGTTCAAACTCTTCGAAAGTCAAGTGTACAAAATTGGTTTACTTCGCCAACGTCCGCTTGGTACAGTGATATCAATAACACATTACGTACGTGTTTTGAAATTCGTTGTCAGAGGCCAATGGACTCTTTTGATATCATTTTGACACATGTAGCACTCAGTTCTTACGCTATCGGATACAAAAAAATGGAGGGATGGGTGGGGAAGCAAACGATGGCAGTCACTTTATACGCCTTCAAGTTGTCAAATTTGATTCAGTTAGTCGTTATTATTTTGACATCCCGTTTCCTGTGCGTTTTTTTTATTGTATTTACCTGTCGGATCTCAATATAGGCCAGTAATTATCCTCCTACGTAGAATAGCATGAATTCTGCAGTTTTAACCAGTTTAACTGAAAAGTTGAAAACAATTACTAGGGGAAATTTTGTATGGGGTGAGCTAGAAGTGAAAGGGGGTAGTGCTGTGTATTACAATTAGCCTGTCTCATTTTCCTGTCTGAATTCCTGTCGGTTGCTCTCTCTGTCTCTCTGGACGTAAGGGATGGGGGGGGGGATACATGATGGAGATCTGTCTAACTGGCCCTTTAGTTTACGAAATGACTGACGTCCACAACCCCTTCGCGGCGTACCAACATGAAAATGACAATAATTGGTGATAATAGTAGCCAAGACAAGACAGCTCTGCTCGTGATTATTTAGTTACAGGCTAGTCAGTCAATCCACGCAATATGGTGTTCCGCGACTGTCAGAGGGCAAATATAACATAGAAGCCCTTTAACTTATTACTATTACTGAAAAGCAAGTGATTTTGAAGCATACAAAACTGTTGAGATATTCTAAACAGCAGGCATTCCTTTTCTGAAACTTGCTGCGCACGCGAAATCTTTTAAACTGTCTTTTCCTCGTGAAAAGAGAGGCTGGAAACTACGGTCATTTTACGAAAGTAATATTATGCGATAGTGAGCCAAATCTTAGACGTCAAACAAATACGTCAGTCTAAAAGTGTACCTGAAGAGAACACACATGTTCTGAATTCGTTGTTGGCGAGCACGAAGACATTTGTAGCAACAGATACAAAATATAATAGTTACTAGCTACAGACAAAAATACATTTCTGGCTATAGACGCAAAATATGTTGGCTGCTACAGACACAAAATACTACTGGCTAGACACGGAGTATATTATTAGCTACAGGCACAAAATATTGCCAACCACAGACAAAACCTTTTAGCTTCAGACATAAAATTTATTGTTAGCTACAGGCATAAAAAATATTTTTAGCTATAGACACAAAATATATTATTAGCTACAGACACAAACTATTGCCAACTACAGACAAAATATATTGCTAGCTACAGACACAGAACATATATTTAGCTATGGACAGAAATATATTTTTAGCTACAGGCACAAATTATTGCCAGACATAAAAAATATATTTTAGCTATAGACACAAAATATGGTATCATTTGCAGGCACAGTATTGCCAGTAACACATGCAAAATACTAATTTTATTGCACTACATTGCAAGCTACAGGCACAAAATATGTTGTCAGATTGACAAAATATATTATAGATAAATATGCATGTCTGTGTTCCTGTGAGCGTTCTGATAGCCAGTACCTAGCCTTAACCCCATACGGCACACTGTTTACTATTTGCACCACCTCTTACAGTATTAAGAGGATTGTGTTGTGTCTCTGACTTGTATTCAGGTGCTGCGCGGTTCGACCCCGGTGGGACTAGCAAATATCCTAACTTGGAAACTTAATGGCTTGTCTTCAGTACTTTCAGGCTTATCTCAGGATCATTCCTTATGTTAGGCCACGACTGTCTGCTTCCTCGTCCGCTTCCATTTATCTGTTCCGATGCTGTAAGCCTATAATCCGGATCCCTGACAGCGCCTTTCAATTAAAAAAATAAATAAATAATGACGTGACGCAGGCGCATATGCAATTCCTCCTCGAAAAGCGCGCTGTTGTGATGAAGCCATGAAAGTGAAATGTTTTCCCTCACCGATAATGGAGTTTTTGTGTGTCGGATGTGACGTCATAAAGTGCGTATTTAATGTGCGATACGATTTAATTTATGTCTTCAATAGATGAACGTAAAGTGATGTAAGACCCGCAGGCCAGCGCCATCTTCATGATGTTCCTCAGATATAGTAATTACGTTTATATCCTCTTAATTTCGGACTGGAAAACTGGACCATAACTCAACAAGAATGGGTCTTAATTCGTTAATGTAATGGAATGTATAGTCAAGGACACAAGTAACGTTACATTTCTTAACCGGAAATATTGTGGATATGTTGCGCATGCATACAGTTCTCACGACAAATCCTCTCCTTGTGTAAAGTGCAAGTTACTAGCTTTGTTTTACAAACCCTACAAAATGGAGCATCTGTTTAGAAACTGTCCACTTCAGCTGTAATCTACAATGGACTTTATATGTCTGTCAACGTAATTCTCTCTATGACAAAATCTTCTTCCCCCCCCCTCCCCCCCTTTTTAGACTGGTTACAGCAACTGGTATTTAGGGGTGAACTGGGCTGCGTTTTGGCACGTTTAGGGAGCAAACAAATGCATAGAGCATTTTGGTAGATAAACCTGAAACGATGAAGCCATTTGGAAGACCTAGCCCTAGACAGGAGAATATTATTTGAAAGGGATCTTAGAAGTAATGGGATAGGAAGGCGTTGTCTGAATTGGCTTGGCTTAGAATGGGTACCAGTGGCAGGCTCTTGTGAATGGGGTAATGAACCTGTGGGTTCCATAAGATGCGGGGAAATTTTTTAGTTAACGAGGAAATACTAACTTATCTAGATGGTCTCTGCTGCACGAAGTTGGTTGTTTAGTTGGTTACACGTAGGTGTAGGTAACATGGGGCAATATCAATGTCTATCGGAATATAGCCTGCGCCTTCACATCAGAGAAGCTAATATTCTTGAAAGTGGAAATGAATTTTACATTATTCAAAATGTTTATAAGAACAGGACTAATGTAGCATTCCAGTCCTCCTGCTCATCAAGTATTTCGACAAAGGGGACAGACGTACAGCTAAGCTTCAAACTGCCTCCCTTTCGTGAGATTTGAGGTTTGAAAGCAGAGAACCCTTTAAGTACATTCCGTAGAAGTTAAAAATTATCATTGCTGTAAGAAACATGTGATTTGAACATTACATTAATTGATGGGGTCCCTGAAGCTGGAGGCAGACGCACGTTAGGTTGATGATGATTTTTTCCCGCCCAGAGTGAGTAATGCCCTCTGCAGGACAACGTCGGCAGTGATGTATCGTTTAGTTCCCTCGCAGTACGCTCATTAAAAGACAACGTCAAGAACGGAAGTAATGCTCGCAGCTGTACCTCCTTCCGCCCTGGTCTGAGAATCTGTTGTTTTCTGTGACGTGTTCTGTAGAATTGAAACATGAAGTTGTGGCAGTAATCGGAAGTGAGCGAATGATTTGATGCAATAGTCATTAATTGTGCTTCTAAGAGTGAACAGGGTACAAGCTAGAAGGTCCGAAGTTTGAACCTTGGCAAGGGTACAGACGTTCATCTCTTCTCCGAAACATCCAGACTGTCTCTGGGGACCACCCAGCCTCGCATTCAATCGGTACCGAGGTTCATTTTCGAGGGAAAAGCGGCCGAGGTGTGAAGTTAACCACTCACCTCTCTCTAGTACCGAGGTTAAGAATGAGTGGAGCTGTACCTCTGCTCCTCCTTTTTTATATAAAACTCCCTGCATTACATCTGAGGTATTGGCCATGACGACACAGGCAACAGAATATTTATTTCACGCAGCTGTCAGTAACGCGGAGCAGGCAATGGCTAAATAATGTGTAAATGATGAATCCGAAAACATTTGGAAATGAGATCTCTTATCGACTTACTGTGCCGGAATTTACCCAGAGGGACGGAAGAAAACCATGGAAACCCTCAGTCGAGACATCCGGCTTCCCTGCCGAGATTAAAACCATGGACGTCCCCAATATGACATGCTCGGTTAATATACTGTTTCTGCTTGATACGCAGTAACAGCAGAAAGAGGCAAGGACGCTACAGGTTTTCGTATTCCTAGTTCAGGGAGCACGCTTGTTCTGCAGCTGCCACTGGCTCCCATGGCGTCATCCAGGCCACAAGATGCAGTTTATTCAGCGTTCAATTTTTGGTAATTCTGAGACGAAATTCGACTGTCAACTTCGCCCAGTTTCGGTCTGTTTGTGCGCATTTAACAATTTTCGAAAATCGAAATGCATTATCATGCAATTGTTTACTGGGAAATTTTAATGAAATACTTTTACGACTTTTTTGTTTGAAGCGGGACAACAATATCTTACACTTTACTTGCGCGTCTACGCGCTTCTGGAGCGTGACTAGCTAAATATTTACTGGAGCGAATATGTTTCTGCCTTATGATATGTTGTGCAGAAGAACACACATTTGAAGTCTAGTACGTCTTTTATGTAGGTTTAAAGGTATTCGAGGCAATTAAGTAAATGTAACGAGGTAAAGTTATCTCTGTCCATGCCGTGAAGGCCTACTCGAAAGTATAGATGTAAGTCCACTCAGCCTTAACCTCCACACTGTACGGAACATCACGTTCCAGCCACTTTTCTTCTGGGAAAGAACGCACGATACCCACTTCATAAGACGCTGGAGCCCTGGTGGGCTCCAGAGCCGGTCTGGTTGCTTTGAAAAGGGGAAATTGGTTTGTCCTTGCTGGAATTCGAGCGATGATTCTTCGGGTGTCCGGCCTGTAACCTAGTCACTACACTGAGTTACGCCGGCTCGCAAATAATCAAACGGAATTTCCTGCTGTTCAGCGCTGGACTGTTTGTAACGAACCACAAGAATATTAGTAGTTACTGCTTGTACCGAGTTATGGGTTGTCGACCGAAATAATTACTATTTCTGAATTAAGTACTTTTAATAGTCTCTGGTTTCAAACATCTTATTTATTAGCAGAACACCGCTAAACTAATTAGTAGATATAATTTTGGGGTAATATGTGTTTGGCATGTGGTACGCGGTGGCACAGTTGGTTGAGCCAGAAGTTCGTGGATTCGGTTCTCGTTTTCCGACTACTTAATCCTGCCGGCCGCTCTATGGCCCTGGGTTCTACTCGGCCTCTGATAGAAACGAGTACCAGGGGCATCTCCTGGGAGTAAAGGCGGCCGGTACCTAGGGCTGACAACCTTACCACCTTCATGTGCCGACTGGTTAGAAATTTCCTTCATGGCAAATAATGAACATATAATACGATACCACATCACAATACTCGTGTATGTAAGTATTTGCTGACAGTTAAACACTAAAGCAAATGGCAGAATAACATTTAAACAAATCTTGAGAGCTGTTCGAAAGTTAGGGCGAGAAGTTGGGACTTAATGACATTCTCAAGTTACGGCGCAACTCCAATGGAAGACTAAAGATGGCGTGATAAAACGTCGCGTCATCCGGTTTAGAATTCAATTAGGGCAAACTTACACATCATACAGTGCCGCCACATTGAGATGATGACGCGACAGAGTGCGTCCATTTCAAGTCGAAAGCTTCTCTTTCAACAATGCACAGTCATTATCAGAGGTACAAAATGACATTAGCTAATGATGACTTAAGAATTTAAATGACCAAAGTGGGAGGAGGTAGATGTGAGAAGTGACGCAGCTGTAGAAGCTGGCGAAGGCACGCCCATCAGGAGGTAGAAGAGAGAAGTGACGCTGCTCTAGAAGCTGCAGAAGGCACGTAGAACACTGAAGGAGGTAGACCTACATGTGATAAGTGACGCTGCTGTACAAGCTGGCGAAGGCGTTTAGAGTTCTGAAGTGCGACTGAACTCTAATCTGTGCGTGAAGATTGAAGTGCACATGCGCCTGTCTGACGAAAAACTCAGCGAGTTCCGTGCAGAATGTAAGGAGGTTTTGCAACTTCGTGGATCAGAACCTGAAGTCAATACTGCTTCAGCCAGTCAAATTCCCTGCGTCTTATGGAACCACAAATTTCAACGCTTTGTTCGCAAGAACTCGTCACTTGTCCCTGTCCTAAGCCACGTGAATCCAGTCTTCGGCCTTTCTTTCTTTTCCTTAAATATTCACATTATTCATATTCATATTAGTATTATATCATCTTTCCATCTACGCCTAGGTCTTGCAAGTGTAATCCTTCTCTCAGGTTTCCCCACCGAAACCGTATATACACACAGGTCTCGCCCGTTTCATTGAGAAGGTTTCAGGAGTTGGAAACTGAGTGATGGAGCATTTTTGTTTTTAGCTAGTTTGCTAGAAGGTTAAATGAGAGAGAGAGAGTTGGATGCCAATTACTTCATTTTAGTCTGTTCGAAAATAAGTAATTTCGCTCACGTGAGAAAACAACGAGAGAAAAACGTAGATCTGATTTTGGATTAATTTTTGAATTGCCCTTCGTGTGGTCTTTCAGTGTTTTGGGCATAATTGTACTTAGGCTTCATTACTTTAAACAGAAAGAGGAAGACGTGTGAATCAAAATAAAATGTGACTTTCAGCGGAAACAAAGAAAAACTCTAACAAACTTGTGAATTATTTCCCTAACATATTGACAGTTTTTATGTTCCAACTTTCACGTAGTTCGTATTAACTGTAGATGATGACCAGATTCTGAATGAGATATTGTAGTAGTCAGCATTTAGCCACCTGCAGCAGCCAGAGAGGCTCCATAGAGCTTAGTCCTTCTTGAGAAGCTAGTAGACCCTTATCTAGTCAAGAAATTCTCTGCATTTTATGGAACCCGGAAGTTCATTACCGCATTCACAAAAGCCCGCCAACCATCCCTATCCTGCACCACACAAACCCAGTCCCTGCTCTCACTCCATTTCTTTAAGACCCATTTTAATATTACCCTCCCGTCTACGGGTAGGTGTTCCAGGTGAACTGTTTCCCTTTCCTCTCCCCCTTGCGTGCTGTATGCACCGCAAATCTCATTCTTCTTTACTTGATCACCGAAATTTGGTCAGGGCTACAGATCATAAAGATCTTCGCTTTGGTCAGCGCTACAGATCATAAAGATCTTCGCTTTGTAGTCTTCTCCGCTCTCTATTTACCTCGTCCCTTTTAAACCCAAATATCTTCGTCAGCACCTTTTCTGGAACACTCTCAGCTTATGATTCTCCCTTTCTGTGACCAAGTTTCATACCCATACAAAACAGGCAAAATTGTAGTTCTGTATGTTTTAATCTTTATGTTTTATAGCCAACTGGAAGACGATAGATTCTGCATCGGAGACAGAGATATTGGAAGTGGAAGTAATTCACAGCGTAAGGGTGGGTGGCTTCGTTGTTATGAGTGATAAATTATTTTAGAATAACCTTTTTGACGCAATATTTGTACAGGTAGTTTGTCTAGGGGCCCGTGCCACAGTTCAGGCTTCTTACTGGCTTCTCACGGATAAGGACAGGGATCAATCCCATGCGGCTGTGCATGACATTAGTGGTGAAGGAACTGTCACTAATGGAGGTTGTATTCGAGTACTTTAGTCTTCCTCCGCTAATCACAATTTCACCATTGCTCTAAACCCACCTGTCACCCTCGCGATAGCCCTGACCATATTTCACCTTATCACTTACATTTTTTAACCTGGGGGCTTTATCTGTGACGGTGACTGGGGTGGCCACAGATTGAGAAAGTTAAGCTTTAATGTATTTTATTTAGCACCCTCCCCTTTTTTAGCGTGCAACTTAAAAAGACCAAAGTACTGAATTTGATGTAATTTTGAAACTATACGTGATATTGTATGATTATTATCCAGAAAACAGGCCTGTTACAAGATAGTGAAGCAATTAATTCGTGTCCTAGCAGTATAGTGTACATTATGGAGGCTGAAGTCTGTGCCCAAGGCAGTGAAGTAAAGAGCAGCACGCAATCCTGACTCGCATTTTGTGCTCTATAGTGTATCTTCGACTCTGTAGCTCAGTAAGAGGTTCTCAAGATGCCAACTGACCTCGCAGTTGCTTTTACAACCTTGTTTTCTGTCATATTCTTTTGTTCCTTTCAATCTTTTTATTCCTTGCGCCTTGTAGAATTAGTTTCTGCGGCAAAGGTAAAGGAAGCAGCTTGGGAAAGGTAGAAGGGGCGGAGGAGGGGGTAGAGAGAGGGGTATAGCATTTTTGGAACGGGAAAATAAGAAATGTTGTTTGGTCACCTCTGTCATGTACTATTACGTTCATGATTGTTTCAACACAATTTTTTTCCCTTACCTTTTTTCTTACTTATTACTTTATTTATTTGCTTGAATCTTCCTAGCTTTTATACTTTGATCAATGAACAGGATAATAGGAATGAATTACGATGATGGAACTTAATTTTCTTGCAGTGCGATCTGGGGTATGTCATCTACCAGGTATCTGAAGTTTTCTCGTAAATGCACTGAACAGTAAATTGAATTCTTCCTTCTTTCTGTGTAGCCGTACCGCCTCCATAAAACAGCTAATTGCAGGAAATAACGTAAGGTGCAGCAACATTTTCGTAAGCTGAGTTATGTATGTTGATTTTGCAGTTCTTTGTAAGTTTGACAGTTTAAGCAGTTTTGTTTTTACGGCAAGGCACAAACAGTAACGTTTCTTTGACAGTGCTGCAGTGCCGTGGAGTAGTTAGTGCTCCTTGTTATTGTTTCATCAATAATATTGTCTGTGTCCCTGAGCACCACGCTGCAAACACGAAGGTGGGGAGTGGACGTAAAGCTCCACATATGCTTAATCTCTATACCGGCTGGAGACAAGCGGCCAGCGTCTTAACTCATGCTTTACAGCCGGTACACAACATGCAAGGGACAAGAATGTCCGTTTTAAAGATATTACTGTAGTCGGTATAGCTACTCGTTACCGGCTGGATGGTCCGGGGATCGAATCCTTGTGAGGACGAGATTTTCTGCACACGTCCAGACCGGCCCTGAGGCGCACCTAGCCTCCTGTACAGTGGGTACCGTGTCTTTCGAGGGGTTAAAGCGGCAGGGTCCTGACGTTGACCACCCACCCCCATCTAGCGCTAAGGTTAAAGAAAGAGAAGAGCTATACATGTACTTCCCCTCTGGGTCTTCGTGTCCTTTTCTAGGGCAAAATTTACTTTACCGTTTATTCCCAAACGTCTTCTTGAACTAAAATTAAATTTAGGGATATATTTACTGTTTACCTTATTGTTACTCCTACGACTAAAAATACTACTAGGCCTATTGCTGCAACTGTTTTACTGTAATCGCTCGGTAAACATCGACAGAACTCAGGCCCTTCAATTAACTTTACATTGCACATTTTTCCAAACCATCTCATCTGAAACGACTCCACCCAGAGTCCCATGAAACGTGTCAAGTGGGCTTTCCAGTTGATGAAACAGCACATTGGTTTAAATCTACAGATATGGTCCACCAACAACTGGACGTTCGTGCCCTGTTGTGTGGGCAAAGTTTTCGCTTTTTGTCGCAACTTACTGTTTATTATTATTATTACGTTTTTTTCAGACTTACTGTTGTTATGCACTGGTTTCGTTCCCATTATTTTTCATTTATGTCTCCAGTAAGCGGTGGAATGACAAGAATTGCGGCTTAATGGGTTTCTAGAGTGATTCATTGTTTAGTCAAACGGATTACATGAAAATAACAAACAGTTGGATTGTTATCGGGGTCATTCGAAAGGTGACAAAGGTCTGCTACCTGAAACTTGTGGCACAGATACCGAAGTGACATCCTACCTGTTGGCTCACAACACTAATTTCCACCCCCCCACCCCCCTCCCCGTCCTCTTCCATTCCCAACCCATCTCGAGCCGTCTTTTCCGACAAACACAGAGTTTCATTTCTGAGGTAATGGTCCGTGGCAGAGACATCAAACGCGCCGATGTGCAGATTGACGTGATGTCTACCTGTGTCCCCGGTGTCCCAGTACACCCGCCTGCCGAGTGACAAACGGTGTGCGGTCGAACTCGCAGAGGCAGGGGACCTGCAAGACGAGGGGTCGCTGGTTCTCCTTCTCAGTTGTCCATCATATTTATAAGCCTCGTCCTTCTGCCGTACGCCTGGCGCCTGCTTCGGCTGTATTTTCTATACCTGATTTCTTTTCTTGTCCTCTTTTCTTTTAGATAACCTTCCTAACAATGGACCAATACAGCAAGTACAGTCAGGTTCTCAAAGAAACTCAGAACACGCCCCTGAAGTTACATAATCCACATCGCATGAGTTTCAACAGCAGGAAATTTACATATATGTTTGTTTATTGGACATTGTTTTGGCACAGAGGATGTGATGTGTACACTGTTGAGTTGGTCAGACATAATTAAAAAGGAGAAAGGAATTTCTGTACAAAATGTGGTTGAATCAGAATGAAGAGGTAACTGGGCAGATACTTAAACAAAGCTATATGTAGGATAAGTGGCTTAATAATCTCAAATAGCATATGTCTATAGGGAGAGGGGGCCACCACCATGACTACCAAGAATTAATCAGAACATGGTTCAAAGAAAACGTGAACTGTGCTTAATAATAATAATAATAATAATAATAATAATAATAATAATAATAGAAAGCCTTTGCACAGTATTGAATAAATGTTAGGTCAGCTAAATTGCTGTGAATTCAGGAGAGTGGACAATAATAATAATAATAATAAATTTTGGGCGTCGTGTGGCTTCTGTACCAGTATCTGATACACAAGTAGTCCGGGACGTAGCTTTGGTCCTGTTGTCAGGTAAAAGTAATGTACAGATCATTATGTTGATTCGCTGTACCGAACTGATTTCACACATTCACTTGCATTCATTGTACCAAGATCTCTGACTCGAGGCACGATGTTTGTCGAGGTTCGTCACTGACAATTACGACTTTACATGACTTCTTAAGATTTGCTGCAAACCAACTGAGCTGCTTTGAGAACGAAATTCAAAAAGGATCCGTAGTTGCTCAGTCAGTTTAATGTCTAGTCTACGCGCTGAATGGTTGCAGTTGGATTCACGAGCAGACGATTTCCGTACCACCGCCTACACACCAGCTGCGTGGCCTATCCAGCCTCATATTCAAAGAGTAAGGTGGTTCTTTCCCAGGGTAAAGCGGCCGGCACTTGAAACTTGCCACGAACTTCCTTCTAAAGCTGAGGTTTAAAATATGTCCACTCTCCCACTTGTCTTGATCGATGATGCTTGATGAAGCGAGTGGACCAATTTTATAGTGTTTGGATGTGGAAGAAGTGGTAATATGACGGACAAAATTACTGTCCGTCTACAGTGAAAGTTCATAATTTATATTCATTGATTAATAAAAGAGAGAGATCGGTGGGACATGGATGAAATGAGAATTTTTTTAAATTATAGTAGGGAGGCCTTATAATATTTGGGAGACGTGAGTGTAAGGAATAGGATAACATTAAGATGTATTTAAGGGATACAATGTTTAGGGATGAACTGATCTCGCCGCATTCGTTATGCGGTACATTGGCTGTCTTTTATGATCACGGTTATAAATTAGGTTCTCTGAAAATGGAATATTGCTGAGCAGTTGAGTCTTTGTGGGCTAATATTCTGAGTCGTGGTGTTCGGGTTCAAGGGCCTGTAACAGTTATCACTAAGGAAAGTTAATATAAAAATGTGTATATGGTATGTACGATCATAAGCCTCTGCAGTGTCATTCATTTCAGAAAAAATCTCATTCTTCAGCGTACTGGTATGAAATCTATGGATGACTTATGCTCTCAGACTGCTTTTCCCTTTAGTGATTATATAATGTGGTGATACCCATGTAATATATGAAATTTCATAATATTACCCCGTGGTAATTCGTAATTTGTTACCGACTTTTGCGGAGCTTGCTGACCTTTGTCATCGGGATAGTCCAATGTTCTTCGACTACCCCGAAGAATGAGGCAGGCGGCTCCAAGAAACGTCAGTAACATATTACCAATATTACCAACCAATCAGACGACCGTATCTTCAGATTACATAATGATGTGTGAAGTTTCTGTTTTTGTTCGGGATTATTTTATCGGTTTAGAGCTTTTTGAACTGTTCAAATATCAAATTTGGTGTAATCTCGAAAACTGTACTTTGCTTTCATTGTTACGATAATGTATTTACCTTTAATTTAAATTACTTTGTAGTACTTGTCAATGAAACTCTGTAAGGAATATAATTCACTATTAAAGGTTGAATATTGTTAATGATTGCTTTACAAAACAGCCATTCATATTTATATTAATCTGTTCCTAATGACCAAATTCGGAATCGTCTCAGGATTTAAAGTGGTACTTCTGAGTTCCTCTCTTTCAACCCTGTCCAATAAGGAAGTGTGATTTTTCACTACCAAGAAATTACGCAAGGCCTTCGCCTTTCTGGAATGTTTCGCTACGTCGATTGATAGTTGGTTACCGACGTTTCGGAACAGCCTATTGGTCCCATCTTCTTCGACTGCTTTGCCCTTGCAGATGGAACCAATGGGCTTCTAGAAACGTCGGTAATAAATTATACCCTCGGTTCGCAAAATCCCAGAAAACCGAAGGCCTCATTTACACGGCGATGGCAGCCTGAAATCTAAGAAATTGATGAGACTATATCGATAATCTAAATCCACATGGATGTGGATGACATATGGTGTTAAATGACAGGAGTGTCAGGAGACATACTATCATAGCGTTAGGTATACTTGTTGGTGCCCTAAGACGTTAAACCTTTAAACGCCTCAAAGCATAGTGATTAATACAGAAGAATGCACAGTTTGGTTGAACGTACAAAAACACTGAATTTTGCGAAAGGTGTGTGTTTATGTGTTTTGTATTATTCTCACGATGAACAGCAAACTTGTTCCCACACACGATTGGTCTTTGTAATAAGAACGCAGTGTGTTCTCTGTGAGATAGGAAGTGAAGTTTTATGCAATTGAAAAAAAAAATTCAGACTTTAGTCAGTGTTAAATGAACGACGTTTATGAATAAGACTAATATTACTATATATATTTTTAAGCGTTGTTTAAAAATTGTGCAGGGAATAGTTCCCCAAAATTCCACTGTTTAACGATGCTGTTATCCCGACAGTCATCTGCTGTGCTCACAGGCTGTTAACTTCACTAAGAGAACGCTTTACTTTAGGACATTCAGTTTTTGAAAGTCATTCTTTTCGACTGTAAAAAATGGACGGTCAGAAAGTTTAATCTGATGTGTCCGATTTCAATCAACCTGTCTTATGGCGTGCTAGTTCCACGAAATAAGAATCACTTTCCACTGCATCACCTAAAGAACTACTGCTTTTTATGGCTACAAGTTCAATTTAAATAATCGGTAAAATCTTACAAAAACTTCCAGAACTTTTATGTTTCAGGTCAGGTACAGTAACAGCGTTTGCCCAATACGAGATTTCGCCCTTTATTATGTATATGACGACTGTTTCTGTGTATCTGAGTCTCCATTAACACGTTTTCTTAAAATTACGAAACGATAAGAAAAACAAATATCGCCAGCCGTAAAATTTAGAAATTTGGAAGGATTAAGAAGTAAGTGTTGACGGGTTTGCCTCTTTCAGAATATAAATTAAGAAGCAAGATAATTTTACAGAGTGGGCTATCTCAAGTGGTGACGGTTATGGCTTGTATTCGGAATTTGCTTGGTTCGAATCTGTGTCGTGCATCACCTGTCTGGACAGAGGCTTCTTGTTCTTTCCCTCCAAAACTCTAGGCGTGTAGACTTAACGTTTTCTAGACACATTCCTTTGCGTGACTGACAGCATGAATACTGTTGCTTATAGCAAAAGCACAACAAAAACTTTTAGTGGAAAACCAGTAAAATCTTTCAACATGAATACACGTATTTACAGTAGTATCAGGGGTTTTTTTTTGGCGCTGCGGCCCAACGCGGGCCATGGCCTCCTCACTCTTGAGGTTTCTAGATCACACACGACACACCACAGCCTGTAGGACTGCTCTGGACGAGAGATCAGCTCGTCGCAGAGAACTCTACCTGACAACAAACAACACTCACAAGAGACAGACATCCTTGCCCACGGCGGGGTTCGAACCCACAATCTCAGCAGGTGAGCGGCCGCAGAACAACGTCTTTAGACCGCGCGGCCACTGGGACTGGCACAGTAGTATCAGTTTCGTACTTGGACATGTAGTCCACATTGCAGTGAAGAAATGTTTCGAATTCCAAAGAAATACAAGGTATAATGCAGTCATAAAAACGACTCAACAAGGAGACAAGTAGAAAGTCCGTGTAGTAATACTGGGACGCAATTTAAATGAAAAGTTACTGTAAATTATTCATTATCACCTAAATTAGAGAGATATAATCAACTACGTAACATGAGCCTAGTAGTTTAATGTACAAAATTGAATGAAATCACAAAGCCAAATGTCAAAAAAAAAAAAAACTAATTTTCTATTAAAATAAATTACCGAATACAGAATTTTATTTTTTAAGTATGTCTACAATAGCTATAACTTTTCGTCTTCAAATACAGTGAAATACATTTGATTATATTAACGTAAGTAAAAAAAAAAATCACAAGAAAATTTCAAATATTTACAGTTTATGTAACAAAGGCTGTTGTTTTGTGGTTTTAATACAGCAATATCATTGTGATATATATATATCGTATTGACGAACAGTTCTGGGCTTCATAGAATTGGAGAATTAAAGTATTTACCGCGGGCCTTTCACACATTCTTGCCTGATGTAGCATTTTTATTTTACAAAACGGTCTTTATAATAAATGTTTTTACTGCTTTACTGTTGGTACTTAATCAAAAATATATTGCATGTAAACAAGCAGCTGTGATGGAAAGTGTACGAACAACATTGGTGTGCAGGTATGGCACTGAATGCTTATCAATACCAAGCAGCAACATCTTGAAGGCTTGTGCAGTTATAATAAATACAGACTGTCAAACAAATATATTTGGGATTTAGTGACGTAAGGTGTATTCGTAGTGGATTCGGGTATAGAACGTGTAACTTAGCATCGTTTGACATGCGTGGTTGTCTTTAGTCACTCTTTTATACTTAACTGAGCTTGTTTATGAGCACAGTAATGGCTTGTTAACGGGCTAAAGCACCATGGAAGGAGAAGAGCTTTGTCATGAAGCTAGTACTGTGTCCATCAGTAAAACGAAATCACTGCTTAAGTTTATACGTAAGTAAAACTATAACACAAACCCTGGCCCTTCCGAATACTTGCTCATTCTCGAACTGCAGACCTGTAACAGTGCTCCATTCCCAGGAGACCGGACGACATCGTGTTGTCCGTCTTGTAATTTCCCTTGGAATGTAGGGTCCTTTGCCTCGCCTAATATAATTTCACCGGGTAGTCATTAGTCAAACCTATTATTACGTGTTGCGACCCATGTCACAGAGATATAGGCTGCCTCTTAAAAAAATATAAAGGTGTACCAACACTGCTGGACGCAAAGCTATAGAACCAGAAAAGAACCCGTCAGTGGTAACGGGCCTTTACAGTAGTGTGCCAGTACCTGAACTGAAGTTTTTTTATTTAACGACGCTGTCAGTTGTTAAGACTATATGACGTCGGTGTTAGATGAATGGAATATGTATAGGGAGCATTGGTGGAATGACAGCGACAGGAGAAAGCTTAAGTATTCAGAAAGAAACCTGTCTCACTGAAACTTTGTCAACCAAAAATCCAGCTTGGACTGAATGGAGGTCAAACCAAGGCCACTACCGGAAATTTAGACTTAATTGTACATGTATACATTTTGTACTGCTCTGGTGATTTGGCTGTTTTGTAGATAGTTGAATGGATTTGGATAATGAACGTACCTATAAATTGGCAGGTGGATCATTTCAGTGAACCACGTGACTGAAGCGTCCTTCATTCATTCTAGAGTCTGTCTTAGGACACGTCCATACCCTCTTCCAGAACGCGTTTTCCGCAGACTGCGATCTAGTCCTTCCGCCTTCAATTTCCTGTTGTTTCCTTAAGGTATTCCAGTAGCTGCTTACGTCTTCTTCCCCGTTTTCCGTCACTTCTACCCTTTCTTCCACCTTTCTTTAAATAACATGTTTCAGAAGGCAGTTGCTATGCAAGATGTGACCAGTGTAGTTGGCCTTCCTTCTCTTCATAATTGCGAAAAATGTAAATATTTTTTTTAACGGAATTGATATATTACAGAGGATTTCCGGCTGTCAGGGTGGTTCGATCCTACGTAATTGTTCTCTCGAAGCGGGTTGTACTGCAGACCTAACAGACATCCCTACTGCCTGCAGACTACTCAGCACCATTAGAAAGTAAAACACCGAATAAATCGGAGTGTAACTTTACGCGTATCGAGAAATTTTTTTTTAGAGTTCAGAAAATATAAGTAATGAAACTGCAGTATTTCGCTCTGTAGACTATTGTGACAAGATACGGCCTGAACAGCGGAGGTTTAGTGTCCAAGGGCAGAGCACTATCCCTTCTCCATCCCGTCCATACCGACTCTGGCGTCCAAACAATTCTTCGTCCAATGAGTACAGCTGCTCCGGCACGAAAGCAGCATGATCATGAAGCTGACTGGCACTAAAGCACCCGAGTGTTTAATTCCCCCAAAACGGCTTTATGGTGTTTTATTTAACTTTGCACAGATAATACTTGTTGGTGCAGGGTATGGTCACAGTACCGTTTTGTCATGGGACACACCGGAAGTCCCTCAGCATTGGGTAGTAAATCCTGCATCGTGTATGAGATGTCACGTTTTAAAATTTTGGTTCGGAAACCAGTTGACTTAACTTTTATAAGGGGTTTTCTTTGTCCCTTCAGATATGGTGGGATAGTACCGAAAATCAATTCACTGTGCCTCCCTCCCTTATCTCTTCCAGTCTTTAACTCATCATTTTGCCAGTTCTTCAACACTGTATAATTTGAGGTGTTAAGAGTGTCATTAAATTAATATCAGACATGATTTTTTAAGCTCATGGTTCCGTGCATCATAATTCATATTAAACAAAAATCCAATTAGGTGCAACAGTATGCAGTCTGATTTATTTTACTGCAGAATCACTCTACATGTTTCGGGTGTCACAGCACCCATCATCAGGATTACTAAAAACTGTACACTTACTTCCCTCCAACGTGGCCAGATCAGGACTGCAGTCCCGATCTGGCCACGTTGGAAGGAAGTAGTTGTACCGATATTATGACCTGTGCCGGAGGCTGTGGTTACAGTTTTTAGTACTCCTGATGATGGGTTCTGTGACACCCGAAACATGTAGAGTGACTTTGCAGTGAAAAAATATCTGCATACTGTTGCATCTAGTTGGATTTTTATTTAATCAGACACGATTATTTACAGATCTGTGCAGTCTTGGGTTTATGCCCCGCTTAGTTCATAGGTGCATGCAGGTTTTTTTATGAATTGGAATATACTAAAAAAAAGTAGGCGAAAATCATACCATTGGGAAGTTTACGGATGTAGCAGGCCCATGGAGAAGTGTGCCCTTGTTCGACACCTCTAGTCCTTGTTATTGCAGTACAAGAACGTCAGGCACTCTGTGTGCTGCCGACTGCACATAACATTCTTCAGACCATAATATGGCATAAAGAAACTGTTCTGTATAAAGGGCTGGAGACCAAAGGATACCAGTTTCTTCAGCTGCCCCCTGTGACAGTAGGGTGCATGCGATATTACACCCCACGGCACGGTCTATCATGACAAGTAATGAGCGCACTCTGAAATATAAACAGAGTCGCTTATTATAAAGGTCTCATCCCTCCCTAGACCTCTTGATTCCAGGTGGCTTTCGACAGATGGCATCTCGCACGGTAGGGGTAATATAAAACTAAATAAGTTTTCATGGTACTAGTGAAAACAGACGAAAACGAAATTAAGTTGTTGCCATGTCTGAAGAAAAGACAGGAAGCTTTACGACAGCAGAACGTTCGTACTTGGAACACGGCTGCTGTTTACGAATGTGAATGTGCAGGTTCTTTGCGGCATTTTCGACACTAAAACTGATGAGACTTCTTAAATATGCGGCGTATCCAGAATTTATACGGAGTGGAGTGTGACCTGCAGGAAGCATAACATAGAAGTGCCTCTCGACAGAACTTTTCGAATGCGGATTGTTCTGTACGAATTCAGTTGTGATGTGCTGTTGTACAGTTGTGCTGTGCTGTTGTACGGTTGTGCTGTGCTGTTGTACGGTTGTGCTGTGCTGTTGTACAGTTGTGCTGTGCTGTTGTACAGTTTTGATGTGCTGTTGTACAGTTGTGCTGTGCTGTTGTACGGTTGTGCTGTGCTGTTGTACAG
>Ga0123352_10005157_pt1 | contig 19540 bp, 11 predicted proteins | sample TergutLab28metaG_FD_89700 | JGI IMG/M metagenome (GOLD analysis project Ga0123352, IMG submission 89700) | Labiotermes labralis P1 segment gut microbial communities from Petit-Saut dam, French Guiana - Lab288 P1 | ecosystem: Host-associated > Arthropoda: Insects > Digestive system > Gut ... | reverse complement strand
GCAAGAACAAGACCCCCTTGGTGAACTTCCCGCGGCGTTTTTCCTTCAAAATGTCCTTCAATTGCACCAGCAGAGATAAGTAATACTCCGCGTTGGTAGTTTGGCCCTTAGGAAGATAATCAATGAGAAGGATGTCGACTTGATCCCAAAAAATCGAGGCGAGAACTTTTCAAGCCCATTTTTACACTCGGAATTTTTTGGGGCGGGGTGAGCCACTATGCCGCCACTCCATTGATTGTTGCTTTGTCTCCGGGTCATAGTTATATAATCAGGTTTCGGCCATGGTCACCAATCGCGACAGGAAATCATTTGGATCGCGCCGAAAAAATTCCAAAAGTTGCTCCGACGACTGGCACCGTTGACGTTTTTGATCCGCGTTCAAGCATTTCGGGACCCACTTCGCGGAGAACTTCCGCGTGTCCAAATCTTCTCGAATGATGGACCCAACCCGTTCACGTGAGATGCCCAGTTGCCCAGCTATTGATTTAGCCGAAATCCGGCGGTCTTCCAACATTAGCTCGTGAATTTGATCAATAATCTCCGAGGTGGTCACTGTTTTGGGTCGTCCAGGACGAGGCGAATCACAGGTTGAAAAATCACCACGTTTAAACTGGGCCACCCAGTTTTTGACGGTGACATACGATGGTGAATGTTCCCCTAATGTTTCTGTCAGAATGGCGTGAATTTACTTGGGCTACTTACCTTGCAGGAAAAAGAACTTGAAAGCATCTCGCGTCTCCATGTTGTTGAAATCGCGCACGTCGCCTGACATGCTTCCTTTCAGCCTCTGTAACGAGAAAATACTTGCAATTCGGCACATGAACAGACCCCTCTTTCCAACGACACTGTCGATTCCGTGCTAGGACATCGGGAAGGTCGGGCTAAGGACTTATCAGCACACCCTCGTGTTTAGGTCTTCCCATTCAATTAATGTATTACTGTCTGGATAGTGACTTCTTCCAGACTTAGGCTTTTATAAGCACAATAATGAGATGAACAGTTTGTTATGGGAATTGCGTGTTTTTATAATCGGTCTGCTTCATCATATATTGATGAATACACAAATCTTCGCTGTTGTTAAACGTCTACCAAACTAAGAGCATTTCAAACGTAACAGAGCTAATGAATTGTACGTATGTGCAACCTCGTGCTATGAACTGGTCTGAGGAATTTGGTACAGTTCTAACTCGGCTGGAAACTTTAAATAATCTGCCTTTGCGCTACAGTTTGTTGTAGACTCCAGTTGAAATGTGATGGCACACAGAGACGCACGGGCGGGGGAAGTGAAGGGGGAAACTGGCGAATGGAGTGGGTAGCCATTACCTCGGAACATGGTGTATCCAGCATTACTACCGCTCATGCGCACACCTCGGCTGCCAGTAGTCGACTGAACTGACGCCCCCGCCGGTTTAAATGGACTCCTCCGTTTCGCCGAAAGACAAAATCTGGTTTCTGCGCTTGTGCCGTCACATTTCAACTGGCCTCTACACTTGGTTGACTGTTTTTTTTTTAATTCAGTGTATTCTGTCTAATCCGATTGACGAGTCTGAGTAAATAATAACATAAGCCATTTGGGGCCGTGGGTGAAGGGTTGCTCGGGGTTTCGTCTGTTCATTTTCCAGGAAGATTTAATGTGTTTTACTGAACACACATTATTGCGACCAGATCTTCATGTCTGCACTAAAGCCAAGGAGAATGAACTGCATAAACTTTTATGCTCTGAGCGCCTGGAACTGTGAAAATATACCGTTCTGTTTGGCGTGTTTTCCATTTTCGGATATCGTAGTTCTAAGAAGTGGTATGTCTTTACTCTACCAAGATCGCGGGGCCTTCAAAAAATTTTCGGTTGCCATTTTTACGTCTGCGTCAACGTACTTCCTCGAGAACTATCTCCACTCATTTGTAACGTCAGCATACTCGACTAGTTCCACTCATTTCTAACGACAGCATACTCAAGAACTAGCTCCACTCATTTCTAACGACAGCATACTCGAGAACTAGCGCCACTCATTTGTAACGTCAGCATACTCGAATAGTTCCACTCATTTCTAACGACAGCATACTCAAGAACTAGCTCCACTCATTTCTAACGACAGCATACTCGAGAACTAGCTCCACTCATTTGTAACGTCAGCATATTCGACTAGTTCCACTCATTTCTAACGACAGCATACTCAAGAACTAGCACCACTCATTTCTAACAACAGCATACTCGAGAACTAGCTCCACTCATTTGTAACGTCAGCATATTCGATTAGTTCCACTCATTTCTAATGACAGCATTCTCGGGAACTATCTGCACTCATTTCTAACGACAGTCTACTCGAGAACTAGCTGCAATCATTTAACGACAGCACACTCGAGAACTAGCTGCACTCATTTCTAACGACAGCATACACGAGAACTAGCTGTACTCATTTCTAACGATAGCATACTTGAGAACTGGCTGCACTCATTTCTAACGATAGCATACTTGAGAACTAGCTGCACTCATTTCTAACGACAGCATACTCGAGAACTAGCTGCACTCATTTCTAACGACAGCATACACGAGAACTAGCTGTATTCATTTCTAACGATAGCATACTTGAGAACTGGCTGCACTCATTTCTAACGACAGCATACTCGAGAACTAGCTGCACTCATTTCTAACGACAGCATACTCGAGAACTAGCTGCACTCATTTCTAACGACAGCATACTCGAGAACTGGCTGCACTCATTTCTAACGACAGCATACTCGAGAACTAGCTGCACTCATTTCTAACGACAGCATACTCGAGAACTAGCTGCACTCATTTCTAACGACAGCATACACGAGAACTAGCTGCACTCATTTCTAACGACAGCATACACGAGAACTAGCTGCACTCATTTCTAACGACAGCATACACGAGAACTAGCTGCACTCATTTCTAACGTCAATATACGCTTTTTTTTTAGGTGTTCCATCCCCGTTACGTGTTTAAACCATAAGGTAAGGTAAATTCAGTCAACAACACAACTATGAATATATGGTTAAATGATGGTGTTTATTAGCAGTAGAAAATTACATGTTTCGGCCTGTTGCGACCATAATCAGGTTTTGACAACTTACTTGCTGTAAGAATTATATATAATATGCATAAACCGCGTGGCGATGTTGAGATCTCATCATCATTATCATTTGCGTGCTAACCAACCGAAAGGATCCACACCAGCACCTATAAATCCCTTCACGCAATAGACATCCTACCAAACTTAGCTTAACAAACGCACGCAAACGATAATGATGATGAGTTCTCAACAGCAACACGAGGTTTAGTTTTCTATTGTTAATAAACACCATCATTTAGCCATATATTTATAGTTGTTTTTTTTTTTTACTGAATTTACCTCACCTTATAGTCAACATACGCGAGAACTAGCTCAACTCATTCGTAATGTCGATAGGTAAATAGTCATGAAGGGTTTGTTTCTTGAAGACAGTGCCGTAAGTGTAATTTCGCATTTGTCTAAAGACGTGGCATGTGATGGACAAATTGTAGGTCATTTATTTGAGACAGAGTTCTACAAGTTCCAGTCATTTCGGCAACCATCATCGTACAGTATGGAACCTCAGCGAGCTACTTTGCGTCCCAGTCCATAGTAAAGTAACAGGACACCAGATTTTAAGACTAAAGTCGTCGTCCAGGATATGACGCTGTTTACTGCAGTGAGTTCCCGACGTTTCGAAGGATCGTGTTTCCTTCGTCTTCATTTGCAAAGCGGCCACAGCGAGGAAACCAGGTACATGGAATGAGAGCTGTTATGTGTCAGACTTATTTCTATGCTTACGCTCTCCGCCGTGTGCTACAGATATGGTCTTGTACGTGTTTACGAACTGAACTGTACGTAGAATCAAATTCAGTCCTATCTTGTGACTATTCAGGCCGATTGTAGGCATGACGGACAATTGTGAGAACTGTTGAAGCATCGGCGGCGGCGGCGACGACGACGGCGACGACGACGACGACGACGACGACCACCACCACCACCACCACCACCACCACCACCACAAAAAAAACTAATTAATAATATTTGGTTTCGCTGAATCTGAGCACTTAATGAATCCGTGATGCCAGCTGCCATAAAACCGTAATGTGTCACTGGTAAAAAGCTAAAGGATCGGCACTGCAGCACCAGAACCCTTGCCCGCCTTGTCGGCATGTAGCCCAGGCTTGTCTTAACCTTCGGGACTAGTTGAGGCGAGTGGTTAGTGTCACGCATCGGCCACTTTATTTCCGGGGATGAGTCCTCGTACCCATTTGTCTACACGACTTGCGCAGGAACAATTCTCCCTGCGCTCTTAACAGGAAGAAAATGTCGCAGCTTAAGAAATGGAAAGAAATTGTTAAAAAATTCTGGTAGGAAGGTTTCTTCGGAAGATTTGCACTGAAACAAAATGTGCATGAAACTGGTCTAGCATGCTTCGTGATGACATGGTTTATCAAAGTATGAAAATAAAGGTTGCTTATGTCGCTTATGAACTTGAGGGATGTCCCAGGATGTGGATGCCATGTCTTGCAAGCGAAGTAACCTAACCATTAAAAACAGCGAACAGCATTCCGAGTTCCCGTCAGAAACTACATGGAGGCCCATTTGTTCGTGTTCTTGCTGTCTTATTGTTTCGCGTTTCTTTTATGTAAAATAAGTTAACGAAAAGGCGAAGCTTGTTTGTCAGGTCATGTGACTCCCCATGGAGGAATGTTTGAAACCAACTTGGACATGACGCTGGTATGTGTTGTTTATCGAAATTCAGTAAACCACATGCTGATGCCAGACTAAAAATGGAAATAAATCTTTGATTTCTAATTGACTTGCTCTCTTTTTTAATGAAATAAATTGTTAATACTCTCCCTTATGTGTGTGTGTGAGAGAGACAGTGGTGTGTGTGCATGTTTGTCATACGTAACATACTCTTATAATACAATTCATATGTTCATATCCATAAAATCTAGTTTTCTGATATCCATTTTCGCGTCATAGCCCCTTCTCCTTGTCAGCGTTCCCAAGTCAGTGCTGTGCCGGTGGTCTCCACATCAAGTCTCTGCATGCCTTTCTTGTTTGTCTCACGGAACACGTAATAATGTGGGGACGCAGGTGCTGTGATGTTATGTTTTGCATTGCTACTAGAACCAGAGTTCTCATATGGGCGCGTCGTGCTGTAATAACGCCTGCCTGTGACATCCAGGCTGCATAAGATTGATATACTGTATGATGATGATGATGAATTTGGTAACTTATACGCTCCTGAAATTTTTAAAAGTTAAAGTGAGGCCATTTCCGTGCCAGATGCCCTAACCAGGATGGGTTTAGGGGATGTGGATGATTCTGAGTCTTGGTAGTGGATGGAGGTGAGTGGCTGGCTTCAGTTTCCGTTTGGTTAAGGTACCCCATCACTACCCCCTAGTAGCAGACTTCTGAAAATATTACGTCAGTGTTAAATGTTCGGAATATTGTTTCACGTGTGGAAATGCTTTATCATGCATGGGATTCAAAGGTTAAAATAGAGAGGTCTTGCTTTGAATTGGACATGCACAGTACCTGTACCACAGGAAGCAAGAAACACATAAATGGTTTTCACAGGGAACTAGTCTCATGGTATGAGGCCAGTTGGAAATCCAACCTAGTTGACAGATTTTGAAAAATAACAAACACAGTTATCCTTTCGCCTGGATGGGAGCCCGACCCATAAAAGAGCCATACAACCTAACAGGACAAATCCTAACAGCAATATACCCTTCATGTACTGCATCTCAAAACTCATAACAACGAAATTATGAGACAGAACAACAGTCTAACCGAAGTTAAAAAGCTAAGAACAAACATGATGTCTTGAAAATATATGAGAGAAGTAGCAGGCCTTTTCTTAACTTACGTACCTTAATTAATACAACTAAAACGAAGGGTAGATAAAAGCCGTAACACCCACAAAAAAAGAAGATAATTCAAAGAACGGGGCAAAGGTCTTTTCGAAGTGAGGTATGTTAGTTGTGGTAGTAATGTTCTTTTGTGCAAGACAAGGATCTGGATGTTGACTGTGTCGAAAACATGAATTTCAGATTGAAAGTTGACAAAAGAGGTTAATATACATCTAGGTAACAATTTGTATGGGTCGAATGACTGCACTGAGGTAATGTATAGCAGTGATAAGTATGACAATACTATTAGAAGAGATTCCTGATTATCGCAAATTCCAATGTGATTAATTTTACTTTCCCAGCACTGCAAAAGGCTTATCTACTATGAATTTTAATGTCAGGAATCTTGTTTCCTTTGTTATTTCCCATATATGGAATATAAAACAGCTAACGCATTCACTTCACATCTAAGTGACAATACATCCTATGAATCATATGTTCATCAATTAGTGTCCGTTTAGAACATTGTAGAATTACAGACTACACTACATTACCCACCATCACAGTGTAATGTCGCATTGTTTCAGAACAGTCATTGTCACAAAGAAAATCGTTAAAGTCGGGAGAAGCTTAAAAAGGGATGACCAGTGTTTTGATTTCCTCTCATTCTTTATGTGAAGGATTTGTGAAAATATAACCCGTGACGTAATGAGATCTCGAACCCGCCCCATTACGCCCCAAGACCACAACACGTATGCTAGTATAGCCTAAGCTGTAAGTCCAAACACAACCTGATGATTGCCCACATATAGGGCCGAAACATGTCGTTGTAAACTCCTGTATGTTTAAAAACAAACATAGTTGTGTTCGACTGTAAGTGTTAACATACCTAACTCCTACTATTGTACAAAACACAACGGGGATGACGCACATTGTAATTATAACCAATAATATTCAACTTACAACTGAAGTGATTACACCATTGATTTGTATTGGTCTCTATGAAAATCTACGGAACCGAAACCCTATAAAAATAAGCACATGATTTGGATAAGAAGAACCTTTTCCTAAGTAATGGACGTCGAGCTCCAGCACACCCATTAGTGTTCAGTTTCATTACATATGTTGCTGAAGAAATGAAAAAGCATTTATTTGAGAACAAATGATCCCTCAGTTATCAGAGCTGTATTTTATGTACGACATAATTTAGAATGCTGAAATGAAATTTTAATAATAATAATAATAATAATGTGTTTTTATAATTACAAAACAGTAGTTTTGAAATACATTATTCGTAATGAGCATTAGTAACAACAATCAAAATATATTGGAATACTTCTGAAATTATAATACAGTTAAACGACGTCATGTGAATTGTAAGGATTTTAATACGTGAATGAATTTGGAAGGATTTTGAGGGAAGTAATTGTGATGTGTTTTGAAGTACTGTGTTAGTGTTTGGAGGTACTTACAAGACCCACCTAGAGCCTTGAGCAGAACGGTTAATTTTGTGATATACAGTAAACTTTCTCCGACCGTGGCTTTCATTATGCACGACTGGTAAAGGTAAAGCAGTCCCATTACAGGCCTGGAGTGGCCCAGAGAGTTCCAGGAAGTTAAGGTTCCCAGTTTGAATGACAACGGCACATGATGGTGGTAAGGTTGTCAGCCTTACGCAGCGGCCGCCTTTACCCCCAGGAAATACTCCTGGTACTCATTTCTGTTAGAGGTTGGGTCGACCCCAGGGCCATAGTGCGATCGGAAGGTTTATGTCAATGAAAAATTCCAATATCACCATCTGGGATCGAACCTGCGACCTTCCGATTCGTAGCACAGCACCTTAACCACTGTGCCACCGCGGTCCCCTTATACACGATTGAATGTAATGAAATGGGGGGGGGGGGCTGGGGACTGCCGAACGCGGACCAATGCGGGCATTACTCACTCAGTCGTCGCACGGAAGCCGGCACCTGAACATTGTTTAAACGGCAAACGTCCAAAAATGTATGTATTTTACGTGATGAGGGATGAGTCATCATCGTCGACGTTCGTGTAACCGTATTTTTCGTATTAGAAGTTGGCGCAACGTGGTTTCGCTTAACACACACGCACACCCGTTGGACGAGGGAGCAGTCTGACTCAAAAGTGGTAGCGGTAGAGTGACTCAGCGTAAAAATGAAGATAAACTGTGAAGAAATAGACCCAGCTGATTGTTATATACATGTGTGGGTGCCATATGTCTTGTACTGTCACTTCCACACTCACTCACTTTCTCTCTCTCTCTCTCTCTCTCTCTCTCTCACACACACACACACACACACACACACATACACACACACACCTGTATGTCTGTATAGAGAATTTTCTGTGATCATACTAGCATTTTTAATAAAGAAAGAAGAAAGTTCAAGTAAAAAATCTGGTACTAAAATGTTTGGGTATTTCTCATTGCCATAGTTTTTTAGTTTTCTCATTTTGTGTGTGTGTTTGTTTTTTATTTTTTTATTTTTAATGTAAAATTGTGATCCTCTTGCTTCTCTTTAAATGTTCCATCTGGGTACTAGACCTTTCTTTTGAAGGAAAAAGAACACATGCGTGCTCAAACCATATATGCATGTGCATTGAACAAGCTGTAAGGAGGTTTATGGTTGCAGATTTTTAAAGATATAAAGGTTGGACAGTGGATAGACAGAAAAATTTTGTGTGGCCATGTGACATTCTTGATATTATGTACATGTACAGCATGGTCAGAAGTTGTGAAGTGTATTTGGAGAGCACCATGTATTTCCATAGCAGCTGAGGATAAATTAATATATAATCTGTATCAGTGTGTAGGCGGTATATTTTTATTTTTATGTAATTTGTGCATAGTCCGAGTGTAAAACTGAAGTGTCATTACAAATGTGAAAATATTTTCCTTCCCACATCACAGTCCAATTACTGATCAGCAGCATGCTGGAGTACCAATTACCTGAACACTGGTTTTTCAGATGATTGATTGCTGAGCGCCAGTTACGCAGATGAATTGAAAATAAAGAGAACAGTGTATTTCCCACAGCAGTAACATGTTTTCTCAACTGGCAATAGAGAGCTGAAACCAAAACCAGAACATTATTTTTCACATAAACATATTTTTTAAAACATTTACCACCCTTACGCATACTTTCTGCTCAAGCATAAATGTATGCAAAATGGAAGGCTGAGTATAGAAGTCTTTCCAGTCCATCGACATGTTTTGTCTCCCAGTCTACTTAATGAATTTCATTCTAACTTTGGTTGGTATAACAGCATCAGAGTAGATGAATCATAATTGATTTTTTTCAGCACAGTTTACAAAAAGCTTCATCCAACCCCCCTCCCCCCTTCCTCCCCCCCCCCCCCCCCCCCCCCCTTCCCATTTCCCGCTTCAAGACTAGGTTCACAAGTCTTACAACTTCAGTCCAAACTGGGTCTTTAAATAAAGCGGTCTAAGCTTCATCTTGAAAGGGTTAATGCATCACTTCTTATACACCATGTTACACTGTTTAACTAATACTCCAGCACATTTCAGCACTCGTCGGTGCCATCTTCAGGGAGTCTCGTTTTAACTGTTCAATTTTCCGACACATCAAATTGCTGTAAGCACTTCTCCAACCGTTTTGCAGAACTGCAATTTTCACACTGATGCACAACTTCTAAAACTTCATGAAGGTCGCTTCAACATTTAATAGTTAAAAGTTCATTTTCCTCTGTTCTGGTATGGTGTATTATGATGGCTAAAAGATGAAAACCAAAGTATTTAAAAAGCTGTTTTTATATTGCCAGATTCGTGTGGAATGTGGGCAAGGCTGTGTTTGTTTTTATACCATCCATTTTGTATCATAGGATGTGTACATTCTGCAGTTGGATGCCATCTGTTAAATTATATATGTCCCTTTTGTATTGTGTGTGTGTGTCCAGGATGTTGGATCAGAAAATTTAACAGTTAAGATGGGACTCCCTGAAGATGGTGCCAACAAGTGCTGAAATGCATTGGAGTTTTAGTTAAACAGTGCAACTTGGTGTACAAGCAGTGGTGTACCAAACGTTGGTTTAATAAAGACAGAAAATTATGAACATTATTAAGACCCAGTCCAGTTGTTGAAATGGTCAACCAGTACTTCTTCTTCTTTGTGGTTGGTAGTTTAAAATAAATGATGATTTTAATTCCTCTGACATTCCTTTTTGGTGTATTAAAGTCAAGGATTGTGATGATTTTGTGGAATGCATTTATACTCTTATAGAGCTCATTCTCATTGCTCTGTATAATGACCTCATGAGCTGCTTATTTAAAATTCTGTTTTTGCTGTATTATGCATCCTTTGTACAGCACAAAATGGAATCCATTATGGAAGTGTCTATTCAAAAGGTTTATTGGTTTGTGTTGTTTAGCTGAGGCCCACAGATTTTTTTTCATTTCAGTAACAAATCAGATCAGACCTGTTGATTCTGTAACATGCAGGGAATTGTTGACTAGCTAAAGAACTGCTGGCTTTTCAAGAAAAACTCTTGTGTCTGGGAGTGAGTTAGTTGGTCTGTCTATCCATCGATCTTTCTGACCATCCCTCACTGTGTGCGTCAGTCAGTCAGCTATGAGAAAGGACAGTGATATGTGATTCATTTGTTTGGCAACAAACAAGCTCAACCCTGTGATGATATACTGTTACAAGTATTCAGCTCACTGAAATTAACATTTATATTAATTCTGTTCAGGTACACAAAGACAGTAGTGGCCGCTACCGTGAATGCTCAGAAGTACAACCCAGAGCTGACCTGGACACAAAGGAGTCCTGATCCTAGGATTGCTCAGCTCAGTGACAAGCTCAGACATATCAGACAGGTGGGCCTCTCATGTTTCATCAGTCTTAGCTTGTTTCTCTGCATTTCCATCTGTAACATCACAAGTTCTTGTATGGGGCATACAATAACTTTAGTTGAAAAATTAGTAAAAACGTTTTTAAAAGCAGGATAACAGATAACAACAAATATTCCTGCAATAAATGAACTTTTATATTCATTTGAGAATTTCACATTGGTGAAAATACATGTTGTCTTCTTCCACATTATGTTATTACAGTTTGGTAAGTTTTTTTGTAAGTGTTTTGGAAGAAAATACTGCCCTCATCCAGAGGGTAGATGTAAGCCAATTTGAGAAGGGGTCTGACTATATAGGAGTATAGGAGAGATAAGGCAAGATAAATACAAAGAATGTGGAGAGTGGCTGATCAGTGAATATGAAGTGGGCATTGAACAGGGCCTCTTTTGTGGCTCACAGGCCATTGGAGCAAGAAGCCTTGAAAAAGTAAATTACATAAGGACTCTTTATACAGGCCACAGACACACTGAGGTATAGTTATGACTTGGCTTTGAAGGAGTCTTCTGTCATTCCTTGAAGTGTGAATGAGAAGCTTTCATGATCCCCTGAGAGAGAAACTTCTTTCCTATGGGTGTTGGTGGAATGAAGCTCAGTCTCCCTTGTTTTTTTTAACAGAGTAGTCCATGTGTGTGGATTTTTAGGTTATCTGGCCACAGGACTCCAGGTATCCTCCTGCAGCTAGATACAGTGTTCAAGGTTAATTTTGTACTGTATATGGCTGAATAAGTCAGCCATAAAAGCTTGGCTTCTCACCTGAAGTGAAGAACACACACTGACTTTTAGAAAGGGATGCGGTTGAGAATATTTGGACCTGGGAGAGAGTGAGCAAGAAGAACCTGGAGAAAACTACATAATGGGGAGATTCATAATTTATACTCTTCATCAGATATTGTTTGGGTGATCAAACCAAGGAGGATGAAATGGGTTGAGTATGTGGTGTGCATTTTCCCATGCATACTGAATTTATTTGGAAAATGTTAAGATTTATTAAATGAAGGTTGGAATGTGTGGGGCATTGGTGTTAATAGGCCTTAATGTCTGTCTTTATATGGGGATTGGGGATAAATTAATACAGACTTTCAAAACACAAGCCAAATGATATGCATATTGATCACATTATTTTATAATTTGGTGTGTTACTCATTGAGTTGTAGGGTATGAAATGCTAAATTACATATTTGTGTTCGTTGTGTACATACCCTTCATATGTGTTATCTGTAAGGGTGATGTTACAATAAAAGAGAATTCATAGGAAGTGTGACATCAGTGAAGATTCAAGTCCTCTGGGGTTGATGCTGTGTGGATTGTAAATGGTTACCTAAGTTCCATCTGCAGAGTAGTTGTATTACCCTGAAGCTGGAGGCAGCAGAATCCTCCAGCCATCAGTGACAGTTTACCAGTCTGCACAGCTTCGAATACCAGAAGACTTGTATCTTCAACATCGCTGCCAGAAGTTGAAACTTACATAACAGTGGTCAGTTGGAAAGGCTGTTAAAGACTCAGCTGAAAAAATCCTATTGAAGTGGAATGTGGGAGGGACTGGGAAAGAATATGAGAATCATCAGATTAACTAAAAATTATAACAGGGACTTCCCAAAAGTTAAAGACGAAGTTTTCTACCACCTAATTAGGAAATTACTGTAGGAATGTTGCTGTATACAGCACAGTTGACTTGGATGGTGTATTCCATTGCATGACTTTTTGTTATGAATCTAGTGCTGCATGAAGTGAATGCAGTGAACATATGGTAAATGTTTTATATCAGTCCTTTCACCACAAATCAATGAAATATAGATCTTTCTGTACAGTGAGGTATCATTTAAAGGCTGGTTGATAGCATGAAATATAGCTTTCTTTGAGATGTATGCATTGCTTAGAATATGGTACCAGTCTAGTTGTATCAAGTGGTAGCATGTCTGACATGTATTCAGGATGTGTCTGGTTCGAATCTCGGTTGGGATATTGGCAACCTGATACATAGTTTTTGTAGTTTTCCTCAATCCCTCCACACTAATGCTGGCCAGTTCCTTCCACAGCCTTCTCAAGTTGCAAAGTTATGACTCACCATGATCCAGTAATTCTGTGGTGTGCAGTGTTGAGTTGCTAACACTGTCACTAAATAAACTACAGATATTCTTCTTTGGCCACATGCCCCTTGAGATTGAGAGAAAAACATTGCCTCAGAACACCCAACACTGTGTTACATTCCAGAAGACCCAAACTTCAAAGTGTAAATGAACAAAATTGTTGGTATGGTAAATATAAATATATATATTGATATACAATATAAGGAAAAAAATTTGTTGCTTTACAGTATAGTTGGCTTTGCACCAATTGATGTGTGTGTGTGTTGGAAGTGAATACCAGTGTCATTATGACACTGGTATGCAAAACAGCAAACACCAGACTCCAATTCAAGAGATTTCATATTACCACATTTCTCATATGTGTGTAATGGGGTATCCCATAATCCAGTCACTGGTCCAGCTTCATTGTATGTGATGCTTATTATGCTGATTCATATTGATTATGGTCTGTATAGGTGAATATGTACAATGTTTTGGAAAGGCCACCATCAAGCTGCAGTAATAATGTTAATTTCAGTGACACTGAAGGTGTCTATTAAAGTAGGAAAATGGGGTATCATTTCTTTGCCACATTATGATGCTTTTGAGGTTTGGAACATGAAAGCAGAAGCTTAATAAAGTACTTTAATAGGTAAGATATTAACTCTGGTATAATCCATGTTTCCAGTGTGGAGGATGTGTTAGAGCACTATTCTGTACACTTCTGCAGTCCGTATCAGTTATTACGTTATTGAACTTTGATTTTCATAAGCAAAATTATGAAGATGGACTAATTAAATGCAGTATGAAATAATTTACTTTTTGGAAAAAACAGTGATCTTTATATGTTACATTTTTATGCAGATCAGGTACCAGGCCTCATTGCCAGCTTACGGTAAGGTAAAGGTAAAATTCACTCTAGAACAGGCCATGAATGCCCATAGGGGGTTAGAGGTATAGGTCTAGTTACTTCACTCCCAGGAAAGAGACCCCATACTTGTTGCACAGTAGGCTGGGTGGGCCCCAGGGCCCATCTGGGTTGGTGCAGAAGATCTCACCCATACCGGATTTCAATCCCTGGATTGTCCAGCCAGTAGTAAGTTGCTGTATTGACTCTGTTATTCTGGCCCACCCAGCATACAGTATGTTTCATTAAAAAAGTCATGTATTCATTGGGTCATAACAAACTACTATATATCCAAAGCTTACTCTTCATTATGGTAACCTGAGACTGTATGACATAGTCTAATGGACAGAGTGGCAGTATCTGAGAATTGTGGTGGTGCAGAGGAAGGAAAAGAAAGTGCAAGAGGATTTGTGTCATTACAGATGGATAACTAGTATGACAGCAGCAGTCAGTTCGAGTCAAAGAGGAAAAAGATCTCATTAGAAGAAAAAGGTCACTTACATATTTGTGAGACCAGGGTGTCACAATCAAGATATGAAAAGAAGTTTAGGACACTATTATAACATAAGCTCACATTAATAATAATTGAATTATGTTAATTGACGATGCCACACTTTCTGCAGTCAGTAATACATTCCAATATATAAAGTATATAGATATAAAATACCAGATGTAGGCCAAATAGATATATAATAAAATATAAGATGAATGCTGCTAAAATTCAGTGAATGCAGGAACACATTAAAAATAAAAATAAAATAATATCAGTGAAGTAAGGAGACATTTGACATACCATGAAGTATCAAATCTTGCAGTTGTCGAAGTTGCGAGTGTTGGGAAGTGTGCTACATTGGCAGTTGCTTTTCAGTGATATTTTGAATTAGCTGTGTAAAATTCCAGCAAATTGCTAGGTAAGACAGAGGAGATAACATGAAGTCTCTGCCACTAAAGACAGATGTACAGATACTTATTCATTGGGTACTTACATGTTACAGGTGGTTTTGAGTCAACTAACCCTGGCACCTGAGTCAGATTCATACGTTCGAGATGAGGAAGGAAGTGGCAGTGGACATACTCCAATAACACAGTGGTATGATGATGGCGAAGCAGAAGATCCTAATTGGCCTGATGAAGGGTCTGCATCTGGAGACAATCCAATTCCACCAGGTAATATGTAATGGTCTTGCTTTACCTATCGGTAATTATTCTGTTTATCAAGGTGTTCCTTCTTGTTGTGGAATCCAAAGTTTTTCACATCCTACATTCTGCTTATCTAAAATGTTTTTAACATTTTTTCTGACCTCTGCCTTGGTTTATTAAGTGGTGTCATTCCTTATAGTTTTCCAAAAACAGGCTTCATACATATCATGGTATCTGCCATGCTTATGTAGTATATTGACTGTGTTATGAGCTGGAAAATTAGGGAATTGTGGTTTGAATTTTGGGAGGGCCAGAGCCTTATATCCCTAGGATGAAATACTTGATTAAGCAAGGGACAACTTTAAATCCATCTGTTGCACTATTTTTTTCTCTCTTGTGTCACCACATATTTTTGCCACAGATGAACTAGATAAGCAACAGAGGTGATGTAACAGTGTGTTCGAATATCTCAGAGAGTTTCCCAGTGTATTTAGTCATGACATCTGGAATCACTCCGTATTAGAACTGAACAGGAACACGTGTTAAAGAGCCATTATCAATTGAGATAACCCAGCTGAGAGTGTTCTGTTTCCATGAGATATGAGGTTCTCATAGTGGTATTGATGGAGTTTGGGGTCGAATGGGATGTTTACACCATGTCATTTGGTAAATAGTTAAATGACATTTGTGGGGTACTGTCCTCATCTTCAGGGTCTGTGGAACCTGAAGATGTGAATGGGCTCCTACTGTTTACCAGTGAGCATGGCTTAACAGCCCAGAAGGCATGGATCTCCTGGTTGACATCGCTTACAGAAAAAGCCTCAAAGCTGCACAGAGTTGTCATGTTAGTAATTTTCAACAAGGAGGTGACATTCATACAAAGCTCACATATTATGGTTAAGTTCATTCACATTCTAATTTAACACTGTTCCTTCTCAGAGTCATACAAAACTCACAAATGCACTCGATGCACAAAAAGCAGACTTTCTAGTGTCAGAGCAAGTGCTGTGTATAGTATTCACTGTGTTCTGAAGTTTTGAAGTGGAGGCTTTGTAAAACATATTGCTAAATTAAGGTGGTAGAAGTGACTGGTACATTCTCTTGCAAGGGAAACTAGAGGTGTTTTTAACTAACTGGCAAAGAAGGACCATCAGTTGTAGTAACAGGACAGTTTGCAATACAAGATAGGTACTGCTGTTGTCACAGACCTGTGGTGTATGAACATGTATGTGATCTGCTTGTATATTTAAACGGTTGATTGTAACTTGTCATATTTGTAGTTTTTACAGAAGGTGAAGAGACGAGGGGAAAAATCGCACCAAATAATGGGAATAGCATTCCTGGTGGCTCCCCACCATCTACTCATGCTGCTGCCACAGCTCCCGTCATAAATTCTTGGGTTCTGCTGTTTGCAGCTGTACTTCTCGGCAGGATGAATCTTGTATTATTGAATGGATAAAATTGTCACCTCCCATAGGTGCCTAGTATGTACATTTTATACTCATGGCAGATTATAAAAAGAAGAAGAAAGAAGAGATTAAAAGAAAAGTTTACATCATATAAAGTGTTTAAAAATTAAAAAAATGCAGAAAAATGAAGTATGTATTATTGTAATTTAAAACACGCGAAGATAATGGAGAATTGTTTCAATTCTAGTTAGGTGTCATAACCTACTGGACAGGAGCTTACGTAAACAAGTATCGTGGACAAGTGTGAGTGAAGTGAGTGGAAGGAGCAAGACATATGTGATTTATTTGTGGTTGAAGTAACATATTGGCCTGATCATCAGAATGTTTGGATTCTTGGTGATAACATTCTTCAAGGAAATTTTAGTAGTTTATCTTGAAGAAAGGTGTCATGTTCGTCATAGCTGATACTTTTATTCTTCCTGCAAGAGAATAGAGTACCATACAGAGAAAGAAATATTTGGATGGCTGTGAAGAACCTGTACATAGTTGCAGTTTTTGACAGCTGCTGTACAAGTAATATTTTGTTTTTAATATTTAGAAATGAACTATGACACCTTTGAAAGATAATTCACCCAAGCAGAATTTTGAATGTTACTGTATCATAGTAGCTTGAATGTTTAGCTGTGATACAGCATCCTACTTAATGATTTTTTGAAAGAACAATTAAGTTGTTTAATTCATTGCTGATGAAATAGTGGTTTATGTTTATATGTTAAAGTGAACCTTTTTAATATTGTCTGTGAGGAGAAACATTGATTTACATCTCCATTTCAGCACTGTGTAATGCTTCCACTTCTGTAATGTATACCCATATAGAGGAAGCCTTGAATAAGGATCATAAGTTTCCAAAGCAAAAGGGAATGTGCCTAACACATTTCTGTAGTGGATATATATAATACACACACTGGAATGATCCATGCGACGTTCATAGCATCGTGGATAAAATAGTTTACTTTGGCAGTCATCTCCATTTCAGATATTCATGATTAGATCAATTAAAAACATACTTTCCTTTCACATTTTATTCTTACCTTGGCATGTCTGTTTACCTCATGTTTCTTCTCAACTTGTGCAGCTTACTGAAAAATATCAGCCCTCCTTATTTGATGCGTGGTATAAATCATCTTATTTTGTGGACACTTCAAACATGACAACTAAAAGAATTTCATTCCCTCTGGTGGCTGAACATTTCATTACACTTAGGTTAGAAGTGTAGAAATTTAAGTGCAGGTGGTACAACCAAGCATTTTTGAAGCATCTTTCTTTTGATGGATAAGGAAATGGATGTTGTTATAAAGAAGAAAATTTGATACTGCAATTATAAACCAGATTAAGTGTTCATTTGATTGGGTATAGCAGTACAGCCAGTATCATGACGGTGAAACTATTGATGTGTACCTGAACATCCTCATAATGCTGTAACAGCCATCATAATTTTAAACCACAATGGTAGGTTCACAGATCTGGCATTACTGATCTAAGTTACTGGGTTCGGCACTTTAAGGGATTGTGTGCCTCAAAAGATAACCCTTTTCTGCACATTCTTATCTCTCCCCCATTGTAGGGTACTACAATAATCGCTGGAATACAGACGCAGACGCACAAAAATATGAATGTTTTATTGTGTTTCCAAACAAATTTTAGTTATTGTTCAAGGTTAGGGAGCCAGGGTAGCTCACCTGGCAAAGTAACAGGCTATCATATAAGGAGCTGGGTTTCATTCCTGATAAACAGAATTTTCATCTCTGCTCCACAGTCAAGGTAAGATCAAGAATCCACCCAGCTTCCTGTCCTGTGAAGATCACATGTATTTTCTCCTGAGGGTGTGAAAGGGGGCCAGAGTGATCAGAGTGTTAAGCTTATTATTCTGCTCCATATGATATGATATGCGAAGATTATGAATGCACAAACTTTACCTCTGTTTACCTTAACGATGGTTTTATCTTCCAACCTGTATTGTAAGGATTCTTATTACAGGGGTGAGTTTTTGGGCATGTGTGCGTGTATGTCTGTCCATCTGCATGCATATATATCAGTGCAGTTCCCATTGGACAGATTTCCATGAAATCTGATATTGAGGACTTCTGTGCAATCTGTCACGATACTCCAAATTTGGTTTAAAATCAGACAAAATTATTGAGCATTTTATATGAAGATATAAGTATGTTTTGTTGTTGCTGTCGACATAAATTCACCATAAAAGCATTTTTGTGCAACACTTAATATTCTTATATTGTTGAACGTGGCTTGTAGCTCAACAGTACACACAGAATGCATTGTTGTATGTATGCAACAACGGTGGTTATGTGAATGTGCCACAATATTATGTTATACATGCATTGACTATCATATTGCATTAAAAGTTTATACGTTTACATCTGTGAATGAAAATTAGTGTACTTGTTTAGAGGACAGCTTATTATGAACATAACAAACTTGATTCCCACCCGCAATGGTTAAGGTGCAGTCATTGCTGTATGTGTTATATGTCACAGTGTACAATATGTTGAATTCTTTTATATGGCAACATGTCAGGCACATCAGAAGTGAGGGTAGGTGATAGAGAGGGCTGCCACTTTTTTTTCCTTTGGGTTATCATCTCCTGCCCACTGTAGTTTCAGATACTTCCAGTATATCTGCCACAATTGATGACGTTTTATGTAAATTTTACATTATATTTACATAATTATGTATGAAAGGAAAGGTTATGTGTTGGTATTTTGATGATGGGATTAGTGGTGATGGTTTAGTATTGTATTTTATGAAGACACAAGAAAGTATGAAGCCAAGTTCTTCAATTTAAAATGTTAAGTTGATTAAAGTATGTGTACAGTAAAATCCCAAATTAAGGTTTTCCCACATATTAGTTCCATTTTCATATACTCACACAAAATCACACATAAATACTGTTTAATCTTCCTCATTTTTTGGGTTTTTTCTGCATGAAAAGTCTGTCATTACATTATTTTAGAGCCTCAGTTGTAGGTATGTGTTTATGACTTTGGAGTGAATCAGTGTCAGAAGTGTATGCAGTCTATCAGAGCATGTACTGTCAATTTTTAAGAGATTGTGTGTGTGTGTGTGTGTGTGTGTGTGTGTGAGTGAGAGAGAGGTGGGGGGGGGGGGGGAGTAAAAGAGACGGGGGGAGAGGCCATTTGGAGAAAAGAAAACTAAAAAGTGAAT
>Ga0123352_10005156_pt1 | contig 19542 bp, 6 predicted proteins | sample TergutLab28metaG_FD_89700 | JGI IMG/M metagenome (GOLD analysis project Ga0123352, IMG submission 89700) | Labiotermes labralis P1 segment gut microbial communities from Petit-Saut dam, French Guiana - Lab288 P1 | ecosystem: Host-associated > Arthropoda: Insects > Digestive system > Gut ... | reverse complement strand
TTCCCTCCGCTTTGCTCTTGGATACGGCGCACCTATCCCCCAGATAAACCCTCGATTGGTCCTCGGGGTGGGCCTTGACACTTTGCTGAAAAAAGTTTCTCCGGTCCCCCCCCCCCAACCCCAAACAGAAATTGAACCCCATTTTTCGAGTTATCAGGGCCGTATGAAATAATTATAAATTCATTGCACACTTTTAGGCCATTCGCTTTAGAATTTTCCAGTTATCCCATCAGTTGACGCAACTAGGATAGTCAATAACAACGTTCTTCCGGGCTACTCTTATGACCATAATTATGCTACTGTTCTGCCGTCCAGTGGCAGGTGATGGTGCCACATTTATTGCTGGCCCTGCTCTCCAGACTGGTTTCCATTATACAACCTTCCACCAGCGCAAAAACTGCCAGTATCCGTTAACAAGCCCTGCATTCACTCATAAATAAAAGTGTCGTATCATGCTAATGTGTGGGGGGTTTATAAAGGGTATTTGTGCCAGTTTCATTCACAGTTCTTTAAATAAGGTGTTTCCAAATAATGGTAGTAAATAGCTCTATTGTGGCAGCACTAGGATTGGCCGTGGACCGGTCTATTACAGACATTGCACTGTATTGGACGGTACAAAACATTATACCGAGTCAGAACTCTGACAGAAATACTCGCTTCAATAGGAAATGGATCACCTTATGCGCAGGAAATGGTCCGGGAATAAATCGTGAGACCTACGGAGTGAAGGCGGAGTTATGCAACTTTGTTTCAAAATGTACCAGCCAATTGTTATTATTACAAGCGTCCAAGATATTCGGCTTGTATCAAAGAGACAGGGATGCATTTAGATACTACACATGTTCATGTCTTTCATTGTCCATCACTCTCATGCGTAAAGCGAAATTCAATTAAAATATTCAAGTACGTTCATTCACAGATCGCAAAGACCTTGTGAATATGTGGATCTACTTAGTTCTTGTGAAATGAATGCATTCACATGTGATTTTGCATCTAAAATATACCACCAGACCTGATCTGTTCGTAATGTTTGGGCAGTGGTGTTTTATGAAAGGCATTGGTTCCAGTATGCGGAAAGGATAGATGGAAACCTGCATGCTACAAGACTACCAACAATCCCATACACCGAAAGGTGAAAAAGAGGAAACGCATCATGGAAATGGAGAAACTAATTACAATAAAACATGAAGCTGGAATATTCGAGTAGTGTTCAGCGTTTTTGGCAAAGGATGTTGTGGTCTGGTTCGCGGTCCGCGAGTGTAATAATCACAGTAATTGGTAAAAGTAACTGGCCAAATAATGTTGCATTTTTAATAATAATTATATAAGTATAATAAATGCATTATTATATATAATTTAAAAAGTGGCCGCGGGTTGCAAATCTTAAAGTGGCAGGTCGCAAGCGGGCCGCGTTTTCGACTCCCTGTTCTAATTTTTGTGGTTTGTGATTAAATTTTATTATTTTGTTGGAGTGCGAGGAAGTGTGTTTTGGTATTTTGGTACCACTATTATACGATAGTACTCTTATGGTGGTAGCCAGGTAATACATGTATGTTGCTAGTACAAGTGTTTTGATAGTACTATCGAATTGTCAGTAATTACGTATTTGTGTGCTGCTATGTTGGTAGTACTGATGTCACTTCGGATAGGACAAGGTTTTCTGGGTTGTTATGGTCTGTACTGTGGTAATTAATTAGGCGTGTTTCGTGGAGGCACACCTGATATCTCAATCTTGAATGCGGTATGTCTTTTAGTGCATTGCAGTGGAAAGTGCTTTTTCCGCTTAAACTCTGTACAGGGGTGCTGACAAGTCCTTAGTCCGACCAGGAAGGAAAAGCTGCGCCTGTCAAAAGTGTGATGGGCAGAGGAATGGATTGATTTGGCTAGGGTAGGGATAGGTGGTGGACTCTTGTGAATGTGGTAATGAACCTCGAAGTTCCATAAAATGCGGGGAATGTAGCTTGTTTCCTTCCTGGTCGGGCTAAGGACTTATCAGCACCCCTGCACATATCTGCCCCGCCACGTGACCTCACTGCCAAGAAACAGGTAATACTGTTATTCACTCCGCGAGTAATTGAATCCCCAATAAGCTGATATGTATCTGTTTCCTGATTCAATAAGAATTCTGAAAATAAATATTTGCTATATAGGATACTTTACTTTACCCTTTTGTAATGGGACAAATATTTATTTATTGCTCTATTTTGAGCAGTTCTTGTCGAAACTAAAAGCTGCAACTTTTAAAAAATTCAGTAATTTTCTCAGAATAATAAGTGCATGTATATAGCTTTATACGCAGCCATGTTTCATCTGTCAGTGACTGTACAAATAATGAACCTATAGAAGCTGTCATGTCACTGTTACAATGGAAGGAGATTTACCGTAAGCCCTGCGCGTGGAGGCAAATCGCGAGAAGACAGTGGTTGAGTAACACGTGAAAGAACTCGGAGATTCAGCCCTCTCTTTCAGTGTTTTGAGTGCTATCTTCAAGTTTCAAAACATCAACTTTTTTGTGGTATGTGACGCCAAGTGATTGGGTAGAAATTTACCGATAGTTAGAGAAAATTGGTGCCTTCATACGTAATCAGTTTAGGTATCGTGTTCCAAAAAGTTATTGAATAAATTAGGAATCAGTGATTGGGTGAATGAATGAATGAATATTCAATAAATAAATAAGCATTCAGTTGAACTCGGTTGTAACATCGTGAAAGGAGACTAAATATTTCGTGTCGTAATTAACGAGCATTCTTCTAACCGAGGAACACAAGGTTAAGGATAACAGCCAGGAATTAAATTAAATGGTACCACAGAATATCTGGCGCTGTAGACGAGATGTCACATAAACCGATGTTGTTATAACCGGGTTCGACTGTATCTGCATGTGTACTCTGTTTTCTTGTGCTAAAATACACTGAAATAGAAATTTTTGGAGCATGAACTTTCTGCTGGTAACTTTGGAGGTATATTCCTGTACAATTCTTATAATAAAATCAACTAGATGCACTAATTTCTCAAATTTATTTCTGGTATAAAACTCTACATGTTCCGGACAGTTCCTTTGTCCACCATCAGGAGTTTTTCACTGCATACACAGCAAAGGTATATGTCATGCAGGTTTGCTGTGTGTGCAGTGAAGAACTCCTGATGATGGACAGAGCACCTGTTCGAAACATTTAGAGTTTTATTCCAAAAATAAATTTGAGAAATTAGTGCATCTAGTTGGTTTTATTATAAGAATTTGTCACGATGCAAGATCACGTGAACGTCAAATTCCCATACAAAGTTTCTTTGTTGCATGTTATGTAGGAACCACATTACTGATGACGGTAGTATATAGTTACAATGAAACTATTAAACTGGTCGACCCCCGAACAAACTATCTGTTGCAGTATGCGTCATGGCAGTCCTGCAAACAATCAATAAAGGAGTGAGATTATTGGAAAAAATTAAAATGTAATTATTGTCCCCTTATTTTAAAATTCATCGAACTATCGAATTTCTGTGGTTTATGTGGAACATTTTGTCTTTATGTTGTACTTTAAAACACTACTTTTTGTTAAACTGAAATGCCCACCGTGGTATTACTCACGGTATTCTTTTTCAGGAAAAATGCTGTGAATGTTGTTTAAATTTTTGAGCCGCTTTCGCAACTATGTGGAGCCTCTACTAAAATCCCTGACCAGGCGTCCATCTCTCAGCGCGCTAGAAGACCACAAACCTGATCTTCGAACATTCTTGTAAGGGGGAATTTTAGTAAGGTTTTGGGCACTTTAGTTTCGGTTAAAATCGGGGCATAACGGGCGCTTTTTATCAAGTCGTACGTGCATTTCTGCTTGCATCTCCATTCTACATAGGAGTACCTTAGAAACGAAAGAAAGTCTTATGTAGTTACATCCATAGTCAAGAATCAAAAAGAAAATAAAGATTTGGTTGCTTTTAGTCCCTATTGAAACTGCACATGTTGTATTCTTTTATCGTACTAAAGGTAAAGGTAAAGGTAAAGCAATCTCTGTACATAACCTGACGGTTCCAGGAGGTTGAGGCTCTCCAGATTTTAAGACAATTAGCACATGAAAGTGGTAAGGTTGTTAGCCCAAATCATCCCCCTCCCCCCCCCCCCCCAGGGAATATTCCTGGTACTCATTTATGTTAGATGATTTATCGTAGTGTTCAATTAAATGAAAACATTTAATATTTAAGTTTTTGTTGTATTTACATACAAGTTTTTCCTTATGGCAGCACTAGCAATGCAGTGGAGCATTGTCGATTTGACAGCCAGTAATATGCTGTATGAACGATGCAAGGGCACAATTTATATCCTGATGTTTTTCAGCGGTTTCTTTGAAATCACCAACTGTACGATATTCATAACATAGCTTCAAAATTTATGTTCACGATATTGAAACCTAAATTCAACATAAGAATGTTACGCTACGTTTATACATCTCAAATATTTACATCGCATTTAGCGTACACTCATAGGTATATATATATTTGTATATGAATTTCGGAATTACACTCAGACACACCACGCTCGATACGACTCCTCTGGACGAGTGATCGGCCCGTCGCTAAGACCTCTACCTGACAACACACAACACTCACAAGAGAGAAACATCTATGCCCCCCGGCGTGATTCGAACCCCCAGTCCCATTAAGCGAGCAGCCAACAGGATCGGCGGTATGCATTAAGTAATCGAATGAAGTATTAATAACTCATGAAATAAATTACAGACAGAATATACAAAAACAGAACTCTAACTTGGTGTTTTATGTCAAAATACAGCAATCCGCGTAATCAAAGGCAGTTTTCTTCTCAAAAGACTCTCTGTAACGGCACATACTCTAATCGACGTATTGCGTGACATCGCCTTCTTGTGCTGGTACAGCCGGAGGTACAGCTTTGCCCTTGTCAAAGAGATAGATTAGTTTGTCATGTTTGCGATGTAATGAAATAGTCCTCGCTATCAGAGTAGCTGTCTGGGAGGATTCCCCAACCGTGTATAATTTAATTAGAGGCGCATTGTTTCATGGCGTCGAACTACGTGACTGTATGTTGCGTTCTCTGAGGGAAGCAGGGAACGCGACGTGAAGGGAAACTGATACGGAGAGTAGGCTGCTTAATTTTGAACACGTGTTACTTCCGTTTATCCTTCAGTTTTCTTTTGTATTAATCATTTGCAAGATATATAAGGAAAATCCGATTGCCCACAAAACATGAGTGGCAAAATGTACATGGATTCCATCATAGCATAACACCTTGTTTGGGAGTCTGAAGACAAAAGGCCACTTGAGAGACCTAGATATGAAAGGAATTATAACATAAAAAGTGGGATTTAAGGTTATCGCGGCTTTCACTATGAATATCCCTGTCTTCGGGGTGTGACTGCATATGATTGGGTAAAAATTTACAAACGTCTCGGAAGAAGCTCTTACCTCAGTCTTCAAGTTATGTGCCTAAATCTGTCGCACTGCGGTTGCAAGTAACTCCCTAAGTAAATCCTACACCTAAAAGTAATATTTTCCTCTTATTTTTCTCGCTAATTCATCAAGCCATATGACGTCACATCACAGCTGTTGCATCGCATGCCTCGATGAACACAATTTCATATTTACGCATATTTACTGACGGCAGTAATTCCTTTGTAACTGCTATTTACATCCAGTGAACCGCTGGAGCACTCTAGACCAGTGTTTCTCAACCGCCGGCCACGGCCCAGTACCGGGCCTAGCATCTATTATACAGGGCCGCAAGAGATTCTCCTGGAATTGGTAATTAATTTAAATGTAATTTTATATTTGACAACATGCCACACCGTACACATAATTGTACTAATACTCTTTATGATTATGCCATAATTAATTATTAATACGTATGTTAGTTTAATGTATAAACTTAAAAAATAAATTGGAAAGGTACTGACGAGTAAATCTGTTGGGACCGGGCCCTCGTCTTATGAAAAAAGTATTCACCGGACCGCTGTCTCACAAAGGTTGAGAAACACTGCTCTAGAGAGAAACGCAGAGGGAGACAAGCGTTAGAAGCAGTAGGAGATTAGACGATATGGAACTAATAGTAGAACTGAGAGAGAGAGAGAGAGAGAGAGGGGGGGGAGACTATTTCCGGCGGGAGAAAGATTATCGCTTTGTCACAAGGTTAGCAGGTTTGAGCCGCTCGTCCTTCTGATAAGAGTGGCATACAAATCGAGACTTTGGAATGTTGTCTTGACAGAAAAAGCACCGGAACCCGATTTGCAGGAGAATGCCGAAATGTGTAACTTATAATTAAGGAGCCGCCTCTGACGCACTCTGTTTAAGTCCACTTCTTTTCTATGCAACCCAAAGCAGGCTCTTCCCTACGTAGCAGTAACAAGGTGTCAGGATGGCGGAATTGCTACAGCGGCTAGACTAGCGGCTGGACGACACAAGAGGCTTTGCTCTTCTCCGAAGGGTCCAGACCGGCTCTTGGACACACTCGGCCTTCTGTCCATTAGGTAAAAGGAGCCCTTTCCCAGCGGGTAAAGCGACCGGGTCGTGAAGCTTACCAATCACAACTGTCTGATGCCGAGACTAGGAATGAAGTTAGTTGTGCCTCCGTTCTCCATCTGCCTTCGGTGCGCTTCTGCTGTACTCTTATTGCACCTTGCAAACGCCAGTTGGTTTATCATGGCAAAGCAGGGCGTTTTCTGTGAGGTAGGAAGTTAATCTTTACATGTAATTCCAACACTTTTAATACACAGAACAACAAGCGTTCTTTTGTTTAAAAGACTGAATTTGCCCAAATTATAAAGTGAAAAATTTCAAACCGATCGCTTGTCCAGAGGAGTACTACCGAGTGTGGTGTGTCCGAGTGTGATGTATCTGAGTGTGGTATGTCCGAGTGTGATGTGTCCGAGTGTGGTGTGCCCGACTGTAGTGCGTCCGAGTGTGGCGTGTCCGAGTGTGGTGTGCCCGACTGTAGTGCGTCCGAGTGTGGTGTGTCCGAGTGTGATCGTGTATCCTCGATAAAGTTGATGCCCTGGCCCACTAGGGGCTGCTGTGTCGTGAACAAAAATTCAATTCCAGCATCACAGAGAACACTTTGCATCGCCACAAAAATATACACTAACCAGTACCGCATAGGCGCATAGTTACTTGTTACTGTGAGTTTCATATGAAAGAAATAACGCACACGGTGCGCAAAAACCAGCGTCCTTCAAAGGTCAAAAGTGATGTATTGCTTGAAATTCAAAATTTAAACACATATCTGCAACGGTTAAGGTGTTAAATGAAGATACATTCTGCATTCCTACGGATTTCCATTGTTTATTTTTTCTCAGTGTGTTACCTTTCGTATTTGCACAGTGACATATTTTTAATGCCCTTTTTTTTCCAGGACTCATTCACAGTCAGTCTGATAACAGCAAAATATTATCGCAGCAAGCGTCAGTTACTTCCTCTTGAACAAAGGATTCAGAAGGAAAACAATTTTTTGGAGTCATGATTGTACCTCACACATAAAATATGTAAGCAATAATAGGGTTACATGTTTCCCCTACTAAATGAGACTAGTATTATGCATGGGGCATTGTGCATGGCCCCCTGCAGTGTCCTGCCACCCACGTAGAGAGAGCGATAAGGAAAACGGTCTGTCAACACAGGCTTGTATCGAAATGACTCGTTCCATAGCTTACATGTAATGGGCGTGTTAGTTTAAATGAGTAGGGCAGACAGCGAATCCATCCGAAAGACGTGATACATAATCAAAACTGAAAAGATGTGAATTCATTGTTTTTATTTTATTTTAAAGAGGATTCAATATATCTGGTATAATCTCCTCAACACCTCTTTCAAAACTAGAGTTAGTGCACGTGTGCTTTCCTTAGGATTACTGCGACTGTTGGTCTTGTAATAGTAATAAGTGTGTTGCTGCTAATACTAACACCAATACTTACATTACTACTAAAAAATTTGTGTTTTTTTTAAATAACAGAAGGCACATATTTTTGAATAGTGTGTTATTTAAAGTTTGAAAAGTAATATTAAAAGGCAGTGAATCTTATGTTTATTGGACCTGCGTCATTGTGATAGTTGAAGAATAAAAGACCAACTTGATGTCACTTGTTATTTTATTTCACTTCTTATGTGCTCAACATGTTTCGGACATTAATATATCCATCAACAGGAGCTTGCGACTATTATGTTGAATTACCACATCGGTCGTATTGTTCTTGGTTCGATGTGTGTTGGAGATTTGGTGTGGTTGGGTTGGAGTGGTATCCGTGTTGTCTCCAACATACATCGAACCAAGAACAATACAACCAATGTGGTAATTCAACAGAATAGTCGCAAACTCCTGATGATGGATATATTAATGTCCGAAACATGTTGAGCACATAAGAAGTGAAATAAAATAACAAGTGACATCAAGTTGGTCTTATATTCTTCAACTATTAAAATTCAGTGTTTACCACCATGTGGACTGCGGAACCCCGGAGGCGGCAAAATTATTCAAAGGGCCCCGAAAATTCATATAGCTTGAATGACATGTTTGCCCATCTTACTCGTCACTTCCGAAACAAATGGGCTAACAAACTGTAGGTACTAAACGGTAGCTAACAAACTGTAGCTACTGCTAAAATACTGGAATTAAAATGAAAGAGTAACAGGTACTACAGCTGAAAGAAAAACCGGAAGTTTCCCTTTCAACTTTCATTTCACTCGCAACTAACGAAAGCAGGATTATTCTAAAATAAAGAGCTGGCGATATCTGTTCTTCGCAGTCGTGTTACGGTCTTGGATGTTTTGTATTAAACTAGGACGGGAATTGCAGGACTTGAGGATTAAACTTTCTTTTCTGTGTTTTGGACAAAGCTTATAATAATTTTAATGTACTTCGTAGTGACATAAGCGCTGAAACTCAAACAGCAAACCGCCATTTTCTTTCCTCTCCAGTTTCTCAAATATTCCCTACCTGCAGTCCTTCGTGGTGGATCTCAACAGACGACCGCTCGACTTGAGACCTAACTTGAAACACGGCCATTTGCTTTTGTTCAGTGGAATAAGGAAATATTGCCTTTGAAAGAAGCTGATTCAGGAAATGTGACTCGATCCTGGCAGAGAGGAAAATAGATGCGTAGGCGTTTTATGAGAAATGTTTATTTTGTAAGCTGTGCAAGATAATAAAAGAAGTGGCCATTTGCTTAGTTGGACAATAATAATGTACTTAGGACTAAAAATGTAACTTTCTGAGACGGTTGCTTGAAGTATCGCTTTTAGGCTGTACTAATATTTGGGGAGTTACTAACAGCTGGAGAAAGAAGAGCAACCATAGATGTGAGTTTGTTGCACAATGTTACAAGCAATATAGTCTTAGATTAGTTTCATGTATTTTACAGCAGGAACCAGTTCTTTTGTCTGCGCGTTAATACGTTATGTGGGTCACAAACAGTCACATCAGTGCGCTGTGCATCATTTGGAACGAGGCATAATTACCAACAGCAGACATGCTTCAGACCCTAAGCTGCTCAAATTTGGGCACTTCGAAAAATAGATCAAAAATGCCTGGAAAATTCTGAAGTATGCTGGAGAGTGTTGGAGTAGATCAGGTGGAATGATCGTGTGAGAAATGAAGAAGTATTGCTTGGAGTCAAAGAGGAGAAGAATATATTACAATCAATAGAAAGAAGCAAAGCAATCTGGATTGGTCACATCTTGCGTAGGAACTGCCTTCTAAATCACTTTATTGAAGGAAAGATAGAGGGAAGAATAGAAGTGATGGGAAAACCAGGAACGAGACTTCAGCAGTCACAGAAAGACATTAAGGAAAAAAAGAGATTGCTGGAAATGGAAAGAAGAAGCACTAGATCGCACTCTGTAAAGAACTCGCTCTGGAAATAATATGGACCTGTCGTAAGACAGACTGCTTAATGATGATGCATATGCGTTGAACTGTGTGAATAATTTATGTTAAATTATGCCAGCAGATGTGAGCACACTTAAACTTAACTTCCTATTCGACCGGACCTAAGTACATTTTAATGGTTTTAAAATATTTCTACGTCCTTTCCAGTCAATTATTCATATATCGTATATTATTTAACACTATATATTCGAGCTGTCAAAATATTTGTTATATAAATAATATATAAATGTTACCAGAGGAACTGATGAATATCACAAGGGTCTTGCTAGGATATCTGATATGCAGTTGGATATTTGGACCCGAGATCTCCTAGATACGAACCGTACCTGCCAACGAGTTGACGGCTAAACGCTGTGCTGTCCTTCCCTCTTATATAATGATATTCTAAATATTTTTGGCTATAAAACTTACAGCTTCCACAGAATGTATTTGAAAGCTTCCTATGTGGCAGGGAAAGTAGAAAATTTGTGTAATGTTTGTGTTGTACCATTGTGTGTGTGATACAGAAATGAACTGAAAAGTTTACATCATGATCTGAACATATTTTTAAAAAATGCAGCGTAAATATGAAACACATTTCACTTGAGTTTTGTATCATATAAACAAAGGTTGTACTTGCTTGTGAAGGTTATAACGTAAATCAGTATAAGACCGTAAAGAAATTTTAGTGAATTTTTTAAGGTATTTTGAAAGGAAATGTCTTCACTACAGTGTACGGCGTGCTACGTAAATTGTACGACAGCGGACAATGTAAAGAGTGTTTTGGTATGAACATTCCTCTCATGTCATACGAAACACTGATTTCTCTCTCTCTTTTTGGGGGGGTATTTTATGATTTACCTGAAGATGACTTTTAAGAAACTCTCAACAATACATATTTTGTGTTTTCATTGTGTTTGTAGTAAATGTATTGTTCTTACTGGGAACCCCTTTCTCTCAGATTTTACATGTTGATGTCAAATCTCAGCCTGTCAAACCGGTGTGCACGGTGTGATTTTCTTATTAACCGTTGATATCCCTAAAGGCAATATTCCTTTCATGCCAAAAGTATGATATTTTCGAACTAGCAGCTACAAGTGTCTTGAAATTGCACTTCCGCTTAATTTAACACATCAGTCTACATTTTGCTTAACCTCCAAGAAAGCATCTCATTTCAATCTACGTGGATTTATGGGCAGTTAGTTTTACGTAGTGGCTTGAAATGGATAGTTTTAATAATGGAAAATTAAAGTACGAATATTTGACACGTTGTGTCACGTGAAGACAGTTCATGCTTGTGAACAAATTTAACAGAGAAGAATTTGACTTCTTGGAGCAGATCCTATTTTAAAAAACCGGCAGTTCCTCAACTGTTCAAGAAATTCCCCGCATTTTATGGACACCGAAAGTTTATCAAAACATTCAGAAGATTCCGCCAACATTCCCTATAATTATCCAGATAAGTCCAGTAGGTACTTGTCTTTTAATATTTTACTTAAGACCCACAATAATTAATGGCATTACATGATCTGTTGTAAACTTCCTGTAACGGATCATCTGCTTTCAATTATTTGTAAAAGATTATCACTTAATAAATTGTACCTTGTTAACTACGCAGTTCACACACCAACAAATGCACTATTGATTAACTTGGTTAAAGTTTTAATTTACATTAAAATACACAATAATATCGCTCCTACATGTTTCGATCTTCAATGACCATCATCAGGGAGCTTTATCTGTACCTGACTAAAGTTATATTTATGTTAAAACACTCGGTAATTTTGAAAATAAATGAATAACATTCGTTAACCATTCTGCTCCTGTTAGCCAATCGTTTCTAAAGTCACAAATGTGTAAGTATGTCTATTTAATTTATTAGTTACATTATATATGTTCCCTTGAAAGGAACATTTTGAAGGCCTCTTTCTACACATCGTACATCGAACGAGTTTCGAACCGCGAATTATAAAGTTAGATGTTTTTGGAAGGGGGTGAAGGCCTCTAACGGCTGAACCGTTGTGATTGCTCTAATTCATAAAGTCAAAATACTTAACGTTTTTTGCGATCACCTTTTTACAGATTCGTCGAAATTGCTAATTATTATTTATGTCTTTTAACCACTTTCCATTAGAGTCAGTCAGTGCGAGCAGTTCTGCATTATTTAATACTGCGTTTATTGCTACTGGTGGTGTTTTAGAAGGCAGAATTTACAGTACGTTTAGACGGTCTTAATGCTTTAGGAAATGAATATAGGTTACAGAAATGAAAGTAAGTTGTGGTCCCTCGACGAGTGTCAAGGTTATCGGCAGCCTGCACCGCAAATGCCGATAACTTTCGCGTTCCCGTTCGCTAAACACACCGGGGGTTTCTAGACCTTTAAGCCACTGCATTTATATGGCGCTACCGATTTTCTCTAACGACGTGTTTTGCTTGTGTATTGTTTCTGTCTAATTATTGTAACTGCCCACTAAGTGAAAAGTCTTGCCAGGGGCAGTCAGAAAATATTCCGCGGAACTCTTGGGTTTCGACGGCCACTCCAAGGGATTTCGCAACAATTTTCCTTCCACTGAATTTTGTACATAGAATTTTTGTAATTCTAATTGAGTTCCTTGTTTTTCTCCTCGTCTTTATGCGTAATTGGTGCTGGGTTTGTTTTCGGTGTCAATCGCCTATAACAATATTATTTTTAAAAATGTGCCGAATAAATCTTGCTTTCTAAAATACAATTTTTTTCGAAGTGTTTTATTTTGTTTTTGTACCCCCATTTGTACCCTTTTAACAGGTGGGTTCCGTAAAATTTCAGATTTATTCGCAAGATTCACCCAGATATTCTGAGCTTGAAGATCACTGCTTTAAACTGTGGGACTGTTGCGAGATAGCGCTATGGCTAATAGATAAGATTAATTAATAAAATTAAAATTTCTGCTGACGATATTCTTTTGTTTTGTAATCAACTAGCTCTCTCGTTTCAAATTTTATTTTCAAAATATTTTACGAGACAAATTCGAATATTACATCTACTATTAATTATTTTCGAAACCTCAACTTGCGTCACACAAATCTAATAAAAAGCTATAAACATTGTGATTTTCTGGGATGTGACGCCGTGTAGTTTGGCCGTTATATTCATATTTACCTCAGCAAGAAAAGCCATGATCGTTAAGCTCCATCTTCGAACTCTTGATCTTATAATGCTATATTGTGAACTTGATTAAAAACCTCGGAGGGCGTCCTAGGTAACTTTTATGATGCTGTTTGAAGTGCGCTGGTTTTGTGTCATTAAACAAGCTATAAATATTACCACGAATGTTAAGGTTTAGGAGCGAGATGATTGTTGTGTCTGTGAATAATATTCTGACGTTTGAAAGGAGGGGTAGCAAACATAAATACAGCTAATAACTTGGGAGGAATTAGAACCGTTTACTTCCCAAATCGGCCTATATCGTAGGTCCTAGTTAGAGGGGAGATCCCTAATTTATATCAACATTTACGAAATGTTGTAACGAAACAGGATCCAGATAATTTTGGATAAGAATAGAAATACTGTTGACAGAACTATATGTATAAAACAAACATTTTTGTGTTGAAATGTTCCTGAAGCAAGCCGAAGTTTTCTAACTGTCAGGCGGTGTCGACAGCCAGGTACCTAAACATGAACACAGAGGCCTGCTGCAAAACGCAAGGAATACGAAGTGAGTGACAATCCAGTAACTTATTAAACATTGCTATTTCTATATCTAACTTACCTCCCCCACGCAACATTTATGCTAAACGACGTTAACACGTCTTTAGCTAGTAGATTAATTCACCCTCATTTTGTGGAACGCGAACGTTCATTACCGTGCTCAAAACAGATCTCTACTTTTCTCTGTTCTGAGCCAGATTAATCCAGCCTACACTCTAACAGCCAATTTACTTAAAACCATTTTAATCTTATTCTACCATTTCCGTCTAGGTCTTGCGATAAGTTTCTTTGAGGTTTTTCCATCAAAACTGCATTTCTCGTCTTCCCATGCGTACCACGTGCCCTGCCCATCTCATTATCTTTGATTTGATTACGTAATAATATTTGTTGCGGAGTAAAATCCAAGAAAGCAATCCTATAGCGTCCTCTTACTTCCCCCACTCGGCCCCAAATATCTTCCTCTGCAGCAGCCTCTTCTCGAGCACAGCCACACTACATTCTCTCCCTCGAATGAGAGACCATGTTTCATATCCATACAAAACAACAGTAGAATTACAATTCTGTATATCTTCCATTCATAATGGCCCATTGCTAGTGCCTGTCCAGCCAAGGCAATTCTTTAACAAATTTTCGTTTTAATCTACGACAATGTCTGATCGAATTCTTTCCTGTTTTCCGGACTAAGACTCTGTACACATTTACATTTTCCAAATAATATTATTCAGATACAGTTAAGAAAGTTAAGGGTAAATTTGTCCCTGATAACGTCATGTTTTCATAGAGAGCGAATAGGGGTAACCGTCTGGAACTTTTGGTGATGTCCTTCTTTCTTACGGCGAGGGTTTCTTTGGCCACTCTCCCAACGCCGAAGCTGGAAGCTGTGGGCCAATGGACCGTCTACGACTCTCAATATATTCGCGACTCCCCTACGCACCTGGAGGTCTCCTCCATCTGCAACTGAAGACGCTCCTTGCCGTGGTTACGAACAATCCGCTTGTCATTGGATTCCTCTGCCCTCCTATGAAGTGGCTCTAACTCCATGGCACAAAGTCCTTTTTGGGACGATAGTGGTTTCTCAGCTTTTCAAGGAATTCGCTGAATTATATGGTACCAGAACTTTCATTACCCTTTTCAAAAGAGACCACGTTGGACCCTGACCCGAAAGAGATGAATCCACCTTCTTTAATAAAAAGCATGTAGTTTCAAAAACAAAAATTCCCTATCTGCCCCAAGTTGTACGTTGTGGAATGTCCTAAGTCTCGGGGCAAAACGAAAGTCTGACAAAGCACGTTTCCTTCCAAGCCACAAAGACCTCAATCAGGCATTCCTCCTGTAGTGACACACGTTGTTATGTATTGTCCTTGCATTTACTCTTAACAAACTGACCTATTACATACGGCGCAGTTAGAACGTGTGTTGTCACTTTTAATTTCAATAGCCTACTAACAACTGACAGCATGTATGACGCCAGGTGTTCATGGCTCCATTGATGTGACGAAAATAACGAAACTTGTCTGATTTGTATGACAGTTTTAATGTGACGTCATATTGCCCCGACAGGAATTTTCACTGTATAGTCAAATGTGTCAAGAAAGTAGGAAACATGTGGGCCGCGATGTGGGTGTATTTTTAATACGTATCTAACAAAATGCGTAAACATACTTCTAACATAGTTTGCTGTGGGAATTAATACGAAAGTGGGATAGGTTATCCATAATAACTTGAGTAATTTAGTTTTGCAACAGATACGAAAACTTTTAGACAAATCTTCCATTGACTGTTTGCAGTTTGTTCTTTAAATAGGCCTGTATAAAAATTAGGTTAACTAGCTCAGAGTAACACCACATTTTGAGATGCAAACACTTATTGGTCAATTCTGTTCAGGTAAATGATCGGTGTTTCCTCCAATAACAGTATGAGACACACACATATACTGCTTGCTCCAATTACCGCATGAGACACGTCGTACACTCTGTGGGAGAAGAAAGGCTTTAAACGATAAAGTGGGTTGTATATATATATATATAGCCACAAAGTTTTAAAAAGTTAACCGAACTCCTCCTTTTTTTGAACTTCTTGTTAGTTCTTGAAATATTTGCATTGTTACACAAATTAAAGCCCTCTGATATTTGCCATTGTAAAGAAAACCTTACTAAATTACACAGTGGTAAATGTGGGATATATTTCTATGAAAAGCAGAAAAATTTTCGCCCATAAAGAAGGAAACTCTCCGTAAGATGGATCAAACCCGGTGCTGTTAACAGATATGCATTCAGAGATTGTAGCCTAAAAGGATTGTTTACACCGGGTTCATTTTTTCGTGCCTCACAATTTCTACCAAACTACGTAGAGTTCTTCTTGAGAACGTAACGATCAACGTAACGCAGACGTTCTCCGAATTTTCTGAAGACTCAGTATTTAGTACCTAGGTTCATAACAGCTCTTCTCTGGCAGCTATCCTAATCCAGATGAATCCAGTCCATATCCTGTCACGTATTTGTTTAAAAGGCATTTTAATGTAATCTTACCGTACATGCATCTGTCTTCTAGGCGATTTTTCCCCTTCAGGTTTTATTGCAGAGAGTTTACACCAATCTCTCTCATGTTTGCTGCTTGCCCCACACGACTGAAACTTCTTTTTTTTTCCTTAATTACCGGGGTGCTGATAAGTCCTTAGCCCGACCAGGAAGGAAACAAGCTCGGAAGCATGTTAGGGACGTTCGCGATTTCAGCAACCTCAAGACGAGAGCTGTTATCAAGTTTCTTTTTCTTTTCCTGCAAGACAAGGCGCCGAAGGAAATTCACGCCACTCTGACAGAAACATTAGCTTGTTTCCTTCCTCGTAGGGGTAAGGTCTTATCAGCACCCCTGTATAAACTTGCATACCACGTGGCTGTGTTATAATTTATTACAAGTTATGGATATTCAGCTGTCTTTTTCAATTTTTGTAATTTATGTGTTTGGCTAACGTAAGTGGTTTCGAAGCTTATATTAGTCAAATAAATGATAAAAGTGTGTAAAGGCAGTTGGACGTTTGAGAGATCATTATTCCTAACATTAACTTGTAAATAATACTAATTATGCAGAGACAGATTGTGTAAATTTCTTCAAGTCACATCCCCACATAGGTAAAAACTCCTTTACCAGCAGTTTGTCTCCAACACTCACAGCATATTTTCTTGCCTTCGTGCGAGAGACCAAGATTCAAACCCATACGAAACTACAGAAGAATTTGCAGTTTAATTTTTATATTTTTTAAACATATCTTATGGGAAGTCAAAAGATTCTGAATTGAATGACAGTCAGCTTTCTCCGAAATTAATGGGCTCTTAATGCTTTTAAAAGACACATTTTTTTATTTTACCATCGTTTCCAATTATCTGTCTTTTCTACTTTCTCTAACGATTTGTTAGCTAAATTCAGATTATGCTTTTCTTTTTAACACTGTTGACGATATTTAAGATCTTTGTAGTTTTATATCTTGACCATATTCTTTACTGCAGGCCGAGGGTTCATCCTGCCCTTTTATAAGACAAGATACTACATATATATGTAGCAGTAAGAAAAACCGGAAGATTGTACAGGGAATGCTGGCCTTCCTTTTAATCAAGTTTCGTCGAAAGCCAAGCATCTCTATTCTCTCGAGCTTTTGTCACAACGAGGCCGAGTTTGTAAGTTCATAGTACCTTCCGATAGATCGCAGGAGTAACATACAGCAGATAATTAGAAAACTCGATGACAGAGGTCGCTTGTTAGCTTTCCTACTTTGCGAAATTATTATTAGGAGAACATACAAACGAGGAGATCTTTATGTCACATAGTTCCTAGTTGTACTGGTGAAGTTCAGCGTTGCTGTGCTTGGTTAAATGAAACAAGTGCCATTGCACAGGTACATATAGCTTACTGAGATCTTTAATGATATGTCGGAGGGGTACGTTATGTTACATGCCGAATTGCGGTGCGATAACATACATAGAATTACTTAAAATTCATGTTATCCTTTAATACCAATCAATAAAGAACTAAGTCAAGAATATTATGGTACAACGAAATGACTACGCTTTGGTAACCTCAGTGTTTCGGAAGACACATAAAGGAAAAATCACACTCTTTTTGTTTAGGGCTACATAGGGTCCGTCAAAGATTACAGAAGAGAATGATAGAGAATATTGCACAATGAGGTTTACAGTACACGAAGCTGTGGGCTGCAGAAGACGTGATATGCGGGAATAGGAGAATTAAATATGCAAACAGAATTTTGTTTGGAAAAATTCAAAGGATAGAATACACTTGGGAAAACTAGGCTATAATGGAGAATAATATTACAACGGATCTTAAATAGATGAATATGAGAAAGTGACTTGAGTTCATCTGGATCAAGTTATGAACTATGGACAAACTGCTGTGTTGGCGGATATGAACAATTTGTTTCAAAATTGTCGGGGATTTTACTGACCAGTTGAGCACTTGTATTTTAAAGAAACTAATTTATTTGTCCGGCATTCTGTCAATGTTTATTTATTAAAACGTGGCTTCAAATTGTGTCATACTGATCGGTCTAATGAACTTTGATTCCGACTTTCATTTGATTAAATTGACAAATTATCTACTATGTTTATAATATCACATGTTTAGTTCCCTATATATTAATATGCTTCGTGATTTAGATACTGGGATTTTGAATTAACGTGTTAGCAAGTGAAATACTGTGGAGTGTTTGATATGTAATATGAATTCCAGTAATATAATTAACGTATTACTCAATTATTATACCAATTACTGCACATATATAATATTTATAACATTTACACACTAAAACATTAAAACATTAAAAATGCTCCGACATGTTTCCGTCCTAGGACCATCATCAGGGAGCCATATCGTCCTTGCTAAAGTCACAAGGCATGCTGCCACAACACCCAACTGGTACAGCGAAACTAATGTGACTTTTTTAGTGTGACTTTAGCAAGGACGATATGGCTCCCTGATGATGGTCTTAGGGCCAAAACATGTCGGAGCATTTTTAATGTTTTAATGTTTTAGTGTGTAAATTTTATAAATTTTACATATGTGAAGTAGTTGGTATAATAATTGAGTAACTCGACAACATGCACGGGGTAACAACGAAAATAATTAACGTAATTTAATGAACTGAGTCACAACAGCAATGACACGAAATTCAGTACAATGGAAACTGCAAATAGACTAGAATGTAAACAAAGAGTACAAGTTATAAAACAAGCAAAATATGAAACGCAGGCCTACGTGTAACTTTTACATTGAGGGGCTTTCGAATCTTTGTGCACTAGATTTTTCTGAAATGGTCGTAATATTTATCCAATACGGCTTCTTCTTTTTGTTGTTCATAATATTTACATGTTATAAATTATTATTATTATCACTATTAAGGTACTTTTCATACTTCCTTGAAAAACTTATCTTATTTCTGTGTTGATTTTGTTATTGTGAAACTTATCGGTTATACACAAACTTACCCATCAGAAGAATTTTGTTATTTCTGACTGAACAAGCAACATAATAATAATAATAACAATAAAGCACAATAATTACTAAATATTATTACGCTATTACAAATGATAAAATATAACACACTAAAAATAAAATTTTTGTGATTAATCTAGGTAGCAGGCTAACATAAAATAAGGCAATGAGAATGAATAAGTAAATGAGTTTACCTGTAAAGACAGCTCTCAGTAGAATGCTAATGCCGCTTGGACTGCAATGATAAAAATTCACCTCGACTAAGATGCGTTTCTTATGTATGTTGGACCGTGCATCATTGTGATAGTTGAACAATAAGAGACCAACTTGATGTCACTAGTTATTATGTTTTATTTCACTTCTTCTATGCTCAACATGTTTCGGACATTAATACATCTATCATCAGAAGCCTGCGACTTTTCTATTGTATCACCACATTGGTCGTGTGTTCTTGTTTCGATGTGTGTTG
>Ga0123352_10005154_pt1 | contig 19543 bp, 7 predicted proteins | sample TergutLab28metaG_FD_89700 | JGI IMG/M metagenome (GOLD analysis project Ga0123352, IMG submission 89700) | Labiotermes labralis P1 segment gut microbial communities from Petit-Saut dam, French Guiana - Lab288 P1 | ecosystem: Host-associated > Arthropoda: Insects > Digestive system > Gut ... | reverse complement strand
TACAGTAATGGTTCTATCTCGTCCGTTGATATGGACGTAGTCGGTATTATTGCAGCATGTTTGCAGTAATTAGATAATTAGATGTGTAAAGCTCCCTGATGATTGATCCCTTGTGATCCGAAACATGTTGGAGCAATTTTAAATATTTTATAATAATTCTAATTTTATCTACGAATTATATATTTGTGCATCTGTTGGATAATTAAGTGTTTTAATCGTCATTGATGCTCGGTACAAACATAAAAATTACATAAAAATTAAAGTACAAAACTCCTCCAAAAAGTCAGCAAATATTTACCAATCAACACGGTGTCATAGCCCATAAAGCTTGCAACTTCACACCTTAGAATTCCTTTGCTACTTAGACAAAATTTAGGTAAACTGGCTAAATGCGAGGACCTGATCCTCGCATGGCAGGAAGTGTGCTTAAGAAGTGCACAACACGATAAATTCCTGTCCTTAACCATAATTAATTTCTGCCCCATATTCAGTGACACGTCATTGGTAGGACGGCACGATATTTCGTTACGAACAGTGTGACTGTGTGCTTACTAAGTAGCAGCGAACAGACAAGGCCAAGCTAAACTAATATCTAGGCTCCGAACTTCTTTTACAATCAATTTTACAGTCGCATTTTGAATGTTTTTTTTTTCCTCTCCCATGTCTGTTAAAGTCCGAACACACCATTCTCTCCGGTTTTATCACCCTAAGGGTATTTTGTAACAAATGGAAATTTTAAAGCAGATAATGTCGCAATTTCAGGGGCTTACGAAAAATTGCAAAAAGTGTCTCTTATCGTTGTTATGAATGTCTCTTGGTCCGTCGATCCGCATAGTACAGGAAGGATTTTCCTTATATTTGGCATTTGAAGATTTCTAGAAAATCTGACAAGAAAATTCAACTTTCATTAAAATCTGGCAAGAATAACAAGTACTCTACATTAAGATCTTTGTAGATTTATGATATCTCACTGAATTCTTCTTACAATGAGAAATGTTTCAGACAAACATTGTAGAGAAAATCTAAAAATACAGTTTACGTGCAATAGCTTCTTTCCGAAATCGCGCCTTTTGAGAGATAGTGTGGAAAGGTATTGTACAGTCAGACAGCCCACGGATGACAATACAATATGCACATCAGTTTTGCATGCTGGATAAATAAGGCTACAAACCCACACTCAGAATATGTAAAAGTATTGCTTTCCCACTGCAATAGTTGTTGCACGAACGCGTTTCATTGTTACAGTGTATGTACATTCTCCTTACCTTGGTGTGTCCAATCTCGTAGTTTCAAATATTGTCCTCAGCACCCTGTTAATAATTAACCTCAGTCTACTCATCCATTTTTCTCACTAATAACAAGATAATATGTTTCGCATTCATGCAAACGTTTTGTACGTTTGCCCCGGTATTAAATTACATCTAATTTGTTTATCCAGTCCGCTTCACCAGTGGCATTAATGGAACCCTTCCTCCAAGTTTCCCTCAGCCAGCTGAATCTTTCTGCAGTGACCATAACCTAATATAGCAAGACCGATTTCGATATTTGCCGTTCACTTCTTGTTCTTCAAATATCTTCTTTCTTATCATCTTTAAACTTTTATGTAAACCTTTGCTTCTTCTATTTAATGATTTAATAGTCTGTATGGTGAATAAGTTCCGGTGGGCTACACAACCGACGGATCGCGGTTCGATTCTCGGCAGAGGAAAACGATATTTCTCTCTTCTAAAGATTCCAGACCGGCTCTGAAGCCTCCTTTGGAGCAAAACGGCCGGGGCTTGAAGCTGGCCACATTGCTTGATCCGTCTTCATTGCATTCACGTGGATAAGATACGAATTTTTCAAGGCTTAAATAGTGCCGCAAGATTTTCAGGCTTTTGTGCTATGTGGTGTAAACGTAATAATTTAATTACAAAATTATGAACTTTTAGTATGCGCAAAAGCTAGACAACCGCATCTTGGACATGAAATTCTTCTGGGATGTTACAGGGAGCCGACTAATAAATTGTTACTGACGTATCGAAGGAGCGATGTGTTTCAATCTACAGGGTAAACAAGCAAATTGACATGAATTTTCATAAGCACTGCAGTTGTAACTTCAAACTTCGAACCGCCTCCTATTCGCCTTTTGTTCTTAATTATTCAGTGAGCGTATCCTTTAGGTTACGTGGTCTGCAATCTGCATATTCAGAATACATCGACAATAAGAGGGATTTAAGAAACAAATGACTAAAACCAGTTGTTTCCTTTAGTAGCTGAGTCAAATATTCTCCCTAAAAGATTTAAATTCATAAATATTTTATAAGTCACTTTTCTTTATTTTATGTGGTGATTTAACTGGACATAATTTCGCTGCCGTTTGGTTATGTACCAGAAATGTAGGAGAGTAAACAGGACGAAACGAGAAGGCTTTCCAAAGATAGTATCTGTAGCCGCAAACTGCAAAATGTGGGTCCACGAAGCTGTGCACCAGTAATATCGGCAGCAATAAATTCCGCACGGTTTTCTCCCCTAACTGCTCTACGAGAGCCAAAATCAATATCATTCTGCAGTTCATTCCCGCTACATTATTTCTGAGCATGGGCGGCAGCAGATGCGAAGCCAATAAAAACAAAAAGATAGCATGCGGGGCAAACTGCGTTATTAACGTGTATAAATACACGGACCCGAGACAGGACACACCAACTAACCATGAAAATATTTCCCTTCACAAATTAAAAATATGAATTTTTTTGGTCAGTGTACGTCACCGAGTTCGCAATACTAATGTTACACGCAAGTTTTGATAGGAAGGACATTCCCAATTAAGAATCAGGCTTACATATCTCTTCCAGCTGTTAACGTACTACCAGTTATAGACGGGTCGTCATGGATACCCAGAAAAGGAGATGAATTTTTTTTCCCCACCATGCCCCTAAATTTACTCTGGGATCTGTGTAACCTCCAAATCAATCTAAGCTTACTACAGCCATCTTTTTCCCCTTTTGCAAAGTCGAGTAAACGCAAAGCCATGATTTAGCCCGAAATAATGCCGAGGTTTAAAGAAGGCTGAGCCTTACGAGAAACTCCAAAGCACTGTTATTAGACTGTGCTCTTACATGTTATAATTTGTACGTCAATCTTTTATTCTCTGATAAACCATTGACACTATCGCAACTACAAAGCTTTCAATGAGATGGAATAGAAATTATGAGCTTACAGTATGAAAGGTATCGAGGAACAGCAGTGGCATTTTTCAAGGTGTTTTCCAGGAATTTAGCTTTAAAAAGAACCTGAGGGTAACTCTTACCAAATTCTGTCAAAAGAGATCGTAACCCGACCGTAATTAGTAAACGCATTCTAGAAAAATTAGAAATACTACTTTAACGCTATAATATGCCATGTTATTTTATGTGTCAAAAGGCTTATATTAAAAATTCTGAATTCTGCTTACACTGCATATTTCTATGATCTGTACGGCTTTCAGAAAAAAAAAACGGATTTTTTCCCACTTGTCATTACTTTATTAGTTTAATAACCTATGGAGGAAAATGTTTAGTCTGCGGTACGAACAAACGTTAAATACAATTCGGCCTTGCTTTTATCTTTAAAGGGCTAAACAGAAAGAAGATTTAAATTCTCAAAGGAAATAGCAACTTCAGCAAATTTTTTCTCCTAACACAAAATCAGAAAACTAGTGTATTTGTCTCCTTGTCTACTGGTTAAAATTGAAAGAGAACTTGACACACACACACACACACACACACACATATATATATATATATATGGTAGAGTTGTGCTAAGAATCTTAAGAGTTTTAGTTTGTGATGATGCAAACTAATATAAATTTATTTAGTTAGGACACAAATGGAATTTTTTTGACTCTTACTTCCAGCCAAAGCAAGAAAATTTTTGATCCATTGACTAACTTTCAGCTCCTCGAGCAAGACAATGTTAGATGTATTTAAATTAGCACAAGATATATCATCAAATACTCATTCCATCGAAAATCTAGTGTTTCTCATAATATTAATTGGAACAATTTTTCTAGAGGTTAAGGCGGTCGGAACATTTAATTCAGAGGTTCTATCTCCACTCCCTTACATAACGTCATGGAGTGATACTTAGGCACATGGACAGCTTTACCTCTAAAAAAGACAACTGCATCGAAATGGTCTCAATGTGAAAGCACTTCCACAAACACAATCAAACTAAAGGATTTTCAAATCCCATTCCACTATGTCTGAAGAGCTGCAGGTAGAGGGAAGTGGTCAAGGACGGAGCGGATGGGAACCACAGATACCGTGGTCTACATTAGTCTTCTACCCACCTCGGGGCATTTCAGGCCTCACCTTTGAGCCACCCAGAGTCGGCAGGCTTTCCAAGTTACGATTTTGTAGTTCCCACACCACATTTTCCTTGCTTGTTAATAGTTACCGTAGCATTCGAATATTACTAGTTTTGTTTTCCAATTTTAAATGATGCATTTGTAACTATTCAATTGCAGTTTTAAAGTAAGACATCCTATTGTGTTTTAGTTAATAAATAAAAACCGTCAAAACAAATTAATTTTTGGTAATTTTTACAGCAATATTTTTTTTTAACTTAATGACCATTATCAGGCTAGAAATGATAATTTTAAAGTTAGATATGCTATTGTGTGTTCTTATTAATGTAACAAGAACTGTTAACACAATTTATATTCGTAATTTTTAAGCGACATATTTCGATACAAAAGGACCATAATTTGTGATGACACTTTAGGGTCGAAGGTGATGACTCCTTAGCGCCAAAACATGTAAAAATTACCAGTAACAAAGCTGTGTTAAATGTTTGTGCTTATTAACTCATTTTCAATAGTAGAACTAATTTTTGGTAAAATAAAGTTCATAATACAAAAACCCACAAAATATTGTACAAATGTTTAAGATATGTGTCACAAATTTCACATTAAGCCTGAGGTGGTACCTGAAAGAGACCTCAAAATTACAGACCGTAACCCGCGTTTTGTGACATTAAGGAAAAAACACAAATTGGGTTTATTTAAAGAAACTATGTTTATATCTGAACCTAAAACGAACGGAATTAGAGGATGTTGGAGAAATTTGTAAGCTTATAAGAATAAGAAGAATATTATCCGCTTAGACAACTTAACTCTGAAGAAGAAGACACTAAGATCTTTCGAAACGTAAGAACTACTAGCCGAAAGACAGAAGTCACAATCCAGACGACTGAAATCTCCAGCAACCTCGTTCTAAGAACCTAAAATCTCGCTCTCTTTGCCAAATGTTATTAGGGTATTCAAGTAAAAGAGAAAGAGGAATGCAGAGCACGTAGCACTATTGGAAGAGATGAGAAATGATGAGAAACGCTAAAGAATGTTAGCTGCACACACGAAACTTAAAGACCAGTTAGATGAACTCGCCATAGGCGGAGGATAATGTTATAATTAATCTTAATCAAATATTACAAATGTTGTCTTGATGCGTGTGGCTCTGAATGGGGATTAGCAGGTTTTTCCTAAGAAAGTGGCAATGAAACTCAGTGACCAGCAGCACTATTGCTAGCTACTAAAGAAGAAGTTTGTGTCATGGCGATCGTAGATAATTTCGTCAATAAGAGGGATAAAGAAGCAAAAATAATTATCAATGAGAATGAGAAGAATTGACGCCTCGATAATTGAATATTTCATTCTGGTAGAACTATTTCTTAAACGTGGCAAATTGAATAAGTTATAATCGCTTCTTTATGCTTGGCTGTTCGAACTGCCAAAGGTTGAGAGACTTCTAGGAATTTTTCCCTAATGTACGTAGATATTTATATGACAAGTGGTGACAGTGGGAGGCACGTGCCTCACAGTCTATTTGTCAAAAACAAATTAAAATATTCGAGTCAATACTTTGAAGTAGAAAGATCCAGAAATATATTACAGGCCCAGTGGCCAAACATTCTGACATTTCTCATCATTTTTTTTAAGTATTCACGTAAAAATGCTGGGCTAACAAATCTGAAACCCTTTTCTTACATCCTCAAAAATGACTTCATATTCATCTGCCCCGTCTATGTCCATGTTAAAGTAATTAATGCCTATGGAAAGTGAAAGTATAGATCCAATCTTCCTTCATTTCAGCTTTAAATGGAGGCGGGTTGTTTCCAGGCCCCGGCCTCCTCACACCTGTGGAAAGAGCACACCAGAACCCATTTAATATGAGACTGTGTGGGCTCCAGAAGAGGTGTTGACGTTTCTGAAAACAGAAAAACTTTTAACCCTGCCCGGAATCGCACACAGGATCATACAGCCTGTACCTTACTCAGTTGCTACACTATCCCGGCTCATGTCTTTCATTAAACAACTGAAGAAAATAACACAACAGCTTTCCATTAATATCCGTCTAGAAATAAATAAAATAAGGTTGTGAGGATAATGATTATCTGTCAGGCGTAGACACTTTACTGGTCTTGAGGGTTGTTTGACCGTGCATCTTCCTCATGAAATAAAGTGAAATGCCAACTTGATGCAACTAGGTAATTTTATTGATGTATTCTTAGCTCGACTTATTTCGGGTACATAGCCCATCATCAGGAGCATTAGATGTTGAGTTGCAGCATTCGGTTTTCTCTGCCGAGTTTTTGGATGGGTGGTGGTCTTGAGAGCCGCTGCGTAGGTCGTGTTTGCGGTGCGGATGGTGTCGTGCGACTCGCACGGCACCATTCGCACCGTGCACCAGTTGGACCAACCATGTGAGAAATGAAGTGTTACAACTAGTCAAGGAGGAGAGGAATATACTGAAAACCAAAATAAGAGAAAGGCTAACTGGATTGGTTACATTTTACGTATGAACTGCCTTATAATACACGTTATTGAAAGAACTGTAGAGGGAAAGATCGAGGTGAGCAAGGCGAGGAAGAAGACGTAAGCAACTACTGGATGCCCTTAACTCAACAGAAAGAGGAAGCACAAGATCGCAGTCTGGGGAGAACCCGTTTTGAAAAGACGATGGACCTGCAGTAAGACAGAAAACAGAATAAATATTTCTCAGTTTAAAGAAAGTGAAATGGGTCGCAGAGCCGTGCTTAACGTTGCTGTGTTTGATATAAGCTTCTGATTCTACATGGAGTAGAATCACAGACATTCATTAAGAAGCAGTCCTTTTACTCGCTGCGAAATTAGGAAAAATATTTTTTTTTACAGCTCGACAAATCTAGTGGGTCTAAGCTTTCTCATTATCGAGACTTCGTGATCAGTTAGATACACCAAACTCGGTAGTATTCCTCTGGACGAATGATCGGCCCTTCGCAGAAACCTATACCTGACAACACACAACACTCACGAAACAGACATCTATTCCCCGGTGGGATTCGAACAAGCAAGCCTAAGAAGCGAGCGGCTGCAGACCAATACCTTAGAGCACACGGGCACTGGGATCTTAGGGAAAATAAGTATTTAGTTAGTATAATTTTTATGTAAATAATTAAAAATAATTTATTCAATACAACATCTTGATCTGACGTACCAAGTAAATGAGTCCCAAGATAGGCAATATACTAATACTGGCGAGTTCACATAATTTTTATACATCGTCGGCTATTCTAAAGGCCTTTAACCATTTCACTGGAAGGGAGCACAATTATGGCGATATAATGTCCCCGGCTACAACAAAATCTACTTAAGCCTTTATGTACAGGTATCTACATTCTGTCCCAGTTTTAAACAAATTTGGAATTCCTTGACAGATTTTTCATGAAAGTCAGCAAAATCAAATTTCACAAATATCTGCATAATGAGAGATGCAGTGATGCAAACCAACAGACGTACGGGCAGACTAATTCCGATACCATTTCACTCGAACAGAAAGCTTTTATGTCGATTTAAGAAAGCCGGCCAAAATCAAATGTACTTAGGTCTTTAGGTAATGAACCCAATATTTTGGACGGATTTTAACCGAATCTAGATATAGAATCTAGAATCTAGAAGAATCTAGATTCTTAAAAGACTTCAATATCAAATTTCACAAAATTTCTTGCAGTGGGATCCGCACTGTTACATGCGGACGGACGGACGAACGGACAGACGACGGACGGACAGACGACGGACGTACATGACGTATAGGCACTCTTCCGACTCTGCGAAAGGCCAGCAGAACGGCGAATGTTTTTAGAATATTATTTTTTCCCCACGATATATGTATATATATATATATATGTATATATATATATGTATATATATATATTACAGATCACTACACTATGTTATATATATATATATATATATATATAACAAAAGTAACGCAATTCCTGAAGAAGCTCTGAGAGTTCCAGGAGGTTGATGCTCTTGGATTTCAAGACAATCGGCACAAGAAAGTGGTAAGTTTGTAACCCCTAAGCACTGGTCGCTTTACCCCCCAGGAAACATTCGACCCCAAAGTCATAGTGCACCCGGAAGGATTGTCATTTAAAACTTCCAGTGACATCATCGGGAATCGGAACCACGACCTTCCGGCTTGTAGTGCAGTGCCTCAACTGACTGGGCCACAGCCTGGCAGATATATATATATATATCTTGGAGAAATTATGTCACAAATAATCTTATTGAAATGAGACTTTTTTCGGTGTCTTTTTCAAGAACTGGACTTTTCTCGGAAACACCTCTTTAAAGTCTCTGGATTCCCAGACGGAACGTTCTCTGAGAACATGAACTGTTATTTCCCGAGGAGAATTTCTTGCACTAAAAGTATCACGCATAATGTAAGTAGACAAGTCCGATGTTTTCTTTACAGGATCCGAATAGAAGCTTTCGTAAAAGATGTCCAACTTCTAACATTTCTATCTAGTGGTTTTTATACAATTTTATACTGCACGACTGTTTTGGAGACGAAAAAAGTAAGACACAGGTACAGTCGGGAGACTAAAATTGACGGCTCAACAAATAAAATGAATCTCCAACTAAATGTTTACTTGAGGTTCGTACATTCTCCACATGATAAACAGGTTTTTCAGAAATTTTAAAAATTTAGGTCCTTATTTCAGTCAGTTCCTCAATTCGTCCGCGCGGGCAGTGCTTTAAAAAATCTCTCTTTAGATTCAAGAAGAATAACAAGAGAAAATTTCTAAAATTTTAAACTCAGATACCAAATTCAACACAAAAGTCGAAACATCCAGATAGCGTATACTTCGTCAAATACTTCAATCCCGATCAAAATTATGTGTAAAAGTGAAAGAATACGCTAACTTTGCAATGGGATTAAGTGGCAGAACTGTCAATGTTACTGTAATCTCATTTAGCATTTAAAATTTCGTCTTGAATCTATCCCCTTACGTAATACAACTGGCAAATATACTTCATCCTATTGCTCACTACCGACATTTCCACCGGTAAAGCAACAGCTTCACCATTCTTCCGTTCCTTCTCTTTGGAATCATCTGGTTTCTGGAACTATCAGGTTCATGAGTAAAAGAAACAAGAGACATTAAATATATACAAGTACACGGGTCCCTTCTCGTTGGAACACAACAGTTAACCTGAACTTTAAATTTTTTATTGTGTTTTGTTACACGAAACTTGAATTAGAATTAAGTTCCATCTACAAGTTAAAAAGGCACCCCCGTAGGAACAGTGTTAATTGTATGAGAAATCCATGCCAAGACACACCATTCTTCTTCGAGTCACGGCAAATGGGCGACTTGGCTATTGAGTTGGAAAAGGCTACGCCTTAAGCTATTATCCAGTTCTTCCAGGTCTACTGCTCTTTTCTCTTCAGAAGATTCACCATGCCTGACCAACATAGTTTGTTTCAGAAGGCTGGTGTTAACACTCGTACAACTGCCTGGGCTACATAAAGAAATATGCCGATAGTGGGACTCGAACCAACTTAGTTTGTTTCCGAAGGCTAATGCTAGCACGCGTTGAACTGCCTGGGCTACGCCTGCTGACAATAAGAACGAACGGTCCGGTCGACTCATCCATCCTTAGTAGAAAAGCTAGCTAGCTAGCCTCGCGCCTGGGAAAGTTAATGAATTTTAATTAATGTTTTAATTTCAAGTTAAGGAAATGTATTGTTGTCTTCTGTTAACATATATGTGCGGTGTGATTTATTGTAATGAATGGAAGACGGAGAAACGCCACGAATGTGGAAATATGGGGAAAGAAAAAGACTCGAATTATGATGGCAACTGTACCGCACGTCACTTCCTGAGCGGGACGTACGAAATATCACGCCGATGGATTTTTGTTCGACTGAGTGTACAGTTTGTTTAGCAGGACTCCCGACTGAGACGGTACGCGTCAGTATGTTTGTAAATATTGCCTAAAGAATGTCGTTGTACCACACTTCCTCACTACATGGACTTTAAATGTGAAGAGAAAACGAAATCAACAAAAATACATACTTGTCTTAAACACAGAGCTTTACCGTGGTTCACAGGGTTAGCCGCCGGATTCATGTTACCCAGCACCGGATTCAAACCCATGCCGGCCTGTGTGAAATTTATGATGGACACAGTGCCACTGAGACAAGATTTTCACCGAGTTATTAGGAATTAATCTGTTATCATAATTCTACCAGTGCTCCACATTCACCTATCACCGACGCTGTATTATCTTACCAGTTGAGAGCGTCATTGAATAACATGCTTTAAAATGTGCATATGACGTAAGATTTTTGGGTGACGACAAATTTCACTCCACAGTCTGGACATCGTACAGAAAACTCATTCCGAAATTAGGAAAACGCACAGTTTTTTAACGGACCAAAATCCTCTACACGGTATTGGGGATTGTAGATGAGGCCAGAGTAGATGTGAGAGATGTTAAAAGATTTAAAATCATTACCTCTACCCGTTGTAAGAAAAGGGAAGAAAAGGTACAGTAATTCAAAGGAGAATATTATCTTGGACTGCGACTCTGAAGATGAAGGCATTGTGATGCTTCAAAACGTAGGGATCTTCTTACACAGCGTCAGGGATCAGTATCCCTGGAGACTTGTAACTTGACCCTTACACCCTTACTACTGTTAGAGCCTCCTTTCTCGAGTACATCTCATTTCTTTTGTAAAATCCTTTAGTTAATTTCGCATAGTAAAATGATCTCAGTTTGTTCTCAGATTCACGTTAAGATACATAAATAAACTCTGTGGTAAAAATTTTTAATTTTTGAGGATTAAGCATGGTGGTAAATAAAATAACCACAACACTTGAAAGGTAAATGGAACTGCTGCATGGACAAACATAGAGACATGTCTTCATTTCACGTACATTGCATTTTGTTTGTAACGAAACACATTTCTCTGGTACAGGAACTTGAGTTAGAAGGCATGGTCTCTATATAACACATATCAATACACATTTTGTTATGACGTCAGTATCTGGGACTGCATGTCGTTCAGTAAAGTTGTGCATTGGTGATTTGGAAAAAATATATGGAAGTAATCACTTTGTCCTAAATAAATTTGACTTCAAGACTGAGAGGAACCATGACCTACTTAAAAGTCACAATTCCAGTCGAAATTCGTTCCGGACACTTCCAGAATATAAAGAAGACACTTATGACGCTTAAGTAAATTGCCAGCTAAGTAGGTATCAAGATAAGCAAAAGAAATAATATTTTTACAATAAGATAATTATGACACTGTGGCGGGTCGGTAAAGAGGATCAGACTGAACCAAAGTAACAAGCGATTATCCTATATATTCGAAGTGTTGGAAAATTAGTCCTGCGTCAATCACAGAACACCACCATCTTGGTAGGACCGTAAATAACTTCTACTCGCATATTAAGGATGGCCGAAATAACATAGTTCATTTTCCTGACTCACCAGTGCTGAGCTTACTCAATATTATATCAGCATCTACCCTCCATCGCCGAGAAGACGCCACGCCTCTCTGATATTCATCAGAATTTCCACCCTATGTTTTACCTTGTTCACAACAGCCCACGACTGAGCCAGAAAAATCCAGCACAAACCCACCGTAATATTTCTTAAATTTCATTTTAATATTATCCTCGTACCTAAGCCTTGGTCGTCCGAGTGGCACCATTCCTTGATATTTTCCTTCCAAAACAGTAAAGGCAATTTTCTTCTCCCCCACATCTGCTACATGCTCCTCCCATCTCGCCATTCTTCTGTTTGACGATGGTAACAATAGGAGAGTGTATCCGTAAGTTCACGTACTGGCTCCGTAACGAAACATACTCTTATCTTTGTAATAGTTTGTTGTGGCTCCATTCAAAGTAGTCCAATCCCTAGCTAATGCAACGGGTCTTTCTTTTCTGCCACTTGTCTAACCACCGCTGAAACTGAATTTTTGGAATTGCGCGTTACGTCAGCAATTGTTCATGAATTTTAGGGACATTCTGGAAACGACACACTAGAGACCGTGATTTCATTCTCGGAAACATGAAAAAACTACAAGGGGCCATATCAAGCCAGTAAGGAGAGTGGGGAACCACAATCATAATTTAGTGGCCAAAAACTGCTGCACCGACCACGCAGTGTGCGCCAGAACATTATCATGGTGAATAGACCAGTCCTGGTGGAGCACTTGTGTCGGACGTTTCTGGTGGTATTGCTGCTTCAGACATGCAAATCTTTCAGTAGAAAAGCTGGTTACCTTTCGGACTGCAGAAACAAATACCTGATAAATAATTCCTTCATATTAAAATAAATCATTAACATGTTCTCAAGGTCGACTTAAATTGCGTGTCATTCTCCGGAATCGGACAGGACCTGGTTTCAAGTGAGAGAATTGCTTTTGGTTTGTGAATTGTTACAGTAATCCCATGTTTCTTCTTTTGTCATGATGCTCGAGACGAAGCTTCGGTCGTTTCTGACCTAACAGGACAGTTCCTCACACACAAACACATTGTTGCTGCTATTCGACGTTGAGCAACCGAGTCATAAGTTTCGCGGGGATCCGCAGATCTTTCAAGTCTCGTATTAGAATTCGCCGACATTTAACTTGCGAGACGTCAGAGATCTTCGACAGGGTACTTCGTCAGTCTTTGTGGAGGATTTTGTGAACTTGCTCTACGTTTCCATCTTTGCGGCCAGTGAAGGGAAGATCCGCACCCTCACAGTCTTCAACAGAAGTACCCCAATGTCTGTTCACAGGAAATCACTCAACAATCTGTGTTCTCCACATGGCATAGCCACCGAAAGCTCGTTTAAACACCTCATAAATTTGCGAAGAAGTTTCACCGCATATGGATAAAATTTACCACAAACTTCTTGTTCTTTCAAGTCTTCCATTGGAGAACTGCGGTTCACAGTTAACACGTAGAAGAGTAAGCATTGACTGGGAAGCATCTCGGAGGGTTATGGCTGTAAAACTGATTAGATTGCCTCAGAAGTCAGCGATACTACGACACCTAGTGTGAAAGACTCTATTACTTGCTGTTCTCAGGCCTAGAGGTGAGTTCGAGAAATTTTGAACACGCCTTCGTGTTTGGGAGAAGAATAGGTCTCTCGTTAACTCCTACTTCTTAATTAAAAATATTTTCCTGAACCCCTATTCTCAGACAGCCTCGGTCTATCTTCTTCCGTTAATATCAGAGACTAAGATTCACACCTACAAAAAATCAGTAATTTTGTGTATTTGCATTTTTACTTCTTTAGAGAGCAGCCTGGAGGAAGAAGCATTCTGAGCTGAAAGGAAGCAAACATTTTCCAGAATTACAAGACACTCCTCAATATAGACAACTCCATTACGTCTCAGATATACACTACTGACAGAGCCGCAACGGCATTCCCATCACCTAAAATTAGAATGATGGTATAATTCCACTTATCTGGTCTCTGGTTACTGGATCGCCAAGCATTCAGATCGGCTTGACCCTGCGGTAAATTTGTCTAGAATTTTACAAGACTAATTTGCCTTGAAATTACCGGTTATCGGATCAAGTTCAGTACAGTGTTATGGCTTCTAGAACTTCAAATTATGCGTAGTCAAAAGCTTTAGACGGAGGTTCATAGGCTAAATAATAACAGCCGAACTTCAAACTGCCAAATTAGCACATTTTCAAGGAAAAATAAAATGTTTCGGATTTTCTGCATATACGGACGCCTAGCCGTCCCAATTAATCCGGATAAATGGAGTTCTACTGTACTTCGTTTTTCATTTAATTAAATATTGACACGTAAAAACTTCGATTTTTTTTTGCTATGTACAAATGTTTGTACTAAGTTTAGCATTAGGTTATTAATAATTAATAACTTTGATCTGAGCTTCATAAATGAAATAAGCCTGATGTTTACACAGAACATTATTATAATGAACACAGGAAACTGGGCCGCACCGTCTGTCACTATTTTGGCAAAAATATCGTCTGCTTCCATTCCCGCGTTATAAAGTGCGCTGTATGTTAGAGATTATCGGCGTGAATTATGTAAGGGCTTTTTAGACGTGTCTTCAAAATTTCGAAAAGCTACTATTGACTTCGTCATATCTGCCCGTCTATCCGTCTGTCCGTTCGTTTGAATGGAACAACTCGGCTCCCACTGCACATATTTTCATGAAATTCTAAGTTTGAGGATTTTTTTAAAAAAATATGTTTGGAACATTCAAGTTTGAATGAAATTTCACAAGAAAAGCGGGGGTTTTTACGTGAATACTTATGTACATTTATGATAACATCTAGTTAAATTCTTCTCAGAATGAGAAATGTTCCAGACAACGTTACAAAAAAAAAATAAAAACACACATTTTGCCTTCAATACCTTTTTCCCGAAAACCGTACTGTTAATGAGATTATGTGGAAAAATATGGTACAGCGAGACAGGCTACAGATGGCAATATAACAAGGTGCCTGAGCTTTGAATGTTGGATAACTAAAGCTACAGATACACACTCAGAATATGTACTACTACTGCTTTTCCACGGTAACAATGGTTACGCAAACGTGCCTCAATGTTACGTCATACCCGAATTGCCTATCTTTAATTTCAGTGAGCGGGTACCGCTTCAAACTGACCACTTGTGTATGACGGAAAATGATAATTTTAGATTCGCTCCACATATCCTACTATAAACAAAATAAAACGGAATGTGGCTACAGACACAAAACATGAGAATACAGACAAATCTACTGTGTTTCGTGGAAACACAGTAGATTGGACCTGTGTTTCGTGGAAACAAAACACAGGTCCAATAATGAACCAAAAATTTTGAGGAAAAATAAAAAAAATTAGTAAAAATCGAGTAGGCAATAACAACGTCTGTACAATAATCTTAGTAATTAACAAACTTAAAGCACAAATTCTTGTTTTATAATAAGTTTATTATATACCTCTACATGTTTCGAGCACTATGTGCTCATCATCAGGAGGTCAAAATTTTATTATACAGCATCTGGTATTATCACACCTGTATATGGCCATCCCGTGCACAGGTTGAGAGAGGACGGGACAGCCACCTACAGGTGTGATGATACCAGATGCTGTATAATACAATTTTGACCTACTGATGATGAGTATATATTGCTCGAAACATGTAGAGGCATATAATAAACTTATTATAAAAAAAGATTTTGTGCTTTAAGTTGGTTAATTACTAAGATTATACTCAGATGCGTAGTCAGCAAAACATCAAAATATGTACAATAGTTAACCTACATAAATTGTGTCCGGAAATAATCGTGTAAACTTTCCAGCGCAAAACTTCATTCCTGTCACTGACTTCGACTAAGAGCAGTTGAAGAATTTGTTTTTCCGATAAAAGAATTAATGCCTTCCAGGCTGATATTTTTCTGATAGCTTTTTCTGGAATGTGACACCGTGTTGCTTTGTAGATCGTTTGAAATTCACACATCGAAAGAGACAGAAAACTGAATATTGTTTTAGTGGGGAAATATAATTCTTTGTTACAGGAAATTTTAATTTTATGTGTGTAATTTTAGATTGTTGTGGAAATTAGGTTCTCTCTTGCAGCAGTCTCTATACACTTTTCAATTTTTGCGCATGAAATATAAATCAAGCAGATTCGTATTTTTCTTCATTTGTTTGCCAACGGTTACGCATAATGTTACACGAAAGCTTATACATAGTAGCTTCAAAAGTTTCCGGAATTCGCTGGTATAATTTACGGGAATTGCTATTGTGAATAAAAAATGACATTGACATCCTTCGTCGTCTTAGGAATGCCATCAGAAGGAAATGCCAAGAAAAATGAAGAACCAGCATTTGGTTTCTACATCACGACAATGCTACAGTACACTGGTCGGTTTTGGTCATGCATTTCTTAGCAAGTAATAATGTGACAACAATGTAGCATCCCCTATACTCTACTGACTTGGCTCCATCCACTGAAATCAGCATTGAAAAGATGTCGCTTCTGTGATGCTGCTGACGTTAAGAAAGCGACGGAGGACCTGAAGAAACTTTCATAAGGTGGCCTCCAGGTGAGTATCCAATACCATTACAGTGGCTGGCAGAAGTATTTAGTTGCACAAGGGAACTACTTTGAAAGATTAGTTGAAATTAATTTGCTGTTTTCTATTTCTCAGAAATAACGTGATTCCTGTAACATTTTCAATTACTACATACACAATTTACTTCTTTAATTTGTGATAAGTGCAATTCAATTCTCGCTGAAAGTATTATATTTACCTATACTTTTATGATTTTTAAAAGAAACTGTCAGTAGCTCAGTCTGTCAACTTATAGCTTTGAGTGGTAGAATTGTCAGTGAATTAGTGAATTGCAAATTACAGGGAAGTATTTTGTACACAAATTCAAAGTTCTACCTACACATGGACGGAAGATATTGCTGCTAAGATTCGAACAGGATACCAATCAAATGCAAGTCAAGAGCCTTACCACTTAAGGTAGCACACTTGATATATTGTAGTGTGTTGTAGGTATTACTGTCATATTCAGCTGTCGGAAATACGAATCTGAAGACACTGTAGAATTTGAGATATCAGTGTTTGGAAATTCGGAATAATGGAAAGCGGCACTAGATGTTCAGAGTATGCTAAACCGCCTTTCAGACATTAGAAGTAAGAATGAAATAAACACAATATATTTTGTGATGGATTTCACTGATGTCGGTTCCAGTACAGAACATTTTGTGCATTTTACACAAAATATAGCCTTTCTATCGGAGGACCAGATCTGGCCTTCCGCTCGCACTTGGCCTCCCTCTCTTCATATATATATATATTTATATATGTGTGTGTGTGTGTGTGAAATTTTTATAAACATAGGAGACACTTGTCTTAAATTATGTCCTGTAATAGATAAGGATGTGTTCAGTTTATTGTTCGAACCCCTACTTACGCTTCACAGTAGTACAAGACATACAGTAGCGTATAAAAGTCAGTAATAGTATCAACGTGAATGCGTTATTTCAGTTGTGACATCAACACAGTTATTACCGAAAAGAGGAGAAATGGCTCGAAATGTGAAATTTGGTGACACAACTGCCGAAGTCTAATTAAATGTGCTCCACATATTACACTGAGGGTCTACACGGACGTTGCTATCTGTTGTTCGCTTTCTTGTGAATATATTTCTTGGCACATTCTATTAAATTATGAAAATCGTGAAGAAGAGTTTCATTTGTATATCTCCAACATACAGGTGTTAAGTTCTGTAGTTCCCAAGGCCCAGGATCTTCCTTGGAAAGTTAATAATCTACTTGTCAGTAATCTCGGCATCTTTATTACTTGAAGATTAAAAACCGTGTGATATTTTAGGTTCTATTTATTACCAATATTAAAATTTCAGCTTGAAGAAATGTAGAGTCATATGATCCTGTAAAAATGTGCCAACATTTCAAAGGAAATTGCTGCCTCTCTTCAGAAAACTGATTACCTGTTTATCGAACTAGGTGTCGTTACATAACTGAAGCCTCCAGTCTTAATTCAGTTCTGGGTTGATATCGGCCAGAAGCTAGACCAAAACGCGAAAAGATTTCAGTCAAGTCCTCCAGCTCACACTACCATAAACTATTGCTCTAATAAGTGAATTGCCTGTTCGCGTCTCCATCCATTATTTTTGAACTCCGTAAGGATGAATAACTGCTGCAGAAAGACAAATGACCAAACAGTGCAACCCATATTCAGAAACCGAGGAGAAAATCAATGTTGAAATTTTGTATTCACTATATCACCCATGATTCATGAAGAACCAATACAGCCCTCAGTAGTGTAGGGGTTTAGAGGTGTGACGTCTAGTGCGAGGGCTGCGGGTTTGTTCCCTGCCGGTCACCTTGTCTTTTTATTCAATTTTTAATATATACAGGGACATATTAGCTGTCTCGTCAACGTGGAGGTTCGACTCGATGTCAGGGTATTCCAAGTTGGATTCTTGGTGGACAAAGAAGCATTGGGATAGATTATTCTCCCAATATTTCGGTTTTCTCCTGTCAGTATCCTTTCACAGACGTAGACACACATTTCATCCATTTGTTATCAATGATATATACGCTCAGCAAATGAGAACATCGTTAAATGGATCATTATTCTCCCACCCGTCGGGCAGAATTATATTACAAGTATTTATGTTTGATATTCTTTAACCCACTGAATATTTAACAAATTATTTTTTTTGGATTAACTGTAAAAAGTGAAGCTCAGATTCTATTAAAAAAAATTATGTGCAATGAGGGGTTATTTCGCATTTCGCCTACCATTTAAATGACATCTAAGTTTCAGCGTATTATGACTGGCAAATCCTTCATCATTAAGACTATTTTTTTCGTAATTTGAATTAATTACAACAATTAAATTACACGTGAAGTGAAATGCAATTGTGACACACACATTAAAATCAATAGACGATCATTATGTGACGTTATCTAAATCATTACATTCGCCCTTTCTCTACGTATTTTATCTTATCCAAAGTTGCAAGTGAAAAACGTTCCCTGTAAATTCAAAGGGAGATCTCCCGTAGATGAAAATATTTTCGCGAAGAGCTCGTCTCACGAATAACTCAATGTACAGCATACGCACTTAATAGTGTGATTCAAATTGCTGTGACACAAAATGAGACGAACTCCGCCCACTGATATCCTGAGACGTTCAGTTTCGCAGGCACCGTGGTACACGGTAACGATTTTTACAACAAACAGTTCTCTACATTAAGACAAAATACGAAGTTGACCCATCACCACTTTCACTTCACAGAAGCACATCTCGTTCCCACTTACCAACGGATACGTTCCGTACGTCGCCATACGCCACAGGCCAAATAGACGCCGCTATTCTCCAAGACAGGAACTAATAACAAGCGGAAATTTTACATAAAATGCCTTAGTACTCACTTGTAAATTATTTTTAAGCAACTCTAAACTTTACTTGTATGCACTGTGTAACAAACTGAGCTCTCATTCTGAGCCAAAATGAAATTTTAAATTGTAATTTTTTGGAACGTTCGCAAAATTTCGAAAAGCGACTATGAACTTCTTCATGTCTGTTCCAAAATAATTACCAACAAGATGACACTTTTGGACTATCCTTTATTTCAGGGTTAGTCGTCCTTCACTCTACATGTTTCGAGCTTCAGGGAGCTCATCATCTGGTGTTTCACTTTTTTACTGTACAGGCAGCCTCTGGCATACTGTGTAAT
>Ga0123352_10005153_pt1 | contig 19543 bp, 6 predicted proteins | sample TergutLab28metaG_FD_89700 | JGI IMG/M metagenome (GOLD analysis project Ga0123352, IMG submission 89700) | Labiotermes labralis P1 segment gut microbial communities from Petit-Saut dam, French Guiana - Lab288 P1 | ecosystem: Host-associated > Arthropoda: Insects > Digestive system > Gut ... | reverse complement strand
TTTCCCCCCCCCCTGGCGTCAGTGATGTTCGTTTAGGCCACAGTTTATTTACATAGTGATTCTTCTTGTCTCGGCTGTCCCACTCACACAAGAAACAGCAGTATTTTGTGTACCTGAGTTACATTCTCAGTAACAGTGCCACAAACTTGAGATCACCACACAACTTCCACTTAAATTCGTCATAATGAATCTCTCCCAACAGCAGCTTCATGCTTTCATAACTTTCCTTCATGTTGACTGCATAAGCCAAAGGAACGGAGGGGAATCTACTTCCTTTGTTGAGTAGAACCACTTTCAAGCTCGCTTTTGACTAATCAATGAACCAGCGCCACTGATCTGGGTTATATTCGTGGCCAAGTTTCCATAACGGAACAAACATCATTCCAAAACACGACACTTTCTTCCTGGGAGAAGAAATGCTTGAATTCTTCATGGCGCCCACGGCAAAAAAATCTTAGTGTTCTGGAGCAGAAGATTCCATCCCTTTAACCTGGAGCGAAAATTGTGGATGATAGAGAAATTCTGGAAACGTATTTGAATTCAGCGTCAAAAAATACCTTAGAAAGAGACATTTTTCCTCATGGGACAAAGTCTACAAAGAGTAAATTTAAGAACAAGTATTTGTATTGTCCTTACATGGTTTTTGCCATAATTTACTTCATTTTTAATCGTGGATACCTTAATTTTATCTTGAATTAAAGTGTATTGCAACTGTACGTGATATTATATGTAAATTTTGGCAGTTTTACAAATTATATTGAAGTGCTGCATTATGGCCCACTTGTGCAGAACATGTTAGAGGTACAATAAAATGTTTGGAGTATCCCTTTATCCTCTTACATGTTTGCGTTACTTTATTAGCCTACGTTAGCCACAACTATTTATGTCTTCCATTTTTCGCTGACCACATCTGAGAACAGGCTGAGTTTTGATTCAAAATTAGCTGATACAGCCATCCTCGCATTTCACTAGTTTTGAGGCGCTGTGAATAATGACTGTGTGCAATTCTGCTCCAAAGGCGACCGAAGCTCAGCAGACCAGTCGCGATTGCTCGTAAGAGGGCAGCTATGTTGACACACTGCTAACGTGTAACACTATTCTGTTATCGTAACTGAAGTTTTCTTCGCATTTCCCCAATTTTCAGCAACTGACCGGGTGCACTTAAAAAGAGCAATTCCCTTTTTCACAGTGAAGGAGGTCACTGCCTTCACAGTATTTCTGTTTTCAAATCTTTGGCACCACTTTGCCACTTCTTATAAAGGGACCATTTGCCTAAAGGTAGCCTCTTGAAGCCAATAAACCGTCTTTATTATGAGGGCACAAAAACCTTCAAATATGACAAAACTCTACGGCGTAAGAGCACACCCTTTTGTAATTTATAAGGAAAGATTTTATTATTAAAACTGTGAGTTTCGTACACGACCTTAATTAATCTCTTAAGCGGATGGTACTCCAGTCACTTCAAACTCCAAGTTGGAGGCAGCATATTAATTCGAAGCCTAGATGTCTACCCAAAGGTCATACGATGTCACATTCCAGGTATCACCGCCATCAGACCCTGAACGTAGATATCTAGGTACCAACCTGCACGTGTATATTTTTAGTTTTTGGTAAATGATCGTGACTAAATAATAAGCTAGAGAAAGCATCTGCATGACAGACGTGTTGTTATTTTACATTCCACAAAAATAATTTTAATCATATTTGTTCGTTCTTTCACACGTTTGAAGTGAATATACGGGGACAAAATTGCAATATCGTGTCTGCTTTTCGCCTTGAGAAATGAAATTGGGTCCAAGAATTTCCATTTCCAATACGATGACTGTTGTTCTCATTTGTTTCATTATGCATAATTTTTCTTGGAATTTTAGACCAAATATTGTGATATTTGTTATCAAATTATAGCGCGCCTTTAGACAAACCAAGGTCTATGAATACTGTTTTTCCATTTTGGTAAGAAATGCGCTGAACTGTGTTCACACGGTTACTCTCCTCCTGTCCGTATAAGCATATTATGTTCCCGACTATAAATTACATAACATAATTCAGGCTATTGTAATTTGCGTGACTCCAGGCTTCCGCCGCTAAATAGATGAGATCTTCGTTCCTATTGGCTATTACGCAGCGAGTAGTGGTAATTTCTTTTCGGCGTTACGGGACAACTTACCGGTCCCATCTTCAGGGTCGAGAATCCAAAAAAAGGGTGGGACCGATGGGTTGTCACGAAACGTCGGTAAGAAATTACCACTACTCGGTGCATAATATCCCGAAATAGCGCAGTTCACTTCTATTTTAATTTGTTTGTTAGTTATATCCAGCTGCATGTTACTAAATTTCAAATTTGAAGTCAGGATTTAACAGTGTTTTTGAACAGGTATTTTTTATTGTTTAAGCAGAGTTGGTCAGGAAATTAAAACAAAGTTATTTTTACAAATATTTGCAGACATTTCATGTCCGTTTTAGTATAAAAATCTTTCTGTAAGTTTTATTTCGTCGAAGGTGCACGAGAAATTCAAATAAATGTATTCGTACGCGAGGAATTTCCCACGATGCAAGATACCTCATGTCTGCCGGCTATATATAGAAGCTCTTTCTTAAACCTGGGATGTAAATTCTAAATTAAATGTGTTTCGGGTAAAACGCAGATTAAAAATAAACAAATAAATATAAATTTCGGTCTTCTTGCTGACTTGCTACGGTCTGGACGTTCCGAGTATCGAATTCTGGTGGGGGAAGCTATTTTCCGCACCCGTCCAGCCCGACCCTGAGGCATAGCCAAACTTTTTACAACTGGCACCGGGTTTCTTTACCGTGGGGGGGGGAGGGGGTAAGGCGGCTGGGGCGTGGCGTTGTCCACCTACCCCCATCAACCGTCGAGGGTAAAGAAAGAATAGAGCTCTACATGTACTCCATCTTTGAGCCTTCATGCCTGTTATAAAATGAATTTTACACTTTACCTGATTTTCCTGTGGTTCCACGTACTATACCTGTTTAGCGTGACGAGTTATCCTTAGACTGCACAGGTTTCTCCTAATCCGATGGCCAAGCCAAGCCATCCGGCGGTTCGGGTGTTATGTACAGTACTTGGAACACTAAAGAAAATTTTTATGTAACTAGTGAGCTTTCCTGTTATATGATTGTCTGTATGTCACTAGGATGCTAATCAGATTTTAAGTAAAATTATCGACATTACATGAACTACAAAATCCTCGTACTTTTAGTAAATAAATGCATAAGAGCTTCATTTTTTTAAATATTCTCTTCGTCATTGTCTCTGTAATATTTCGACTTCCGATATAAATATGTAATTAAACATATGGAATGTTCTGTCATTGTCTGAGAGATTTTCTCTGAAACACCCTGTGTAATCTCAGACATTCATTTGCAAAGATTTGTCGAGGAAGTACTGATATTAAACATTTCGCTTTATATCAATGCCATATGAGGGCGAATTGTGACTACTTTGCATACGCGAATAAAGAATTCATGTAACAGAAAATTCTCATGTAGAAAGAAACAAGCAATGAATGTTACAGTACAGAACGAATAAAAGTTAGCACTAAAAGTAAATAAGTGACAGTAAAGCGAAGATTATTGAAAAATGTGAGCAGAAATTTGCAAAAGGTAACAGTGGAATTTGTGGGTGGGAGGAACGCAGCAGAAAGAATGTAGGGGAGCAGAAGAATGAACCGCTTATTCTACAGCGGCGTGTAAGTAACTAGTGAAATCACCGCGCTGGTATTTTTCACGAGTCGCAAGAAAAACATTTGCAAATCTCCATGACTACTAGCTCATTTATTTTATAATATTCTTGTTTGTCTTACTTATATGTTAGGCCCTATGTATTTGACATCCAAAATGTGAAATGATAACGAACAAAGTACCAGTTTGTGGCGAAAATTAAATTTCAAATTCCCCCTCCGCCCCGTCACCACATAGAATCATCTAAATTTACAGTCTGTGACAAAACATATTATTACAAATTTGTAGTCAATAAAGTTTTCACGTTATGGATGCAATTTTGGTCCGAATAGGCCACTTTGGAGATTGGAGTATTTGAAAAGATAATATTAAAGTGTTTATTAAAGAAATTCAATACATATTAACGCCGGGAGTGGATTTGTTTGGCTCATGATGGAGACAAGTGGCCGTATCTTTTGGACAAGGTGATACGGTAAATTTTCAAGTTACATACAGGATGATAGAATTGTTTGATTAAGTGAGCAACTGTTAGATTGTCGTGTTACTCTGTTTTAGAATAGTATTTCATTATAATAAACACTAAAATATATAGAGTTCCAAATTACTGTATTTTACGATGTTAGTAATTAAACCAATGAATACGTTTTATTAGACAATAACCTCCAACTGTCTATAGTATTACTCCTACATGTTTCGGCCTACTACATGATCATGCTCTTGGGGGCCAGAACGGGTAGAAGTATTGTAGACAGTTAACCGCTTGCTTGCAAATGATGTGTATTTGTTGTTTAATGACTAAGATTGTACTCAGACGTACATTACACCGCAGATATGAAATGCTTTTGGCCCGAAGCTAATACTAATGTTGATACAGAAGTAAAAACAGACCGTCTGAACGCAGTAGGAACTTCAAATGATCCGACGAAAAGAAGAAGATACTCTTAAGATATATGTATATATATTTCCCCTTCGCGCACGAATATAAATTTGCTTCTAAAAGGCTTCTTTCGCCGCACTTTTGGCAAATGTACTCGAGGGAACTCGAAATGACGGGACTAGAATGTGGGTTCGTGATTCCTTATTTATCGGAAAACTTTGTATATCTCCCGTTGCTGTCCCTAGAAATTCGCCATTTAGGATGTTGCGAAAGTAGAGGAAGTTACTTACATTCTTTTTCCATTATATTATGTGAAAGAACGGATATCTGCTGAAGATACGCAGCGCTGAATGCTTTTAAATGACCGTATTCTGCGCAGTATCCATTTTCACTTTTTTTTTTTTGGTGTGTACCATTGAAAGTGTAACAAATACCCACGAAATAAAGAAAAGTGTTCCATTGAAATGCTGTGTGTGTCTATATGTACCTTTAGCTGGTGTAGTATTGAACAGTGCGCCTAGGGTGTGAAACAGGTTCTCTTCTCAAATCCATTCATTTTAAAGTGTACCTCATATAGGTGTCAGTGCACCAGTTTCGATTCGTACGAGGGGCGGAAATTTTGTAGGCAGTGCAGTGGCTAACCTAAGTGCTGGACGTCTGAGGAATCGTCGTTCGATCCTCTGCGAAGGCAAGATATCCTTCTATATATGCTGTAACCAACGTAACGAAACACGTCACACTCTTCGACACATACTCACACTCAATACATACCGGACCGACACAACGACAGAATCAACAAGCAGATTGTATATACGGCCACCATACAGGACTTCATAAAAATTGCAACGAAAATATAATTTTGGCCATTTTGTTATATGTAAAACAATTTTAACATTTTAATGATTTTAAACATTGAGCTTCAACAAATAATATATGTGAAATATTAAATCGTATCACCAAGACTGCATTGACGTATTTAGCAGGTACTGACTACGAGCTCCCTGAAGATGACACATTAGTGTCGAAACATGTAGGGGAAGTATAATAAATTGTCAATTAATTGTGCGTTTGTTGGTTCATTGTACAAAATAAAAAAATTAAAAACAAAAGATATTCTTCTATTCCTGAAAGAGTCCAGGTAGGCACTGGGGCCGACCAAACCTTGTATTCGATGGTGTACTGGGGGAACATTCCCCAGAGTAGATGTTGGCTTGTGAAGCTGTCCATTTTCGCCATCTAGTGCCGTCGTTAGGAATAACTGGGTCTGTACTTCCACTCCCTTCATGTTCCTTTATGATATGCACAGGGACAATTTTACGTTTACCGTCATGGGCAGGAAATGTTATGTAGTTCAATGCTGACAGAGTGACCCTCAATTCAGCTTCGTATTCATCGCTAGCTGGGGCAGCCTCTAACACCGGAGATAAGCAGGCAGATGTTGAAGCTAATTACACCGCCCCCCCCCCTTCTTGGGCCGATAATAAGAATACTTGGCTATACATCTTAACTCAGTCCTACATTCGCACAGGGTTATGTTTAATTAATTAAAAACCTATTTATTTTTTCACATATTCTGAAGATTTGCACCTAAAGATTTATTGATTCTTAGATAGTTTAAAGACGCTGTTGCATGTTACAATATATATACCGGCAGTATTAGATACAGTAACATACAAAATGTGGTAAACCTACTACATTTTTTAGCTTTCTTCAGCCACTTGTATAGCTTTACCTTTTACCTTTTACTTGTAAACAGTTTTTCCCTACTGGCTAATTGCAAATTCAATATTATCCATGTTCCATGCAGTAAGACAAGTCACAATATATATATATATATATATATATATATATATATGTGTGTGTGTGTGTGTGTGTTTTTGTTTGCATATATGTGTGTGTGGGCAGGGTAGCACAGTCGGTACAGCGACTGAGCTACGGGCTGGAAGGTCCAGGATCGAATCCCGGTGGGGACGAGATTTTCCGTCCATTCAGACCGGCCCTGGGGCCCACCCAGCCTCCTGTAAAATGGGTACCGAGTCTTTCCCGGGGGTAAAGTGTGGCTGGGCCGTGCTACTGACCACTCACCCCCTTCTAGTGCTGTGGTCATGGAAGAGTAGAACTATAACTCTACCCACCCTCTGGGCCAAACCGGGCCTGTAACGGGGTCATTTTACCTTTTTTTTTACCTTATATATATATATATATTTATATATATACACACACACACACACACACACAACTGCATTATACTTAAGTACAGGGATAACGAGTATGTGCCTATATATGTCTTTATATCTTTATGTCATTGTGTATAATTCTTGTGCAGGGTTTTCATAAGAAAATGAGAGGAAGTTGAAAGTCAATAATACAGGACTCTTGCTGTATAAAACAATGAAAGTGGCAATACTGGGTTCCATAACTCAAATAGTTCTTCGCACACCAGATGTCCCCAATTAATTCTCGCTCAAGGTCACAACGTCTCAGTGTCTGTTTGACTTTGCTGGTGCCGTTGCACCTTTTTGACAATGCTTACGGACGAAAGAAAGCGCAGTGTGTCTTGTGGTAATATAGCCCATGTGAAATTCTTGTGTTTTTGTTGTAGAATAAAACATATTTCGTTCTTTGTCCGTTACTCTGTTTTCTTTAGTGGTCGCCTTCAATCCTATCATTCTTGTACAAAAACCCGGTACATACGGTGACCTGTCTTACAGCACGGAACATGGATAATGCTAAATACGCTGTTACATTTGACGTTCAGGGAATCGTGCATCGTGATAAATTCTTATAATAAAACCAACAAGATGCACTAATTTCTCAAATTTATTTTTGGAATAAAATTCTACTTGTTACGGACAGTTCCTCTGTCCATCATCAGGAGATTTTAACTGTACACACAGCAATGATATATGTCGTACAGTGAAAAACTCCTGGTGATGGACAGAGGAACTGTCCGAAACAAGTAGAATTTTATTCCAAAAATAAATTTGAGAAATTAGTGCATCTAGTTCGTTTTATTTTAAGAAGTTTGTTTTATTATAAGAACGCTGTTACGTGTTGAACCATTACTTCCTTGCCAGTAAAGTAAAGGTGGACCTACACCATTAGAAGCCTGAACACGCCATTAGAGCTCCAGGAGATTGAGGCTCCAAGAATTTGTAGACAATGGGCACATAAAGGTAGTAAGGTTGCCAACCAAACACACCGGCCGCCTTTACTCCCAGGATATATCTCTGGTATCCATTTCTGTTATAGGCTGACCCGACCCCAGGACAGCAGTGCGGTCGGAAGAATTAAGTCGATTATTCCTTCGGGAATAGAACCTGCGTCCTTTTTTCACAGTGCCTGAACCAACTTCGTCACCATGTTCACCGCATACCAGTATCTACTGAAATGGAAAAAACCGCATATGGCGTGAGATAGATCTGAATGTAGACGTTCGTGTTCTGTTTTAGAGAGCTCTTTCATTATTTAGTTAAGGAGAAATAGCAAGTGGGCTTAAAATATCCGACAGTTTAGCAGCTAACCCAAGAGGATTCAAAGTGGATACATTCCAAATACAAATTGGGTGTGTCGCTTCTACAAAACCTTGTTGACTGGACAGCAGATAGCTGAAAGAGAATAAAGTTGCGGCAATCGGTCTTACTAATAATGTCACGTGGACCTCATTTTTCTCGGATAAACAACGCTTTATTTCTTATTTTCCAGATAGGCCTACTAGTGTCATCAGAGATAATAGAATTGATCGGCAAAGCGACTGGACTGAGGACACTGAATCATCTGTAGAGTGTATTGCATTAAAGTAGGTTTGTGGAGGGTTATGGATGATAAATTGAAAGGAGGCGCACGTGGCCAAAATGGCTTCTTCACAGCCAAATTCTTTGATTCTTGAGCTGACAATTAATACGAATATTTAAATGGAGCTGATCAGGTTTTCTGATAATGTTTCAAGTGTTAAGAGCTGGGATATGTTTCTTCAGTCCTTATTTTGCAAGATGTTTTATGTCTGGAATTTTAGCAGCGAAAGAGTATGAAGGCATTCCAAGTTTGAAGAAGTGTTTGTGCCCACCATAACAGCAGTCTGTAAGAACGTGTTCGGGTCTGCGTTTCAAATGAACTGAGAGAGACGGCCGGCCACACAGTGCTGCATAGTGCTTCGTTCAATTCTCGGTTTGACTCTAAAACCTCATAAAGCCTTAACCTGTTCGCGAAAGTAATTCAAAACTTTTTGAATTACAAATTTACAAACCAGTTTTTATTGCCAGCGTAACAATCATTTAAGTCTATATTTTTCATGCCGTGTGGTACTGTGTCAAAGCTGGGCTATATCAAATGAAGAGATCAATTGTCTCTGTGGTATGAAGTCGAAATGCCATTGGAACCGGATTGGAACTGATTTCACTAAAGAAAGTGTTATTTTATTCATTTCCTGCAGGCCCGCATTACCAGAACCTGCGTAAGCATTGAGTGAGTTGTCGCGGACAGGCGACAGGGGATGATTCTGCAGCTTAGATATCAGACAAAGGACTGAATCACGTGACACAGAACACATGCTGTAAGTACAGAACTCTCACCTTAATGATACGACGTACAAGGAACCGAACTTAACTCGAAGCTGGTACCCTGAATTTGACGCTATTCAGATCTTCACTTAAATTCCCACTTTATTTATGAATTCTTCTTGGACAATGCGTTCCTCGATTCCATAATGTCTGCTTCGGTAGATGCATGTTTGGCCTGTTGCCCACATTCTTACATTACATTTGCGCGCGCGCTTCTTCGTTAAAACTGCATTTCGTTGCTTTAAGTGTGAGTTGCGTCGCCTTGCAATGGGCCGTTTGACTTATGATGTTGTCAGGTTTAGTGGAGTTAAGGCTAGGCGGAGTTGTTACATGAGACCATGATATTTCAGGTAGTGTTGTTTTTTTGAGATGGTTTTTGGTAAACCTCTTCCGCTTTACGAACAGAAAAACAAGGTTTTCATTCCGCCGCCATGGTCACGTGTTAGGTTGCTCTTCACACTTGTGGTCACACAGTGAAATCAGACATATTGTTTGAACCACAAGAGTTATTTTTTATATTTTGGCCTAAGTTCACTGGTCACGGAATAATAATACTCATAAAACTTGAAAAAATATTGCTTGTGAGGGATATTATTAATATAGTAGAGAACGCATTGATACCTGATATAAGCTGCGAAAAATGACAATGTTGAACTCATCCGTCTTCTTTATTAATGTCCTTGGCTGATAAGCCAATGCTGATGGGAGAAAAGATGTAGAACAATTTATTTAAACAATGTCTGGACATACTGTCTTTTGCTGATGTGAACTAACATGACAAAAACGTGGAAAGTTAGTTTGTGTTGTCGAAACCAACCGCAATCACAGTTGGTCGCTAAACCTGTAGTTATGTCGGATGTTTTAACATCTCACGGATCGTTTAGTTTTAACTTTCTTTAGTGCCAAAGTTCTGACTTGTCTGAGTCAGAAACTCGCAGTGTGTTGAACATTTACGTTACAGTGGTATGTGTATGTATTCTGTGCCTTCCTTTATAAAAGAATGTAGTTAGGGGTTTCCCGCTATAGTCATTGTCACCGGAGATTATTTCACTATACGCCAATAACCGTCTGCTTCTTTAAATTTAGATTTTATGTGTCTTCTTGGAGTAAGAATTGAATAATTCAATATTCTGATGAAATTCCTCTTCCAAAGTGTGTATTGGATAATGAGAAAGCTCTTTCCGGGGGTAAAGCGACCGTGGCGAGAAGCTGACTCTTCATAACCACCTAGTGCCGAGGTTAAGAATGTGTGGAGCTAATCCTCCACTCCCCACATGTTCCTTCGCGGCTTGCAATGGGAAGACTTTACTTTGTGTCTCAGAAGGTCATATTAATTAGATGTAACGTCCAGCGCGAAACCCGGTGTGTGTCCAACCCTGCGCTGGTGGGCTTGCTGACGGTCCACCCACGTACCGCTTATGTTTGCTAGGATATTTATTGAGTTCTGAGCTCATCAGTGGCATTTTAATGGTCCTGTGTTTCTGAATTACGTCACAATTACGTTTACAAATATTGTGTTAATATTCACCGTGTGCGAGAAAGGAAGGTAGACCATTGTTTAGAGCCAGTTTCCCCTCATATGTTGGCGTATGAAATCTCCCAAACATCGCAACAGAATCTGATTAAATTATCATGACCTTAGTCTCAACAACGATTATATTTTCAGACTATTATTAAAATAAGAATGAGCATCAAACAAACCTGTTCCACTGAACAAATTATGCAGCATCCTAATGTATCATAGTTACATTCAAGGTGTTTCTGTACTGCACGCGAAATTTTGTGACTTACCTAACAGTGCAACAGATTTGAGGCCACCTGATGATTACCAGTTGATAGTAGAGACATGTTGGAGGGTTAAAAATTTTATTCCATCCATTAATATACCAATATTATATTTTCCGTTGCATTTCGTTTTTCTTATCGATATCGATCATTGTCGGTAGATTTTATTTTCTTTTTTATTCGACTCACACAGGAACCACTTTATATGAAAATTAAATCGAACATTATCGAATTCCTGCATGAGGATGGCTCACTGTATAACACGTTCCTTTATATTGTACAGGGGTGCTTATAAGTTTTAGCCCGACCAGGAAGCAAACAAACTAATATTTCTGTCAGAATGGTGTGAATTTCCTTCGGCGCCTTGACTTGCAGGAAAATAAAAACTTGATGACAGCTCGCGTCTCGATATTGTCGAAATCGCGCGCGTCCCTGACATGTTTCCGAGCTTGTTTCATTCCTGGTCGGGCTAAGGACCCTGATGTAATCTGGATGTTATTAATTTCTGCAACATTTAGTCTACATGGAATATTTATTTTCGAAATTTAATTAATAGATTTGTGACTGTGCAGTGGAACGTCTTTAATGCTGATGGTTCTAAAAGAGTATATTTATATATGTGAAAAAACTGAAAACTATGATCAATGAGTTGTGCAGAATATCCAAGAATACAATTGCAAAATATGTGTGCAGGTTTTAACCTTTATCTGATGCTCAGTTTTGATGTTAAAGTGACTTTTGAGTCTTTTTAATGAATATGTGAATGTTCTCTTCACGTCTGTAAATTCCTGCGTCCCTATATATCTAGTGACGTGTTCGCATTGCTGTGTTCTTGATACTGCAATATGGAAATCCGTCCAGCCCTCGAGATGTGTGCGTTGATTTCATTTCCAAATTTAGATCCAACCTATATTCATGCACATGGACAGCAGAAAGGTCACTGCAAGTCCCTCACAGTGCTGTGCTCTGAAAGTTGTGAATATTCTATGATTCTCACATAGCAAACTGTTACAGTTCCATTCAACTCCTTTTGGCGTCCCCGCCATGGTGATGCAAATTAGTACGTGAACTGACACAGATGGCACTTCGCGAGACATGTCGGTCAGCACACACGTTGCCGGCATTTCTTATTCTACGTGTATCATCGTCATCGTCATCTTCATCATCGTCTTCATCATCTTGGATGATGTCTTTTTTGCATTAGTTGTTTTGCCATTGTTTTCTTTACCACAATAATAATACTTTGAAGATGGATATTAATTACTGTACTCAGATTTATCGGTCTTACTAATTGATTATTTTTTTACTCTATTTTTGAAATTACATTTCATACAGCCAGAGATTTATGCTTAAGGCGGTTAGTCCCCGGATTTGTCAACGCGGAGGTTCGGGTTGGATCCCAGATGGACACAGCAGCACTCGGAGTGCTTTTTCTTTTATTCCCTGTCAGTGTTTTTCCACCAATACTGTATACTCATATTTCATGCATGACCGAAGCTATATGATCTATATAATTCACTGCGTGGCTGAATAAAACACTCCTTTTCGTCTAGTATTATTATCGGGATTTCTAATTTTGTTGTACTGCGTCAGTTACATTTGGTCATGCCCTAAGATTTGTTTTATTTTTATGATTGTAGTGATATATATATATATATATATATATATACCCTTTAACCTTTCATGTTCAGTGGTAAGTTAAACATTAAATAGTTTTAGAGGACATCCCGTTGTGAATATTAAACTAAAAGACAACAAAACTGTTTCTGGTTCCAATCAAACAAAACAATATATATTATTTTTATCTTGACGACATGTTTCGGTCAGTTGTCCATCATCTGTCCATCATTATAAAACTGAGAGTAAGGTACATGCAGTACAAATAGCATTCATGTAATGCGGGATCCTTACAAATGTATTAAAAATAATGTAAAATAAATGGTTTTTATAGCCTGTGATATTTGAAGGTTTTTGTAATACTAAGCAATTGTTGGAGGCTTATATGAAATTAATATATATATATATATATTGTACATTTAAAAGCTTAATTATTTAAGTTGGATAATGTTTTGCTATTGAAATATATGTATATATTGTTTAGCCACATGTTATTGCACGGGATGTAAAGCCAGGAGTTTTGTGACTTCTGTCTTATATGTTGAAATTCGGACGCTATATGTAGATACTTAGACACTGTTCCGTGTTTTATTTACGTCGGTGTTTATCTTAGTCACATCGGTGTAAACCGCGGTTTGTGTCTACCAATGCAGTAACCACTCGTTTTTGCGGAGTATTGGAAGGCTCGGCATATACATGCATGTCGTATTGCGTTGCAACTTGAATGCTGTTTGCACTGCATGCACCTTATTTTAAGTCTTGTAAAGATGGCCTGTAATGAAGTGAAATTTGAGATCTGTTGGAATGAAATTTTAGAATTTACCTTTGAAAAATTAAGTTGATACTGGAGTCATTATGCAAGATTACACATTATATGGAATTCCACACCCTGCTGCAAAGTGGACATTGTTTGTGTGTGATAAAACTGAAACGCAAGGTTTTTGCTGAATACCAGAGGTAGCCACACACCTATACCGAGATCAAACAAACAATATGGTGCACTGACAAACAAGACGGATACTGTAGTATTTGGATACTACAAACCGAAGTGACACAGGACGGTAGCAAAATAAGAAAAAAACAATTAAATTTTTAAAAACTAAATTTATTCTTGAAGATTCTTATCGTGAACATCGCCGCCGTCGTCGTCGTAGATTGGTTCTATTCGGTTCAGTCTGACGTTCAGTCGTCCAGAAGTTCAGACGCACAGAAGGAAAAGAAACGAGTCTCTCAGGTAGCACTCACGGAGCTGTCTGTCAGACAGACGGTCTGACAGACGTTCAGTCGTCCAGAAGTTCAGACGCACAGAAGAAAAAGAAACGAGTATCTCAGGTAGCACTCACGGAGCTGTCTGTCAGACAGACGGTCTGACAAACGTTCAGTCGTCCAGAGGTTCAGACGCACAGAAGGAAAAGAAACGAGTCTCTCAGGTAGCACTCACGGAGCTATTGGCGAGTGTGAATTTGGAAGTTACCTCACAGCCATGGGGCCCACCACCTTGCTGATAGTCTGTACCTCCTTCTTGCGCCGACAAGGTAAGATGATTTATCTTGAGTTGATAAAGTTCTGTGGTTGTTCTGGTTAGTAACGAGATTCCAATTTAGGACACTGTCAGCCTAAATCTGCAGGCACGTCGCTGCTCTTCCCCCTTTTTTGCTATTGTATTCATGATTTGTAATAAATCATATAGTAGGAAAGGTTTATGTTTGGTTGCTGTCTCTCCTGTTGCTGAATCCTTAGGCACCGAAGTTGATAAGAAAGGTGAATTAGGGACTGATCTCTCGCAGTTCCTACAATATTATTGTTATTATTCATGGGAGAGATGGCGGCACGCTGCCGGATCAGGGCCCAGGATTCTGAGTTCGAGTTCACTGTTCTTCTCCCACAGTGCCATAGTAAGGTAAAGCAGTCCCATTATAGGCCTGGACAGGCCCAGAGGGTTCCAGGAACTTAAGGTTCCCAGAATTCGTGACAGCGGTACAGGATGGTGGTAAGGTTGTCAGCCTTACGCACCGGCCAACTTTACCCCCAGAAAATGCTCCTGGTACTCATTTCTGTTAGAGACTGAGTCGACCCCAGGGTCATAGTACGATCGGAAGGCTTTTATGTCAATGATAAATCCACTGAAACCAGCTGGGATCGAACCAGCGACCTTCCGATTTGTAGCACAGCACCTTAGCCACTGTGCTACCGCGGTCCCCCCATAGTGTCACAGTATCTGACGTTATTGGTGTAACTTGGTTTATCGAAAGTTTGGGCCTTTGTGGCACAGTATGGCCTGATGATGGCCAATTGTCGGAAACATGTCCTCAGAAAAAAATAAAATAAAACATATTTTTGTGTTTGACTGAAACCAGAAACTATTCTGTTGTTTTTTAACACTGAAGACTCTATATTTTGCCTACAGTGTGTTTATTTGTACTGTAATTCTGACGGTAAACACCGACCATGTCTGCATGCACTTTTAGGCGGTTGAAGCATATGTTTTCTGTCAAGTATGAAGTTAATATTGATATAAAGAGTAATTCCTTTTCCTCCTGAAAGATTAAAAAAGAAGTTAATTTGAATTGTGGCTATTTCACAGGAACTCTCATTTATTATAACCGTGACTGTACTGCAAGGATTGTTTCTGTGCATTCGTGACCTATTATTTTCTTCAAGTGTCACGAATGAGAATTTTGTAATTATTTATCCAGTGCTTAAGGACATGCAGAGACAATGCTTCTTATTGGCCCACACAGCTTTCATTCAAATCATTCGTAATTAACATTCACTAATAATATTTTATTTTACATACCCACAACAATAAATAATTACATGAAAGTACATATAGAGGGTGTTTTCATAAGGTGTACCAAATTTCGGGGTATTAGTTTATGAGTAATTTTGAATAAAAGACTTTCCACCTACATGTGCGCGATTAAAAACCGTTGCATTATTGTGAACATTTTGATGTTTCATGTTACTGCACCTCTTGTGAACCACCTGTACCTCACATTGACTCCCACCTCTTGCAAACACTACTCCCTCGTGCTTTAAACTGTGTCCATGTCTGTAGCCTCGTGTTAGCCTCTTGTCTGTAACAAAGGCATGTAATACTTATTGCTTTTGCTTAGGCTAGCATAACCTAGTCGGTGTAGTGGCTCGCTATGGCCTGGACCGTCCGGAGATCTAATCTCTTTGACGGAATCGAACCTGTGACCTTCCGGCTTGTGCAGAGGTATACCTCCATTGATTTATGACTCGGTACTGGATATAGCTGACTTGTCAGTTTCAAACTCTGGCCGCTTCACCTCCGTAGAAGGATGCTGGGCGGACATAAAAGTCGGTGTTTGGATAAGAAATAAATGCTTTGCCTGTGCCTGGAATCGAGCAGCGATTTCTCGGTCGTCCAGTATGTAGCGTAGTCACTACACTAACTGAGATAATTCTGCTTAAACACCACTAAATCCTATAAATAACTTGATATGCAAATGCGCCCTTTCTGACGCTCGGTGTTGCTCTTTACATTTCGGCCGCTCTATAACCCAAGTCAAGATCTCCGGTTCCCACTGGACAGAATTGTGTCACCCGCAGACGAACTTCAGCCGGTGAAAAACACAAAAATTTACTTCTGTACCGCGAATCGAACCCCGACCTTTCACCCAATAAGAATGATAACTGGCCGACCTAATACCGTCATCTGTTATACGACCTACAGCATGCGGAATCTGAAAATATGAGCAGGTACTTAAATCCATATTAAATTGCAGGCTGTATTCAATGTATTTAGTGTGCTAAATGAACTTGTATAAATTCTGTTTATTTACCATTTCCCAGTACGGCATATTTCTCGCCTGTATTTGTCGTGCTACACAGTTTTGAAGCTAATGGCAGAAGTTCTCAGTCAATAAACGGAAAAATTTTTTACAAAGTACCTGAATGCAGCGCGGTTCAAAATAATTAGTTTCACGCTTCAATCTATGAACCTCATGAATATGAGGCAGATATGCTGAACTGGAGGTGAGACGTTATTACAAGTTGCCTTGATTGAAAATGTTTAACCATGCCCTTTCAGGGTTGGGTTACTTTATTCTCGCTTGCAAGAGGAAACAGTTTCTACTGAGTTGTGTTTTGGAAAGGCAGCTGAGGTCTCCCAACACAGAAGAGACAGTACACTCGATTAGGTAGAGGAATGTTTTCATCAGAGACGACGTGTTCTAACTATCCTTCCCGAAGAAATTACTTTTGCCTGATGCACGAACACCAGATGGCAACAGTTCTACTGTGTAGATAGTAATTTATAAAAACAGAACCCAACGGTTGTGTCTGAGTGCTCGAAGGAGCACACAATTGCAGTTATATAGTGGGGTCATAGGTTATTGTGGTATCGGGTGTCATGCTGAAAATCTGAGACCCTTCTAATTGTACTTTATGATATATTTGTTAACTGCAATTGGGTTGACACCCGGTGGCAGCAGTACAGTACACATTTACACGCAAACAATACACAGAACAACACCATGAAACAGAATACCCAGAACGGGACATACATAACAATAAGAATACACAAACATAACAAAAGAAATACATAGCAATAAGAATACATAATTTGCAATATTAAACAGTAGCATGCAAAACATAAGACTATATGTACAAGGATACAAAATAGAATCAAAAGAATATGAAAGAATGTGATAAAAGAAACAACCATATAAGCAGCAAACTTCATATGATCTATATATATGCTGATAATGATATACACTCTATTACTAAGACCTTCACTCCACTTCACTACACTTCACCCAGTTACACTTCACTCCACTTCACTACACTTGTCGACACTTCACTTCTTCCAATTTAAAATTCACCCAACTACACTTCACTATCATCTCATTTGGCTTAAACCCGTTTAAATTTCCTACCGCTCCATTTCACCTCACATCAGTACACTTCACTGCACTTTTAGACGATTTTCGCCACACTTTTATTCCTTTCGCTTCACCCCGTTTATAAATGCTTTCCTAAATCTCTTTCTAAAAATTTTAGGTTTATGAAGGAAAGTCACTAACGCTTCTGCAGGCAGTTGGTTCCAAGTTTTAATGGTCCTATTTACAAAGGAGTACTTTCCAATATCCGTTCTTTGCTTCCTGTCCGTAATTTTCCGAACATTATCAACCCCACTAAAATATTAAGGCCTTTGCAACCTGTCGTATACAGGGTGTCCCAGCTCGTTTTCCAGAGTACGCTTTAAAAAGTGCACATAAGCATGCTATCATCCTACGCTGGACCAAGGATTCCCAGTCAAAACCTTCGTATGATTTGTAAATTAAGCAACTTTCTTCTGTACTCCGTCTAACGCATTTATCTGTCCTTCTCTGCATGGATCCCAACATGCAGACCCATATTCCAGAATAGGACGTGCCACTGACATGTAGGTTAAATTTATTTGTATTCCATTTCCTTTTTTGAGAACACGCATTACAAAGCGATGTGCCTTCCAGGCTTTTTGCACTGTGTAATTTACTTGGTCCACGCAGTTTAAATTTCTTCGTAAGATTATTTCCAAGTATTTACAACTGCTCGCTTCCGAAATTTTTTGGCCACCATCGGAATAACCAGTGGATTTTTTACCCCTAGCTCTCCTAAATCTTATTGCCTTACTTTTATCGGGTTTTATTTTCATCTCATTTTCTACCGCCCACTCCCCTCTCCAGTTCCTTCCACAACCTTACTATGTTTTTTTTTAATGATTTTCCTACACATTATACAATCATCAGCGAAGAATCTAATACTCGAGTCGATGTTCCTCCAAGTAACATTTACGTACACTAGAAACAGTAGTGGGCCCAAAACGCTCCCTAGCAGCACACCTGAGCTTATCTTATTGCATTGGGGGTATCTGAAACTATATGGCATCAAATTTGGAGAATGATGGGTTTGAAAAGTATTTGACAGAAACCGTTTGTGGCCTAGTAGAGTCAACGCCAATCTGTGAGGGATTTGTAGTAGACAAAGTGACATAAGGACAGATATTCTCCCAAATACTAGGGTTTTCGCTACCAGTATCATTTCTCCAGTCCTCCATTATAATCTACGCTGCATAATCCCGGAAGTTGACTCTGTCGTTACTACAAAATCTCTTTCTCCCTCGCGATTCTGTCTCATCCTAGAGGAACGGAAGTAAAGCAAAATCTTGATCACAGTAGACGATGTCACAGTCCAGGTACTAGTCATGCACGCCAGGCTAATGTGATCGGTGACATTTAAGAGCAACAATAGCATACTGACAGATATATAGTGTGTGGAAGCACTAAGCAGTTACTTGGGACGTCACAAAACATAAAGGTACATAAAGATTTTAAGCATATTCAAGTCCTAGTATTTTATTTCATTCTTTGGCGCTAGACCTAGATGTTGCCTAGACTGTCATTCTTCATGTATTCGAAGAAAAGTAATGGTTACGTAGAAACATTCTGCTGGTGGATTTTGTCCACCTTCGGATATACAATTGAAACACAATATTTCAGAATCCGACCTGCTTCCGTCTTGAAGTGACAGGTGCCAGTATATGCACCTATTCTGGTGGAGTCCTTATAAATTCTCCCAGTCACTGGTCCGGCTTCCGTAATGTCGTGCTTAAATCTTACATTTGACGATGTAAAAATTCCAAAACGAGAGTGTTTCTGAATGTTTTGCAGCAGGGCTGACAAACTTTAAACCTCAGGAGCGCCACATGATTTGTTAAGGACTCGCCTGAGAACCGCATGTGTGCATATTTGTATCGATAAAAGGGCAGGTTGAATTAACTATAAGGTCGTTATTTAAAAGCAATAAGTTAGACTAATACCGCGCTACAAGTCGGAAGGTCGCTGGTTCGATTCCCGCTGGTTTAATTGAAAATATTCATTGATATAATCCTTTCGGCCGCACTATGGCACTAGGATCGACTCAGCCTCTAACAGAAATTAGTAGTAGGAATATTTACTAGGGGGTAAAGCCAGCCGAAGCTTATGGCTGACAA
>Ga0123352_10005150_pt1 | contig 19549 bp, 16 predicted proteins | sample TergutLab28metaG_FD_89700 | JGI IMG/M metagenome (GOLD analysis project Ga0123352, IMG submission 89700) | Labiotermes labralis P1 segment gut microbial communities from Petit-Saut dam, French Guiana - Lab288 P1 | ecosystem: Host-associated > Arthropoda: Insects > Digestive system > Gut ... | reverse complement strand
TGGAATAATTTTGTCAAATAAAACGGGGCTGTAACGCCCACGACAAGCATATGTTCAAAATTCTCTATGTTGCCCTCATTCACTCCCGTGCCGAAAGCAAGGCTTGACGGAATGGCATTATTGATAAGAAAGTCCACTTTGCCAAAATCCTTTATGACCTTGTCCACGAACCGCTCAATCACTTTTTTATCGGCTAAGTCGCCCACGAAGTAATCATTAGGCTGAATGTCTATAATGGCTACCTTTGCACCTGCCGCCTTTAATGCCTCTGCTATTGCCTTACCTATTCCTCCCGCTCCGCCTGTAACTACGGCTATTTTATTCTTCATCACTTACTACCTCCTCTTCAAGGTGTGGCTTCAAAATATTATAAAGTTTTTGATTGTCCTCAATATAACTGCCATGGTTTTCTTTTGGAATTATCACTAGCTTGCCGTCTGCAACACTGTCGACAACCGTTTGGGAATCGGCTAGCTTGACAATGTCTTTCTCGCCGAAAAGAACAATTGTCGGAGTCGTGATTGCCTTTAGATCATCGGCAGTAATATTAGGTTGCGTCATCATAAGGCGCATCTTGTCGCCAAATTTGAAAGGAAATGTAAACGAGAATGCCAGCCTCGTACAAAATCGCCAGAAACCGTTTATTCCTTTCGGGGTCAAGTTTATGCCCGCTGCGAATATCTTGCCCAATAAATCGGGGTGCTTCATGGCGATTAACAAGGCTATAATCCCACCATCACTAAATCCAAAAAGTATCGGCTTATCCATTTTTTCATGCTCAATTAGACGCACAATATCCTCAGCCATGTCATTGTAATTCAACCGCTTCACCTTGCCACTCTTACCGTGACTGCGGCTATCTGGCATATAAACTGTGTAACCTTTGAATAACTCTGGACAGTCTTTGAAAAACTGATTGCTACCCATATTGCCATGCACGAAAATGAGCGGTTGTCCCTCTCCACTTTTGGTATAAGAAATATTTACGCCGTTGCTATCAAATTGCTTTACTTCCAAACTCTCACCCCCGCTACAAATTTATGCTTGCCGCTGTCCTCGCCTTCAAAGCAAAATTCGGTATTATATCCTTCTGCCTTAGCAACTACAAAAAGGTGAGCAGCAGCAATACCCATATCAATATTCCTCATATCACCTATGATCATATCCAACGGGTTTTTAGAGCTTCTCAAATAGAAGTTGTATTTGTCGCCGTCCTTACCTACAAGCCACGGCTGTCTATTGACCGCGCTCGGAGCAACTCTTACTGCCTCAATTAATTTATCCAAATCCGCTCCGCCTATGATAATATCCGCCGCCGCCTTACGCTTAAAGTCATCAGGGTAGCTGCGCTTTTCGTCCAACTTAGGCATCCCCGCCATCATGGTAATAAAACAGTCAAGACCGCCCACGCTCTTGAATTCTTTCTTAGGCTTTTTCATACCCCACCAACAAATCCCCAATCCTTGTACCTGCAATAACAAATCCAATTGTTGGCCGATAAACCCGACATTCTCCAAAGCAAGCGGCTTATCCTCGCTATAAAAGCCAATGCAGTATTTGGCTTTCTTGTTTTTGACCTCATGGCTCTCTAGTACCCTAACCGCCACCTTAATGTCGGGCAGTAACGACACAAGCCCAAAAGCTTCTACTAGGTCTCCGCTGTTCTCCAGCACAGAAGCAGTTGCGTCCGAAAAATTCCGCACCGACTTTCTACTATAAATGGTCTCTGCCAATTGTTTGTAATCTAATTTGTTTTCCATAAAGTTAAACCTCATCTCTGGCTAAGTATAAATCTAGCCGCTCAAATTTTTGCTTGATTTTCTCTTTAATCGTCTCGTCATCCACCCCAAGAGCCAGCCTCATTTGAGCTAGCATCATCTCTACATCGGCGATTTCGTCAACTATCTTGCCGACCTCCGGGCGCTCTGTCCGATTGATGTATTTTTGAAGCACGACTATCAACTCGGCGCACTCCTCAATCGTCTGCCCAACCTGAGCATTCATGCCCCATTTGTCAAGAGCTGTCTGCATGGTCTCTATTTGACTTTCACTAAACTCTATTTTCATGATGCCACCACCTTAACGAAAAACTTCCGCTGCCTTGGTCCGTCAAACTCGCAAAAATATATGCCTTGCCAAGTGCCGAGCAAGAGCTTCCCCTCCGTGATGATTATCGCTTGGCTCGCTCCCACGCAACTTGATTTTAAGTGAGCTGCCGAATTGCCCTCCGCATGACGAAACTCCGCGCGGTCTGGAAATGCTTTGGATAGTCCAAACAATAGGTCACCAGGCACATCAGGACAAGCATTCTCGTTAATAGTAATGCCACCAGTCGTGTGCGGACACCAAACAACAGCGATACCACTCTCGACTCCACTTGCCTTGACCGTCTCCGCTACCTTGGCGGTAATATTGTACAGACCCTCTTGGTCTGTTTTTAATGTAAATTCTTTTAGCATATTTAGATCAGCTCCTTTACAAACTCATCTAGTATTAGTTGCTCATAACTGTCAAACATGCTGCGAGCTCTTTTGTACCAATCGCAAAATGATTCATCCTTGCCATCAATTGCTCTGGATAATTCTAGCGCATCCTTATAAGCATCCTCTACCTTTTTTATCGTAACAATAGGTACTCCTTTGTCTGACATCAATAGTCCTAATTCTGATTTAACGCCTATCTCATAAAAACGAATTATTGGACTAAGATCTAATGGTTTTTCAAAAGGCCTTCCCTTAAGTTTAAAGGCATGATCTATTAAAACCTCAAACAATGATAGTATTCTAGGGAATTGAAACTCTATTGTATCTTTGACATTTGTAAAAACTTGCCTATAAACTTTATTTATAAACTCAGGTAGTTTTTTCTCATCTTTGGGGATGTTTTTTGTTTGCTCGCTTTTGATAAATCGACTAAATGCATAACTTAGAACTCCTGCATAACTTTTCTCGGCATAGTTTTTTGCAAACCACTTCATAGCGTTAATTTGTGACGGTTTCATATAATCAAACCATATGCTCAATATTGTGTTTAGGTACTCCGTGTTGCTAGCTGTAAAACCTTCTACTGTAGCATTATCAATGCCTTTGAATTCACCTATCCTGCTAATAATCAACTTGAGCACTCGCTCTTGTATTTTCCTTTCAATCAATCTATTTTGGATAAAAACTTCGTCCGGCAGTATAGCCTTGTCAAAACTTTGCTCCAGATTTTTCTTCCTCTCTTGATTTCGTGTGCCCAAATCCACTTCCTCAATGTTTTCAAGATCATGATCTGATAGTTGTACATTGTCATTTAGAATTTTATAATCCAGGCTAATACTCAGCGAATTTTCTACTTGCTGTTGCTTTTCATCTAAATAGACCACATTGCCTACAAAATGCCTTAAATATCTCCCCGCTCTCCCGTTGATATTAAGCAAAGTAAAACGTTTTCCTGCATCTGATTTGCCTTGCGGAGTATGAATAAGTACAATATTCTTGGCATTGCTGTTAACTCCTTCTATTATAGTTGAAGTGCAAAACAAAACTGGCAATTCTTTATCATTAAAAAGTTGCATTATTTCTTTTTGAAAATATTTTGGCAATTTGCCGTTATGAATTCCTACACCTTTTTTTAGAGCTTTCAAAAGAGTCCAATCTTCCTTGCTCCTTCTACCGTAGTTTCCATAACTAAAATTGAAATTTTTTTCAAGGTGTTCTATAAAACTAGAATATCTCTCGCTACCTATTTTTTCTCTTGATATTAAAGCTCCATATTTTTCAGCATAAGTATTTGTGTAAGTTGGATGCAAACAAAAAAATATAGTCTGATGATTTTCATCAATTCTCAGATATTCTTCTTTGAGATATTTTATTTTCTTGTCTTTTCCCTTGAGACCTGTTTCAATCTCTTCAACCCCGCTAATCGGAGATCGCTTTATCAGTTTGCCAGCAGTTGAAGAAAAATCAATTTTATTTTTTAATGTAGGTTCAAAACGAAACTCTAATGTCTTCACTTTATATTTGCTTATGAACTCTATAAATCCCTGCTTTAACTTATCGACTTCGATATACGGACCAGCTATATAAAAATCACGACTCTTTTTAAGAAGCAAATATAAAGCAATTCTAAAAGCAACTGCTCTATTGTTTTCATCAATTGATGGAATATTTTTATCGCCACCCATATCAAAATCTGCACCAAGCTGATCGTCTTCATTACTTATCGCAGCATCCTCATCAATCTTATATATTTCGTCATAGAAAAAGAAATTGATTTTAATATTAGGAAATAACGCAAATAATCTAACTGCACGCTCTGGCGTTAAAACATACACTGCCTTATCAACGACTTCCATATCTCTAAAGATAGAGTTATATACTTGATAATTAAAATTGCGAGATTTAAAAAACTCAGTTAAGTCTGATGTTACTTCGTGCAATAGTGCGACTGTAGGCAAGACTATTACGATATTTTGATACTCATCATAGTTTGAATTTATAATTTCCTTCAGTAAAAATGTTTTTCCAAATGATGTAGGTGCGCTTACAAAAAGCCGCCTAGGAAGGCTTTCGTTAAAGGTGTCCAGTACTTGTTTTTGCCTAATGTCCAAAAAGTAGTTGGCACTGCGACTATGAGCTCTTGACCGGTAAACCTCTCGTATAGTTGTATTGCGAAGTCTAAGCAACTGCAACTCATCACCGAATAAGCTTTTCTCACTTATTTGTGCCTGTTGCATACTTGTGTACCCAAATGTGCGAATTTTAATTGCGGCCTGGTTTAGTACTGTGTCCAGATACTCCTTGGCTCCATCGTCAACTTTTCCTTGAATTTTTTCTTCTGATAAATAACATATCAAATCCTTGATGCGAGCAACTTCAAACGCATCATCAGAGGCCACTTCCATATTATTCACGAGCGAAAGCAACTCTTTAATCTTTTCATTCATTTTGCTTCCGCTCTCCTACATTTTGTCTTAGTTCTAGCAAAATTGTCCGTATCTTTTTTAAGTCACGCACAGGAAAAACTAGAAACATCACCTTGATATTAAGATTCTCATCATTAGCAATAATCGACTTACTCAAATTATCTTTACACTTCGTTTTTATGCTTTCTAAAATTTCATCAGCATCCAAATATTTATCCTCTTGAAACAGCAGCAATGCAGGCATAGTTATTTGAATATCATTTTCAGTAAAATAATTGATTACGGCATTGTATTTTTCTTCTTCACCTAGATCAACAGTATCAAATTTAATATCGTTTATATCATTAACGACTTTATTAAGAGATCCTAAATCATCGCCTCGCTTATAAGTTGCAAGTATAAGCATATGCCCCGCAAAATAATCTTTAAGAATATTTTTGTTTAGATCGTCTTTTATTTTTCTCGCACAATAACTCCAATCGCCCGTCTTTACTTGACCCAACCAAATTGATATTTTCCCTGCTTCTTCAGAAAACACCATTGAATCATATCCGTGCGTCTCAATCTTGATATCTTTTCTCGGAAATCTCTCGATGTATTTTACGCGCGACATAATTGTTTTTGTTTGCGGATAAAATGACCGCAACATCGCATCCAAAACTAGCTCTCCTAATAATCCGTCCAGCAACCCTTCTGTTTTTGGAATTACATCAATATACGCCATTCGAGCGGCCTTTCTAATGTCTTCTAAATTCCCTCTTTTGTATTCGGCTGCTATTTCATTATCCTCAAAAGCATAAAACACTATATTATCGAATAATGCATCTACCAAACTACTTTCTGTCGTATCATTTAGAGAATGCCTGTAGGGATGAAATTCAAAATCGCCACTTATCAAATCATACTTTACGATAAGCGGTTCAATTTTGCTGTCGACTAATTCTTTGTATAGTCGCTCACTAAGTTGTTTAGCAGTTTCATTCATCCTTTGCATTTCATTATCCATTATTTGCATTCACTATCCGACAGTATCGCATGATAAATCAATATCTCCTGTCATCATTCTATAATGCTCTATGTGTCCCGTCTTATCAAATATCTCCTTAAAAATTACTTTGAATTTCAAAACTTCTTCGCCTGATAGAGGTGTGTAATAATCCTCATCCAAGGCACTATGTGAGCCATCATGTACCCAAGACACAAGTGCTTTACATCTCAGTTTATCGTCACCAGTAAATTTTTCATGCAGTTTGTGTAAGTCAATATTTCCGAGCATCTTGAAATAATTTTCCAAAATTCGCCGCATGACATTCCGAATTGTTGCGTTATCACAATTTAGATTTTTTACCTCTCGCCATAATAACTCATATGAGGTCTTTACTGGATTTCCTTCTACTTTTTCCACGAAGGATTTGCCATCAATTTTTTTCACAAGAAAAAAAGCTTCTTCTGGAAGTGAGGCACCCCTTCGTTTATGGCTATAAGTAACTTCTTTGTGGAAATATATATTATGAGTTAGCACAAACACCTGCTTAATATCCTGATTATTGTTTCGAGCAATATCAATTATTTCTCTAACGAGCGTACTTACAACAAACAGAATATCATTGTCTAGACTTGATACTGGATCATCAACAACTACAATTTTATTATTGTTTATTCCTGTCTCTGTCTGACTGCCTTTAAGCAAGTAATAGAAATATAGAAAAGTTACAAAACTGCGTTCCCCTTCACTTAATGTGCTTTTTGCATCAGATCCATCTTCGCGTATTATTTTGTAACTTTTCTCATCATCAGCGACCTCCAGCTTAAAACTACTAAATCCAAACGAAGCTAATAGTTTGTTAATCGCATCGCAAGTAGGTCTAACACTTGTTATTTTTTCTTTTCAAGGTCTCCTATCGCATTTTCAATAACAATTTTTTCAGTTCTTTTATCAGCCATTTGCTTATTTAAGTCAATAATGGCTGCTTCTATTTCTTGCTTTTTTGTCTTGTATTCCGTAATGTCAGCCTTTAGTTCACTTACAATATAACGCCAAATTTGCTTTGACAATATAACCTTCTCTTCCTGAATGTTTTTCGCTATAAGATTATTTTCGTTAATTTTTTTGTTTGCGGCTATAATAACTTCAATAATTTTTGTAAGAATAGTTTTGGTATAATCTAGCTCTATGACTTGACTTGCTTCTTTACGCTTTTTATCTAGCATTTGCTTGTTCTTTTCAGCTAGAGCCTCAAATGCCATTTTTTTTGCTTCCAACAGTTTAATGTCGATAAATTTTCCAGCACTTGTGTTGTCTAATATTGATTGTATTGCTTCTGATATTTCAACAGAATAAGCACTATAGTTACTAATTAGGGTAGCTATTTTCAATGTGTTTTCCTCAAATGTAACATCAAAGTATGCCTCCAAACTTTGTGAGAAATCATCAGTGGTTTTTTGTTGGCAAAATGGACAAGTACCATTATTAGTTTCAAAAAATAATTTGCCTTGCCTAACCCAGTCACTATTGTTGAGTATCTTAATCATAGCTGCGATATCAACATCGCTTTTACCTACGACAATTTTTTTAAGTATGGAATCTACTTCCAGCAATTCTATTTTTGATATGTCAGGAATTGAAAACTCTCTAACTTCTGTCAAACTATCATCGAAAACAGTTGTTGCCTTTTCTTCCAACTCACCAAGCGTGAACAATTCCTCTGTATTTTCAGCCTCTTCTAAAACTTTTTCTTTAAATTTTTGTTGGCTGTTTAAAACACCTTGCATACCTTTAAGTATTGTTGACTTATCGGCTTTAAGTTTTTGCTCCCAAAACTTTCTCCTATATGTCTCTTCATGTTCTTCAATGTCCTTTTTCTTTCCTCCACTGCCATCTTCGCCTGTCAAAGATAATTGCAATGCGTCCATCTCTTTTTGAATGAGAGTCGCTTTTTCAGCCTTTTCTTTTATTTCTTTTTTTATACCTATACTTTCATCTCCTAAAGTAAAAACTCCCCTAGGATCTCCCTCAAAATTATAATCAACAAACTTGCGATTATAAACTCTTACCTCTAGTGGATTATCATTTTCCCATTTTAAAGCACAATCTACAAATGGGGCTATAGTCAAATCTGCCGCACTAGCAATAATGTTGCTAATAGTTGTTTTTCCTGTTCCATTAGCACCAAAAAAGTAGTTGAAACTCTTCAAACTTTCAACTTTCTGTTCATCTGCCTTAAAAGTAGCAATGTTCTTTATAGCAATATTATTTATCATTTGCTTTTCTTTCCTCCCTTACGCCACCCTAACTGCGCCGTGGATTGTGTTTATGATGTTCATTAGAATGTTTATTTTGACATCGAATAGTTTGACTAGGTCATAGTTGTCGAATGGTGGGGTGTTGATAATGTCTTCGGGGGCGATATCTCCGTTCTTTTGGACATATTGAATTATGGCACGAATGAACTCGATTTGCTGTGAATTTAGCTCAGCATTGTCACTTAGGAAGCTGCCGAATTTTTGCTGAATTGCATCTTGCGATAACCCTATCAAGCTACGCACAAAAACCGCTAAATTCTCTTGCTCTGTGGTTCTGTTGTAGTCGCACTTTGTGCCAAGCTCTTCCCACAAAATCCTCTCTAGCTCTTTCATGTCGTCTGCATCAATTTTTTCTAGTTCCCGTATTTTTTGAATAACGGGTAGGCTTTGGTTCTCGGTCAAGAAGTCTAGCACCCTCTTCTTGTAGGTTCTTATATCAACAAAGCCGCCACCTACATCTTCTTTCTCTATCACCTCATCAAAAAAGTCTGTGTCAAAATTTTGCCCTGTTAGACTATCGCGCACAAACTGCATCAAATCCCTAAGGCTTTTTCGCATTTTCTCTAGACTCTCGGTCGTTGCGTTTTCCCAAAAAACTTTTTCTCTTATTTGTTTTAGTTCTTCCTTTTTGTTGGCGACTTGCGGAATTGTAGTCTTTTTTAATAGAACATTAGCAATCTCGCAAATCTCGCCTACCACCCTAGTCGACCTAGCCGAATTTAGTGGCGAGCCAAAAGCAATATTAGCAAACTCTACAAATAGCATCTTGGTGTCAAATATTAGTGCTGCATCGTCCTTTTCGCCTTGCTTATCCACAAGCGGCGCAATATGCCTATCTAGCTCGGCAAGTGCCAAGGGACTAATATAATCCCAACTTTTTATATCGCTAAACTTATCGACAAAAGCCATCTCTTTGCGCACGCTAATGCTGCTAGACTGCTTTTTGATATCCACTACCGCTCTATGAAGCTGCTCTTTTAACTCGTTATAATAGCCCTTTTCAAACTCGTTTTCTTGGTGCTTAATATCCTGCAACTCAACCAAAATCTTGCATCGCAGTTCAAACAGCCTCCTGCTCAAACTTTTCTGCTCGGTTTCCTTACTCTTATTCTGCTCTAAACCAAAAAACTCAAAATTGCCAAGGTAATCGAAAATATAAAAGTGCTGCTTATCCATGCATTTGCCAAAAATGTCCTTGCAAAGCCTTGTGCCACGCCCAATCATTTGAATAAACTTAATCCTACTTTTAACTGGCTTAAAGAAAACAAGGTTTAGAATCTCTGGGACATCCACGCCCGTGTCCAGCATATCCACCGACACCGCAATCCTAAAATCTGCTTGCTCGCCAAATTTTACAACCAAATCATCGGCATAATTATCATTGCTTACAATCCGCTGACAAAAAGTTGTAGGCTTATTCGGCCACTTTTTATAAAACCGCTCCACTATCATTTGAGCGTGTTTAACATTGCAGGCAAAAATAATCGTCTTGCCAATTAGCTCGCCGCTATTAGTATGAATGCCGTTCTCCATCAAATCCTCTAGCACACGGTCGCAAGTGTTTTTGTTATATACCCTCTTAAAAATTTCGCTGCCAGCTATTTTGGTTTGAACCTCTGCCATAACTTCAGGCTCGTCTTCGTCATCCTCTTCGCCTCTGCCAAAAATCCTGTCAAACTCCTCTTGCTCTTGCCTTGTCAATTTATCCCTATCTATCCCGTCTGTCAAAATATTGGTAGACCTAGAATTTACTTTGTAGGGAACTAAAAACCCATCCGTAACCGCTTCTTCTAAGGTATACTCATCCGTAGGCTCACCATCCTCGCAATCAAAAATAGTGTAGGTATTCTTTGCAATCTCGCCTCTTGGGGTAGCCGTTAATCCCACGAGCAAACTGTCAAAATAATCAAAAATTGCACCGTACTTATTAAAAATACTGCGATGCGCCTCGTCTATAATAATCAAATCGAACCGCCCTGTGCTAAAAGCCTTGCTCTCACCGTCTACATATCCTATCATTGTCTGATAGGTGCTGAACATCAGCCTTGCACCCATGTTTGGCTTGGCGTTACCCGATAGCTCTTCTACTGTAAAATTCGGCAATAGCTTGGCAAAATTCTTTTTGGCTTGCCGCACAAGTGCCGTCCTGTCTGCCAAAAACAAAACATTTTTTACCCAGTTATTTTTTGTCAAAACATCCACAAGCGATATAGACACCCTAGTCTTGCCCGTGCCTGTCGCCATAACTAATAGCGCCCTACGCTGCCTTTTATTAAACCGCTCCATTACCGACTTTATCGCCTGTTTTTGATAGCCCCTATTGGTGATATTGTCGTCTATAAAAAGGTTAGTAATATCGCTACGGCTACGGCGGCTTATCAGCAGACTTAATTCATCTGCTGTGTGATAAGCATAAATTTTGCGAGCAGGATATAGCCCATCCATAATCCATAGGTCGTAGCCATTTGTGTAATAAATAATGGGCTTAACATCATACTTTTTCTTTAAACAGTCAGCATATAGCGTAGCTTGGTGCTTGCCGCTCTCTACGCTTACGCTAGTCTTTTTTGCTTCTACTACCGCCAATGGCTTTCCGTCTGCCCCAAACAGGACATAGTCGCAATAGCCTATGCCTTGGTTATTGGGCATACCTACAACCTCAATCTCTCTGCCTGCTTTTAACGGCTGAATTAGATTGTCCTTATCTAGCACCTCCCAACCCGCTTCTTTTAGATAGGTGTCTATATAAATTTGGCGGGTATTTACCTCGCTCATGTAGGTAGGAATCTCTGCCACCGCTTGCCCTGCTTGCTTTCTAGCAATTAAATCCTCAAGGTTTTGTAGGTTTGCAGTTGCTAAAGTCTTTTGCTTGTCCGACACCTTTTCGCCGTGGTCAAGCCTACCCGCAATAATACGCACAAAGTTTAGACCATCGTGCAGCTGTTCGTTATCAACATAGTCCTTAACTGACTGTAAATTTAATAACTCCAAAAGTGTAGCAGACTTAGGGGCTACCACTTTTTGAATTTTACAAATTTGTAATAATAACTCTTCTAGTTTTTGCTTCATGCTGCCGCCTCCTTGTCGCCAAAGTGTTTTTGCATAAGTGCTTTGTATAGCGTCTCGGTTTGCTCAATCTCTGCTTTTAGTTTAGCCTTGCTTAACTCTACTTGAATTACGAAATCTGCGAATTGATTTTGTAGATCGAGGGGCGGTATTAAAATTTCTATGTTTTGAAGCTCTTGCGCATTAATGTTTGCTTGACCAACTATCTGCTTGCACATAGAACGCAATGTCAACTTCCCATAGTCTGAATTAAGAGTTGCGGAAAGATATATAGGGATTGCCTTTTGATTGACCCTAATTCTAATGATATAGCCAGCAATAATCATGTGTTTTTCAAGATTAAATACACAAGTCTTGCCGACCAACTCTTTGCTATTTGTGCGGTTAAATAAAACATCGCCCTCTCGTACACTACATTTTTCAACCTCATCATCAGGGATGTCTATATATTTCAAGTTTGACAAATCCAGCTGTCCCTCATAAGTAATATTATTCATACGCAAATAAGGATAACGTCCTCCTTCCGTAGCTGGTCTGCTCGTTCCATATTTGACATCTGATACAATGTCGCGTATTGTGCCATGCTCCCACCCTCTCACGTTATTGGCGGGATTGCCGAACATTTGGTTAAATTTACTTTTTATAAGGTCGTCAAAAAGTTTGTGTTGCCTTTTTTGCTTTGCCAAAATCCCATACACTATATCCAGTTCCCATGCTATTCTCTCTTGCTTTGAGTGTGACGGCAAAAATATCTTTATATCATTAAGGTAGTCTTTTGAAATATGCCTTATACTCGCACCCTTAAAGCCATCTTCTAAAATTTGCATATCCCCTTTGAGATAATGAAAAATATATTTAGCACAAGCGTTTACCTTAACTAAAAAATTATCTGTTGACACCGAGAATTTACCATTAACATAATTTACAGATGCCTTTCCACCTGTTCCAAATATTAAATATTCGCCGTCAGAATCATATTCATTCAAAAACTTGCTTTGTATATTGCTACTCGTGAAAAAAGGATATAGTCCACTTTTTAAGCCATCACCTGCCTTTCGACTAGATTTTTTCTCATATATAAATATTTCTCCAAGTCTTACCTTCTCCATCAAGCACCTCCCTCAAGCCTTTTCAAATCCTCGGCTACCTCGGCATTTAATTTCATAATTTCGGCGAGAATATTTGCGGGGGTGTCAAAAACTTCTGCTATATACTCCGTCTTTTTGTACTTGTTTATGGATAAATCGTAGCCGTTTGCCACTATCTCGGCTTTGTCTATAAAAAAGCTTTGGTCGGTTCTTGCCCGCCCTTCTTCCTCGCCTAAATTATTATATCTTGCGATAATGTCGGGAATATCGTTTTGGGCTACTTGTGAGCGTTTGTCATCTAGACTAAACCCGTCGGCTTTCATATCATAAAACCAAACCTTGTCAGTGCCGCCTGCGTTTGTCTTTGTGAATATTAGTATTGCGGTGGACACCCCAGCATAAGGCTTAAACACTCCGCTTGGCATTGATATTACTGCGGTCAATGATTGCTTTTCTACAAGCTCTTCTCTTATTGCTTTGTGGGCGGTACTACTGCCGAATAGCACACCGTCTGGGACTATGCTTGCACACCTGCCGCCTACTTCTAGCATTTTTATAAATAGCGACAAGAATAGTAGCTCGGTCTTTTTGGTTTTGCATAGTGCTAGTAAATCTTTAGATACTGCTTCAAAGTCTAGGCTGCCAGTAAAGGGTGGGTTGGCTAAAATTAGGCTGTATTTGTTCCTGTCTTCGTTTTCGTCGCTTAGGCTATCTCTATATTCAATATGAGGGTTTTCTACGCCATGCAGCATCATATTCATTGCACCTATGCGCAGCATTGTAGGGTCTGTATTAAAGCCTGTGAACATTTGATTTTGGAATCTTTCTTGGTTTTCTCTTTTTAATAGGTCGCCTTTGGGCTTGTCTTGCTCTGTAATAAAATTAGCACTGCTTGCTATAAAGCCTGCTGAGCCCATGGCTGGGTCGCAGATGGTATCTTGTAGTGTAGGCTTCATAAGCCTTACCATCATATCAATAATGTGGCGCGGGGTGCGGAATTGCCCGTTTTCGCCGCTTGATGCTATCTTGAATAATAAATACTCATAAACATCGCCCATGCTGTCTTTGTCTGTCATATCTAGGGCGTCTAGTCCGTCTATGACTTTTACCAGTATTCTTGGCGTGGGAATCATAAAGATACTATCTTTCATGTATCTAGCAAATGCCGTGTCTTTGCCGCCCGATAGACTTTTCATAAACGGGAAGATGTAATCTCGCATCCTCACAAACATTTTACTTGGCTCTTCGTTTTTGAAGTTCTGCCAGCGGAGATCCTTGTAGTCTATAATTAGGTTTAACTCTTTATCAAGCACACACTCGCCATCGCCAAAGACTCTGCCCTTAATGCTTGCGGCGGTTAGCCCCATGGCAGAAGCAGACGCTTCCCTTTTGGTTTGGTTATCATCTAACAGCTTAATAAACATTAGGTAGGTTATTTGCTCCATCACGGAAAGCGGGTTTGTTAGCCCACCTGTCCAAAAGGTCTCCCAGATGCCATCTATTTTGTTTTTTATCTCGCCTGTTATCATCTTCTACGATTCTCCTTGGTTTGTTTTGACATAGGCTGAATTTCTGCCAGTGCCTACAACTTTAATATAGCCGTCCTTTACAAGGTTAATAAGTGCTAGCTTTATTGTAGGCTCGGAAACATTTGGAAGTTCTGCAATTATTTCTTTTTTGGTTATCTTACCTATACGGGCATCAATTACTCTTTTAACTTGGTCTTGCTTGTTTGCCTTATCTTTTACTACACTTACAACTCTCTCGTCAAAATCACGATATGCCCTAAGTAGCACTTGCAACATATACTTGATAAAATGCAAGGGGTTGTCTTTGCCCTCGTGCCAGCCCTCGCCGCTTAATTCTAGCGAGTAGTAATATCCATTGGGGCCGTCTTTGGTCTCTAATATAATCCGCTCTATTGAGATATACTTTCCTACCACAAAGCCGCTTTTGTATAGCAGCAGCAAGGTTAGTAGCCTGCTCATTCTGCCGTTGCCGTCATTGAATGGGTGAACGCATAGAAAATCGTGTATGACAATGGGTATTAGAATAAGCGGGTCGACAAATTCGTTACCTATTGCCTTATTGTATTGCTCGCAAATATCGGCTATGGCATCAGGTGTCTCATAAGGTTTTAGTGGTTCAAATATTGTGCGAATCGTATTACCGTCTGCATCGGTCTCATTAATAACATTATCTATACTTTTATATTTACCCGCAAAGGCAAGTGAAGTGAATCTTAATAAGTCTCTATGCAACTGCAATATGTGGCTTGAATTAAAAGGAATGTATTCGTAGTTGCCATGAATTGTATTTAAAACATCACGATAACCCGCAATTTCTTCTTCATTGCGGTTAAGGGGTTTGGCTTTGCGTTTTAGTAGTGCCGTGATGCGCTCGGCCGTTGTTACGATGCCCTCGATTTTATTACTAGCCTCTGTGCTTTGAATTTTAGAAACTTCTACAAGGGTAGCAAGCACCTCTGGCTCGCTATCAATGTAAGCACCCTGCTCGCCTTTCTTTTCGTAAATCTTGGCAATCAAGGATATCGTCTCGCTATCCAGCACGATACTTTTGTATTTTTCGTAATTAAAAACCTTCACAAATATCTCCTTGTCCCCAAAGGGATACTTGCAGTATACACTATATAAAAACCTATGTCAAGAAAATTATCGGTATAATTTAGAAAATATTTTATACCGATACAATATTTCGATTAGAATCAATCTTTCTGATTTTTTACCCCCACCGCTACAAATATCCTCTAACGTTACAAGCTTTATGTTTGCCTTCGCTTGCGCCAGCTCTACAGGCAAATAATCAACTTTTTCAAGAAACAATCAAAGTGTTCGATAAAATAATACAACTTTAATGCTTTGCTCCTTCTCGCCAGCACCTCCAAGACCATAAATCTTAAATTTGTGGCAACCAGCTGAAAAATGCTCACAAACGCACCACCAGGCTCAGCCGTAAGGCTTTTTTGTGTTTTAGTCTCTAGTTCTTTATTACAAAGTCCACAAAGACTGTTCAGCGTCACATGCTATGACAAATTGGAGGAAAATCTAATTAGCTAAGTTATGGTCTCCTTCCCCCCAGCCTTACTTTGTAGGTATATGGCGTTAAGGTCATTTTATCTTCTAGTGGGCCTTGTAGTTTATAAAAATCAATGATTTTATTTTTTGGCTTAAAGTCATATATGCGATAAATATAATATCTATCTCCTTTTTCTTTTGATACTCGCAATTCAGCATCAGTGAAATAGAATTCAGAATTTTCTCCTTGAGAAGTCGTTTTGACCTCAATATAAATTGCTCTACCATCATTTTCGTCAAATGATTTTATATCATAACCTACACCATCTCCAATTGCTTTTGACGTGTGCTCAATTTCTTCAGCACGCTGTCTAATAGCCGCATCTTCTGATCGCAAAAGTTTCTGCCTTTCTATCTCTAAAATTGCCATCTCACCCAAATTACCTTTTATTCTATTTTCCCTATGCTCTTTATCATAATCCCTGTTTTTTACTGGCCTTGATTTGCCTTTTGTTTTTTGATGCTTTGAAAATATCGGAGCCAGTGTTTCGTTCCCAATGCAACCCTCAAAAGAAACCATAGCCTCCTTTTTTATTTCTTCTAAATCTGAGGCAGAATTACTTAAAATAAGACTGTTAGTTTCCTTGAAATCTACTATGAGTTTAGATTTTAACTCTTTGAAAACTTCTATTAATTGACCTATATCTTCATGCAATTTTTCTCTAGCGGGAAAATTATCAACATAATAACATTTACTACAGATGTTTCCATTTTCATATCCTCTTGCCAAGTCTCTTGTTGACTCTAGTGAAATTTCAGATTTTTCAAAACTTGATGGGATTATCAACTCGCCTTTCCAATAATCAGCAAGCCTCTTGATTTTGTTTCTAGCCACACTAGCTGGATATTCTTCCGAATATAATGTATATCCTTGATTTAATGATAGATACATTTTTCGCATATCTGCTGAAAATAGAAAAACGATATAGTACCCCTGTTGTGCGGTAGCTGAAATAGATTCATCGAATATGGCGACCCACGGGATTTCTGCCCAGTTTCCCTGTCCAACAGAACCGTCCGATTTATATCTGCCACTTAATTCTTGCGGCAGAGGGATTGATTTCAAATTGCCTAAAAAGGCATTGCCTGCAAAATGCATCTGTTTTTCTTCTATGGTGCGACCGAGAGGACTTGAACCTCCACGCCATAAAGGCACAGCATCCTTAGTGCTGAGCGTCTGCCATTCCGCCACGGTCGCATGGATTGACAAAACAATCATACCATAAAGAAAATATTATCGTCAATCATATTCCTATGATTTCACAAAATTCTATGGTGAATTACAAAAAATTATAGCTGCATTGATACAAGTTGGTATTGCTAGACTTCCGCCTATTTTCATGCTATAATATGTAGATATATTATTATAGTGAAAACTATATGAAAATCAACATACAGCTTTAAAATCACAGCAAAATCTTAGTGCAATGCTTAATCAAAAAAAGATGGGCTAATCTCTTCATTAATAATATTAAAACACGACAGAGCAGAACTCATTCTTCTCTGTTTTCTATACTCTTTTGCCCTATTCTCCACACCCCCTCAGTATCCTTATATCTTTTACAGTTTGATGGTACTTGTGCAGCCCCTCAACCCATGTGCTGTATTCAAAGCTGCAGATTAGTAAATCAGGGTTTTCTTTGTGCTCTAAATCTATAATATAATACTCCACTCATAATAAATATTACCACTTTATGCTAGAATTAAGCTCCCGCACCTTATTATCTATCTCGGACAGCGAGCGCCCGACCTGTGTTGCCATTAGCTCCACCTCCGTTTTTATTTTCCCATTAAAAAAACGCACCCTTAAATTAAGAATGCGTTTTATATAAACAACTACATCTTTACATTATATGTCATTGCCTTTTTCATCTTTTTTGTAATCAGAACCATCGGAATAGTGATGATGAACAACCGTTCCCTGTCCGCCTCCTTCATGAATAGAAGTGTAAGAATCCGGAATTGTTTTATGCACAACTATAGTGGTGGTTCTTCCACTATCTTTCTCTTTCCTCTTTATTTTAACATTGTTATCCTCATACTCTGTCTTGTAGCTCATAAATGTTCCCTCCTAAATACTAAGATACAATAAAAATATACAAATGTCAATCAATATTAAATCAACTATTTTGTTTCTTTAATTCTTTTGATAAATTTTTTACAAGACCAACTATTTCTTTTCTGTCTTTCTCACCATAATATTTAGATGCCAACCTCTTTGCCCATATGACAATTTTTTTTGACATAGCATAGTCAATATATAAAAAACATTTTTCTATCGCCCATTTTTCTTTTGATCCTAAAGTTATTCCCATTAAACTGCCCTCGAACTTAGATAATATTAAATTACCTTTAATATGACTACCTTCCTCATCAAAAAAAATCATGCCATGTTGCTCAAAACCTTCTTTCAAGAATTTATCAAATTTAGCAACCTGCTTTTTTACAATCATCTCTTCCAACTTATATGTTTCAACTCCAGCAATTGTTGCCGAACTATAGCCATGAGCATTTGCAAACTTATCCCAATACTTCTTTTGATAAATGGGGTTTGTACCTGCACCTATTGCACGCATTTCTTCATTATGTTTTTTTTCTTCTTTTCTATGTTTGGCAGCAATTTCTGCTTCTTTAGTGTCTTCCTTCAGCTTATCTCTAAATTCTTGGCTCTCGCGAGAAATGTCTGCTATCCGCTTATTATCAATGGCAGCATTAAGTTGTTCAAGCCTATAATCTATTTCATTATTGAGATTTTTTCTGTCACTCATAACAATAGTATAGCAGATTCACAAATATTAGGCAAGTTATTTAACTGCCTTATTCGCCATATCCTCAAATCTTTTAGCAATTCTGTCGTCCATACCACGAAGTTTGCGAATGGCTTTGGATATAAAGCGCATGCCTTTTATGGTGTCAATTTTAGCGTTCCAGCTTTCACTTAAAAGCGTTTTTTCCTATTACTCTGTAAAATTTTTTCTTGACTTTAATACGAGTAGATTTTTGAGATGAAAATTTTCATTTAAAGGCTTTAAGTGTACTGGATGTACATAAAAAACCTAAAAATGAAAATCCTTTTATCTAAAAGATGCCATATTAAACAAAAAAAGATTTTACAGAGTAATAGCGCATAAAAAAAGCGTATCAACAATAATACGCTTTTTTTCTATGAAAACTCAAATTTAAGTTTAGCTACGTGGAGAATAGCTTACTGCGCCGTCAACTCTTGTAGGCGGAATTCTATTTCCTGCCGGAACATGTATTTCATCTAAGATAGTACCGCTAGAATCTAATACATCAAAAGTCATGTCTGTTTCTACTGTATCTCCAGGTTTATAGTTTGTTGTTGTCATTTTTTATTTCCCTCCGTGAATAGTATATACGATATTTATAGCTATTATACATTTGACTAAAATGACAAAGTTAGGCAAGAAATGATTAATCAATTAGCCTAAATCTCCACAGCTTATCTTGATCTTGTTTTAATGCATAACCTATGCCAACTCTAGTAAATTTAGCAATTTTATTTGGAATAAAACCATCGTCTTCTATCCATATTTTATTAGAGATTGTTAAATCCTCATAATTTAAGTTGCGAGTTATACCCATAGCACGACTAGCTTTACCAGGTCCAAATATATCATTTATTCCACGAATCATAACTCCTTCACCAGAATCTTTTTCACCACTAACTATATTTAAGATATTAAAAATACCATAACATAAATAAACATACACAATACCCCCTTCTTCAAACATAGGTGCATTTCTTTTTGTTTTTCCTTTATAAGCATGACATGCACTATCCTCCATACCATATGCCTCAACTTCAGTAATACGAAATCGCTGTGCATCATTATCTTCTGTTGAATGAACAATAATCTTGCCAAGCAATTTGTGAGCAAGTTCTAAAACAGATACTTTAAAAAAATCTTTATTAATAATTTTCATATTTTCATTTAGTGATATATGGTTTTTTAAAATCATAATATATACATTAGCAAAATTAGGGGGGGGGGGGGGTTTGAGGGTTCTTGTGTTTTTTTTTTCAATTTTAATATTTTTTTTTTTAAATTTTTTTTTAATAATTT
>Ga0123352_10005149_pt1 | contig 19549 bp, 8 predicted proteins | sample TergutLab28metaG_FD_89700 | JGI IMG/M metagenome (GOLD analysis project Ga0123352, IMG submission 89700) | Labiotermes labralis P1 segment gut microbial communities from Petit-Saut dam, French Guiana - Lab288 P1 | ecosystem: Host-associated > Arthropoda: Insects > Digestive system > Gut ... | reverse complement strand
GATGGGCTGGGCATGTGGCGCATGTGGGTGAGGAGAGGGGGGTGTGTAGGGTCTTGGTGGGGAAACTGGGGGGGGAAAGAGACCACTGGGGAGCCCTAGGCGTAGATGGGTGGATAATATTAGAATGGATCTCCAGGAGGTGGGATGTGGGTATATGGACTGGATTTGGCTGGCCCAGGATAGAGACAGGTGGCGGACGCTTGTGAGTGCGGTAATGAACCTTCGGGTTCCGTAAAATGCGGGGAATTTCTTGACTAGCTGCAAACCAGTTAGCTTCTCAAGAAGGTCTCTGCACCATGGAGTAAGAAAGTATGACATGTTTTGGCCAATATGGGCCATCATCAGGAAATACATATATGAAAGTATACTAACTAGAATTTCTGCACTGCAGGTTGCTTGAATTTAAGTTATATCATTGTCGGTTACGTTGCAGATTTTGTAGAAAGTAGATAAGAGGATTTTTTCTGGGCTATCTGTTGGTGTTGAACCATTGCAGTTGAAATAATTTTGATAGGTGAAGAGTGTATAGGATGAGGATTAGTTTTTATATATTCTTGAACAGAGCTAAGTTATAGACCCTTTAGTGTGAGCAATTTTTTTGATATGAGGTGTGGAATTCAGATGAAATGCTGATTGGATGATGATGATTATATGTTGCGGGAAGTTGGGGTTATATGGTTGGTGCCCACATGCTAGACCCAGGCATAGATGAGAGGAAAATATTAAAATGGATCTTCAAGAAGTGGTGGGGGGGAATATGGGCTGGATTGATCTGGCTCAGAATAGGGATAGGTGGTGGGCTCTTGAGAATGCGGTAACGAACCTTTGGATACCATAAAATTCAGGGAATTTCTTGATTAGCTGAGAACTGGTTAGCTTCTTAAGAAGGACTGTACTCCATGGAGTTAGTTAATTAGTTTGTTGGTTTTATATATTACAGTTTTTTAAGTGAATTAACCTGAATTATTGAGAAATTTATATGTGGTTTCTTGATGAACCATATAAGTTTGGAGCTGAAGAAATGCTGTGTGCCTTTTACCTAAAGAATATAACTATATGCTGCAGCATTTAAATTTGTTGCCTTATGATACAGTTAGGTCGGTCATCCTTTTAAAGACTTATATTCATGTATGGAAACAAACGTGGAAAAACACCCCTAGAAATTAATGTTATCTATTTAAGTAACAAGGAAATTTACTGCATTTTTAAGACATGCTGCATAATCTGTGGTTTATTTTCCACACAATGTCATTTAGTTCATATTTGTATATTTTTCTGTTCAAATAATACTTTTTCAGAGACCCTGCACTGAAATTAGTTACACACACCAGTAGGGTAAAGGGATAATATAACAGGCAGTAAACTTGTAGGCTGCTGGAATATGACACTGTGCTGTTTGGCAGATGGGTACCAGTGAAACATTTATTTATGTGCCAAAGTGTGTGATGTCGCATCACAGAATACTGTAAGTTTAATACACTGCCATGAGAAATTAAAATCTCTAAAGCACCAAGAATGTTTGTGTTCTCCATTAGAGTATACCTTTGGTTGTTAGGCATGGCAGAGGATATTTAATGTTACATTATGTGGCAGTAGTTCAGATCCATTGGCTCTTGCACAGACTGGGAGCTGCTAGATGGCGATGTTGTGCCAGACACAGATATGGATCAAGATGTCCCCACAGAGAACACAGCACAGCAGCAGCTGGACTTCTACAAGCTGAGCAGTGTCGACTGTGACTTCACTAATGGTGAGTGCATCTAAGAATATTTATAACCACATTTAAGGTATATTGTGGGCTGGGTAACTCAGTCGGTATAGTGACTGACTATGGGCTGGACGGTCCGGGATCGAATCCTGGTGGGGACGAGATTTTCCGCCCATCCAGACCGGCCCTGGGGCCCACCCAGCCTCCTGTAAAATGGGTACCGGGTCTTTCGCGGGGGTAAAGTGTGGCCGGGGCGTGCTGCTGACCACTTACCCACTACTAGTACCATGGTCATGGAAGAGTAGAGTTATACATCTTCCCACCCTCTGGGCCACACCAGGCCTGTAACAGGATCACTTTACCTTTTACATTTAAGGTACTTTGGTATCCCTGTGGAGGTCCTCCTAAAATCACTGTCCATCCATCCACATGTAGGAACTTGAAAACCATTAAACATTATCTTAATGAGATTTAACATTGGGCCATTTTATGAGAAAGTGTTGAGTCTCCTTCATTTTGTTTAAAACTGGACAAACATTACAGACACTTTACATAAAGATGTACAGTGCACTTCCGGTCATCTGACTGTCAATCTGCTGACCCACACATTAACCAATCTGCCTTTCTGCACCACCAGAGTGATTGTTGGATCATGAATCCAAATTATTTGTGTGCACAAATGTGAATTTAACGTGTAACATGTAGGTAAAAGGTAAAGTTAAAGTGCACCCTTGTACAGGCACAGAGGCTCTGTACAGACCATATGGCCCATAGGGAGAGTAGAGGAATAGCTGTACTCTTCCTTGACCATGGCTCTAGAAGGGGGTGAGGGGTCAGCGTCACGCTCCAGCCACTCTTTACCCCTGGGAAAGACCCAGCACCCATTGTACAGGAGGCTGGGTGGGCCCCAGGGCCAGTCTGGACAGGTGCGGAAAATCTCGCCCCCACCGGGATTCGATCCCCGGACTGACCAGCATGTAACCAGTCGCTATACCAACTATGCTACCCAGCCCACGTGACATTTAGGTAACCCTGTACATTTACTTGGAGCCAGTAATGCATCCTGGCAGAACTGCATTTAAAAAGAGACAACAATTAGGCTGCTCTAGACCTAGTTAGGCCTACATGACACAGGTAAAATTTTTTTAAAGTGCCAGAAGCTTCCAACACACACGTAGCCTTAAAATATGTTTTAGGACTTACTGTCTTTTTCTGTATCAAAATTACACTATATGTATGTTATTTTATGCTGAAATATGCTTAGGTCTGCTTATTTGACTTTCTGACTGCACATCTGTAGAAAGTGGACACCAAACAAGTGACTGACTGACTTTTCTGACTCACCCTTCCCCCTCATTAGATCAGATAACTGGGGGGTTTCAATATATGTGCATTTCTTTGAAGATCTCAGTTGTATGTAGGCCTACCCATTATGTTGCATGAAAAGCAAAGTGATGTGTTAAATTTAGACTCAACTGGAAGTGTTTATTTCAATCTTGTGATGTATTGCTCTTATAAAGGGCAACATTAGAGCTTCTGTTGTCACTGTTATTAACTCTCTCTCTCTCTCTCACACACACACACAAAAAGTTTTCTGCATATCCCAGCAACAGTACTACAATCCAAGCATGATTGATTGTAAATTTGCTCTTAAGATACACAGAAAATCTAGAAGCAGTAAGACCACACTCTTGCAGAAGTGTTACGCTATGTGTCATTTCTCAGCTTCTTTATGAAGACAGATTTAGGCATGGTTTGTAACCTTCTCCTCATCTATGCCCCCATTTACTTCGTCATCCTGCACTTGCATGTCTTCATTCTCCTCCTGCAAGCTGCAAGAGGCATCATCATTACCACATAATTTGTGCTTGCTTCTGTTTTGTACACTTCAAGCTTTGCTCTCACCAACAACAGACGGTGACATCACTCACACTCAGCGTCCCTCCACATTTGAACTCACAACCACTTCTTATGTTTATCAATTGTAATAATTGTCTGACACATCAATTCTAAATTAATATTTGTTAAAATTATGTGTGAAGTTCAGTCAGAATGTTATGGATTTGCTTGTGGTGGTGTGGCAATTGATGCACTGTGAAAAGTAGCAGGTGTGTTAGAAACCACGTACTAGATATTGTTGCAATAAGTAAGTGTCAGGTTTAGTTAGTATTGTGTTTGTTTACAGTTCTTCTTTAAAGATGCCAACACCACTTCAAAATTTCTTTCAAAAACAAGGGGGGATTGTGTTGGGAAATGATACACTTTGCATTTGTCACAGATTGGTGTACTTGAAGTAATTAGTAAATTTGCTTTACTATTTGACTGTGCTTCATACTTCAGCTAAGGGCTGTCTTTAAACACAAGGTGTAATTTGTTTGGCAGGTCATGCAGTATGCATTACTGTAGCACTTCAAGTACACCAACCACTCTACTATCTGAACACCACTGTCCCAGTTGATTGGGTAGCACTGCTGCATCATATCAAAGTTTATTGTTCACCAACGAATGCGCCAGTGATTGTTGAAAAAAAATATATTAAAGTTTACATTAAAATAGTTCTGACATGTTTTGGTGCAGTCACACCGTCTTCAGGGAGGTACCTGAAGGCTCCCTGAAGATGGTGTGACTGCACTGAAACATGTTTGGGCTATTTTAGTGCAAATTTTAATATTTTTTTTAAGACAATGACTTGTGCATTCATTGATGAATAATAAACTTTGATAGTATCAAGATACACGGTAAAAATGTAAAAACTGCTGCATCATATTTGGGCAGTGCCAAGTGTGAATCTGGGCTGGATCACCGACTCTGTGGACGTTAGGTTTTTGTGGTTTTCCTCAGTTCCCCCAACCAGTTGTTGAGTTAGTTCATTGGATTAGGCCACAAGCACTTACTTTTGTAGGCCTTCACAATTTGTCATTTACTGTTATACAGCCATTCGTCACTCTTACTGACAGCATTGGCAAATGAAGTTCCAGTAAGTATCAGTGATATGGAACTATGCAGTTGAGGAAGAAGCATGGGATTGTACAGCCAGGGAACGTAGCAGATATTTGAACCTGCCATTTTGCAGTATAAACACCAAGTGTATGCATTTTAACTAGATGCTGACAACTGTTATGTGTCCTTGCACTTATTTGGTACTGTACATAATGAGGGGGGACTGGGGAAGTCATAACAGAATTTTGATACTAAACCAAATACAGTAAATGCGATGGTATCCACCGAGGGATTACCTGGAAATCTCTGTTAACTGATTGTTGACTCAGAGGTCCATTACATTTCACTGTTCCATCAACTGGCCCCACATAGCACCGACTGTGTTGTCTTATTTGCTTGTCGTTTGGATTATGTATATGTATCATGTTGTGTGAGTGGTGATGAAAAGGGAATAGAGAGGGTGGAGAGAGGGGATAGCTGGACAGGATATCAAGTGGCAAAAAAAATGGTTATATCTGTCCTTGAGATTGTTAGGTACATTAAGCTACACATTGGGTGTAACAACCAATCCCAGTGAGCGTGCTTTCTTAGGCATAGGTCTGCAGCAGCTTGCTTAACTTGCTGACTGGGATTGAGGGTTTGAATCTCGCTGGAGGCACGGATGTCTCTCTCTTGTGAGTGTTGTGTGTTGTCAGGTACAGGTCCCTGCAATGGGCTGATCACCTGACTAGAGGAGATCTATCGAACGTGGTGTGTCTGAGTGTGATCATGAAGCCTTGACAAAGAGAAGGTCCTGGAGGTGCTGTATGTAGAACTGTAACTGTAATTTTATATACTTTTTTGTCTGCTATGAACATTTCAGTTTTTAGCTTGTATGGAGGGCTTACTACTTAATTAATGCTTGAGGAGAGGAACATTCCCCCCTCCCCCATCTTTAAGTTGCACTGCCTATGATATCTATGTATGTATGTATGTATAAGTATATATATATGTTGCATACCTCCACAGGAATGTTGTCAGAAGATGGCGAATTTTACATCAGCAGTTCTGCCCGTCCATTTCAGTTCCCAGGTGGGAATAGCGATGTGCTAACCAGTGGCAGTCAGTTCTTCCCTGGTCAGCTGTATCACACGAGCAGTAAATGCAAACCAGCCGACATCACAGCGGACTTTGTGACGCCAGACAGTGGTATCATTGACGTCACTTTGACAGAGAAGCTCTCGGTTTTGGCAACTGGTCTAGACTCTTATGACGATGAAGTTGATACCAGTCCCTCTAGTATGTCTAGGTTTGTTGTAAGTCCTGATGATTATCAGTTGAGTAACCATAGTTCAGACAGGATCAAAGAAGGTGTGTGGGAAGATGAAGTTGACTGTGGTAAATATGGGGTGAATGAAACATCTGTATCACAAGGGAAAGTTTCCATGGAATCTGTGAAACTACAGGAGTTACCTCTTACAGATATATTGGAATTAGCAAAAACGTCTGATCCCACCAACACAGTGTTGAGTACAGCAATTACAAATGAAATGAGTTTGGGTGCAAGGCCTATATCCACTTTTGTAGGAGCTGATAAAGACAGTGAACCCACACTGCAGTCACCATCCTCACCCCTTTCACCATCAGGATTAGGAGAACTGCGACATACCAGGGATCGTTTGAAACTAGATTTGCCCGTCTCTAGTACAACATTTGTTCTAGAGCCTCCTGCACTTGGGAAGAGGAGGTCTGTGGAAACAGTGAAAGGTGAAGCATCATTGCTGGACAGCGGGGAAGAAACAGAAGATAGCGGCATTGAGTCCAGCAATGGGGTTGTGACATCACTGACCCGGGAAGTGAAATCTCTTACAGAGGATACCAGAAAGACATAAATTTTGGACACTATTACATAACATGAGTTAACAACTGACAGCGAAGTCACTTGTACTGAAAAGCAGATCGCAGAAATGCCAATTGTATTAGTTTATTGTTATACATATGTATTTGTGCGAAAAGGTATGTTACATTTAGTACAAGGTGAGAACTGTTATAGCTGTTTCTTGCCCTAGCATTAATTAGTGCTAGATATTGGAATTGGTTTGATCTCTGACACAGATCCTGTTATACATGATTGGTTGGAGAGCTTTCACTGAGGAAAAAAACTAAGCACTCTGTATTGTAACTTTCTAAGCTACACGTGTCAAAGAGAATCACAGGTTTGGCTTTACTAGGCACTGCACACTCTTACTGTCCTTTTAGCTAAATAAAAGGTAAAGTTGACCCTAAAACAGGCCATGAAGGCATAGAAGGGGAGTAGAGGTGTAGCTCTACTCTTTCTTTAACCTCGGCGCTGGATGGGGTTGGGTGTTCAATGCTACGACTCTGCTGCTTTACACTTTGGGAAGACCTCATACCTGTTTTACAGGGGCTGATTGGTCCCCATGGCTGGTCTGGATGTTTGCAGAAAAATCTGGCCCGCACTGGTGTTCCAACCCTCAGCTATCCAGCCCATAGCAAGTTGCTATACTGACTACACTATCCCCGCCCCCTTTCAGCTACATACAAAAAAATTATTGCGGGAAATCACAAGAATCAAACATCACACAGCGTATGTTCTGCCATCTTACTTGATTACTCACAGATAATAAAGCGTCTCTTATGGTCAGAGATATACTCAGTTCCAGTGATGCTCCACATCTTCCCCACCCTTGTTAACCTCCAGGGGGTGACCAGCTGAATAGAGCAGAACTAAAACACTTCCGTCTGTTGACCGGATGTAGAGTGCAGCCCCATATGCTCTCTCGGAAGCATTGCAAAATACAAGGGTTTGATATTTGCCTTTGCCCCTGGTCCCTGCCCATCTTGGAATGTGGACGTCCCATAGGTGGGGTAAGAGTGTTACCCACTTGCACCAGCATGTCCCCAAGTCGTCTGGCAGGAGCTTGTCCCACTCCACACCCCTACACCATGAGTCCTGGAAAATCAGCTTCCCTTAACTGAATTCTCTAGGAGTGTATATAGGTCTTCGTTTTTGTTCTTGTCTGGATTGAAGTTGAATACTTCTTTGTCACGCGTTTAAAGAAGATATTGACACTCCTCTGTTCTTTTTTGCGCCATGTCAATTCAGGGTCTAGCTTTCTGTTCATGTAAGTAATGACTGTCATATCATTTACCATGTCTTTGAATTTCTTGTCATTTTTTATCTTGATGTAGGTTTTAAACATTTTTCCAGAAGTTCTCCCAGTTCTTTTTTCATTAGGGTTTTATCCGGATTGTAACTGCGTTTCAGCTGTAAAAAGTATCATTGACCACCTCCTTTATATGCGAGGTCATCTAAGTTGCCAGCGTCTTTGATGTTGGAGGAGAGTTTGAAGTTGTGCCCTTGCTTCAAACCATGCAGGCCAATGACGGCTGCCGGTTTGATCTCGAGCTGGAACCCTCCTTCACTCGCAACTGCCCTTGTTGTTGTCGTGGACGTCGGTTGCGTGTTGCTGTTTTGTGGTTGAGGATTCATCATGTTAACTGTCAGTTCCACTTCGCCAGCGATTGTCCTTTGCCTAATGAAATCCAGTCCTCTTGTCTTACACTTGGACCTGACAGCAGCTGCTCCACAAACCTTTACCCTGTTTGTCTTGCTTAGTGCAGTGGAGTTCAGTCTAGCACTCTGTCCTTGGCGCCCAAAATAGCTCCGCGCTACAACAGGCTGTTCGTGATTTTCTCACATACAGAATCACCAGGTCCTTGTGCCGCAATGAGGTGCATTGCAGCCCCATCACCACTGTCCACAGCGTTGACTCCAGACCCACTCTGCAATATATCTTCCACAGTTTAGTTGTCCCAGTCCAACCTCCACCAGTGCTCGGACAACACAGAGCTAGCCTTCATTAACAGCATAGAACAATGATATTAAGTCTTTGCTGTTTAGAACTTTGCAGTCCACACGTTGCTTTGTTAGCAACATGGTCACTGGCAGTTTCCTTCTAAGTATAACAGCATTTAGTGCAGAAGGGAGGAAGCCTGATGAATCTACACCCCAATAGTGCGCAAAAACTCAAGAAGTAACATGTATTTTTCTTCTGCAGAATGTGTGACTATTGAGTTAATGTAATCTGCGTCATGTACTCTCTTCCTAATCATATCCAAGCCAGATCTGTCAACATTTCTTTCAAGTAGCCGTCGGTCACGGATGAGTGAAAGGTAGTTATTGTTTGTAGGTGGTCAGTCGATGTGGAAGGGTCATTGTTACTGACTGAGTGCTTACACGTGTTAGGCGACAAAACAACAGTTATATCTTGCTAGCAACAAATCCTATCAACTGTAATCTGTTTTAACGGGGATTTCGTACACTTCAACAGGTTGACTGGTACGTTTTAAACGCTGAGCACTTGGCTGTCTTGCTGGTTACCCAGAGGGGTGTCGGCACTCCGCTATGGGATCTTGCACTCGCGATCTTTCTCCCCCCTGCTTTTCTGGCGTCCAGGTCCATGGTGAAGCTGTAGTGTTAGTCTTTCAGACAAATGTTGCTCACTAAACCTGTGTGTTCCTCGCTGCTTGCTGGGTTTTGGCACCAACATGTTGTGGGAAATCTCAAGAACCAAACAACACACAGTGTATGCTCCACCATCTTACTTTATTACTCACAGATACAAAAGCGTCTCTTACAGTCAGAGATATACTCAGTTCCAGTGACCCTCCACAATGATGAACTGGGTTTTAACTTCAGTATATCTACAACACTCATTTACCTCCCCAGACTCTAAGCTCAGATTTTGCCTTATTATTTGACAGCTTGTTTTTCCACTCATTTTCATGTTACAGCATGTAGCTGAGGAACTGCAGTTTGCATATGAAATCAGCACTTCCCTCACATAATATAGCCTCTCAAATTATCAGTAATTTAAGGTTAGGATCTGCTTGGTTGTGCCACAGTGTAGGTTTGTGGGCAGATACCATTATTTCAGAGGAACCAGCTGCGTCCATCTCTAGGGTGAAAAAAAACTCTGCTGGTTGAAGTTAGTTGCTAAGTTCAACAAAGCTTGGGGTTTTTGTGGCAGTGAGTATGAAAATTATCCTCTAATCACATGTGATGCTGTATAGCCATGTAGATGTGTGATGCATTTAAGAGGCACCAGCCTGTTTTATCAAGGTAGATGTTAAAGGCAGCTGGTTCTCTGCCAGACTGTGCGCCATCACGTCCATTGACTTCATAACTAGTAAGTTAGAAACAGCACAATCTCAACTGACAGAAGTCAGATTTTCTGCAAAGTATTTGGTGCAAATATTTCCTTCCCCTACTTAAGAACCATTACTCAGCTGCCTGTTAGTAATGCCAAAGGGTTTTATGACCCAAACATTCCATTCCATTTACTCAGTGCAAGACTAAACTAACTGCACAATATGTTTTCAAGACTTATGACACTTATGCATTCAGGGCTAATTAGGGTCTCCTAGGTAGCTGACTAAGTATTTACACACAAATATGATACAGGAAGCCTTTCAGGATTAATTTAGTGTTGAGACATTGTGCAGACAGTAAAAAGAGAGGGCTGTCACTGTTGCCAAACCTAGGTCACCAAATAGTACACGTTAGAATTGCTGGCATTACTAGGAGCTCGCCATATTTTCCACATTAGAATGCTAAGGGTTAACCCTCTAAAGATGAAACGTATCTGTTTATTGTAAGGACTTGGTGCGTACCATACAGTAGACACACATCACCTTGGTTATACAAGACACACAACAACAGTGTGAGCACCATGTAGAATTGTTGAATGTTAAACCTGGTGGCACATAAAGTAACTGCTAGGCTGGGAAAGGTTAAGTCTTAGTGGTTAGGAACGTACCACTCACTTGGAGCTGGAATTGTAATAATCTGTTGAACATGAGAAGATTCTGTTTGTGAATACCACACCATGGCCATGAATGTTAAAGAGTTCAGGGCAGTTAATTTAAAAATAACTTTTGGTATGGATGTTGAAGAGTGATTACGCTGATTGGTTTGTGTCTCACCACACGACACGCCTTTGTGTGACATCCTACCAACAGCCATCTCCCTGTCTCGTTTTAGTACTTGATGGTTATTTTCAAAATGCTGTTCTGTGTGCATTCGCATCCCTGTATCATGTGCCCTTTCTAAGGGGATGGAGATCATGAAATCAAAATAACTATGTGTGGAGGCATTGAAGAACATGGAATTTTAGTGGTAATTATTTCAGATACAACTCTGGTGGGGTTCCATTTATATGTTTTACATTTGTAATTCACAGTGTGGTGTTGCCTTACAGCATGTTGAAGTTATGGCTTTATGTTTGTCCTGTAACAGTAAAAGGGAAATAAGCATAATTTTAAACAAACCAGAATGTTGAATTTCGCAGAACCATTGGATGTGATGCTGTGTATTTTGTGTAAGAGGTACCCACATTATAGAGGAATTTACTGCATACATCTCCTAAATCCCCTCTTACACTGATGATGGAGGCATTAGGCATCTTAAAAATGTAGGTAGCTGTCTACCCAACTACATGCTGTCACATCTTGCCTCTTTCAGAACGTCAAACATGTGACAATACAGTATGTGATGTTGGAAACAGTGAAAATATGTAAAATTCCTTGAATCCAAATGTGTTGAAAATTCTGGTTCATGTTTTTTGTATCTGGAAGACTGCCATATTAGTTCCTGTGAGTCATATCCAGACACTAAAAGGGGTATGTATTACAGTATAGTCATGGAATTATGTTCAGCTTGGACACTGGCTACCTTTGCAGTGACTTTTATTGGTTATTCTCAGTCCATCTAGGCACATGCTGAGCTTCTCTTCTTGTAGAATTTATTGTCTCATGCTGTAATAGATTGGAATGGAACCTGGGTTTAGGCAGACTACATTTGCTTCCTTCCACATCCTGTCAAAATCATCATGTGTCATTCCATTTGACATTTATGTTATGAAGTACTGACAGATTCATAAAGACTTTGAATATTTAGAAGTGTAGGCAGTTGTATCAACTGAACAGACAGACAGACTCATTGAATTTATTTGCAGTTTAAGCAGTGATAAGGCCTGGCAGCAACTGTCATACTATACTGACACTAAAACATAAGGGAGTTAAAATTGTATTTGTGTCTGTACAAGCCGACATTCAAGTACTTACACCTTGCATTGTTCCTGCCGACAGTAGCTTATTAATACATAAGGTGAACTCAGGCCTTAGGAATATTCTGATCCCCATGTAACACATATCATAATTTTAGTACTGGCCAAGCTAGGGATCGGTGTAACATTGTCTGTCTTAAACTGATCAGTAGCTTGTCCATGCCAGTGCAGTAATGTTTATATTGTACAGTAAATAGTGTTCCTAAATATGTTCTGTAAATAGTAACCTTTGTGGATTTGTCTTGTCTAGAATTTGTGTTCATTTTAGTGCAAGAGAGAGAATTTTATTTTGTTGCTGTGTTACAGAGAAATCTGCATATGCAAAAGAAATGAAAGTGTGTTTGCTATCGCAAGTTGTGGTGTTACTGTTGCTGTAGTTGCTGTTTGCAATCATTATGAACTTACCCAACCCCTGAAAGGGTTATGACATGAAGTCTTTACAGTTTGTAAGTGATATGTTAATACCATTTTGTTAACATGATTATAGTTCATTGTTGCACCCTTTCTTGTTCTGTTATTAAATCATTGTTGACAGAAGAAATATTCAGCTATGTAGAACTTGACACTTACCTGTTGGTTACGTAAGTAACACTCAGTGTTTCATCTGTATTTACATATTTTCTTACTATTTTCTTTTCAAAGTAGCTGGCAAATGAAAATTTAATTTAGCAATTTAATTTGAAAGTGATAGGAAATCGTGTGCTTGCATTCTGTAATCTCACAATTCTTAGAATTATGCTTACAATTGTAATGACAAGTCACATATTTAAGGACTGAAAATATGTGTTGTTGTCAATTCAAACAAAAACAGTCATGTTCATCTTAACATTGAATTTTTGGGATTTTGTTAATTTTATTTGAGCTGAAAATGCAGTGAATTCTAGTTATGAGACCATACCTACTAACTTTCCCAGCTGGTAGATTTTCTTATACAAAATTCACAATTCTTTTATATGCAGGGTTGGAATAACAGTATTATCCAGTTATTTTAATAAGGTATTTCACATAGAATTAAACATTTGATTCATTTAGTACTTATAATTCTTTTAATTACCAATTCGTTATAACATCCTGATTCATTTGCTGTGTTCATGGCATGCCCTTTTCTAGTGGTGTGTGGATATTCCAAGTTGTCCCTGAACTTTCCTTATAATCAGTAACTCAATTTGTGTGATACTTCCTGAACCACCTTTTCAAATTACACATTTGTTATTCATTTAACTGTAAATACAGTAATTACTGTTCTTCTTCAGAGTGTGATTAGTGACAAAAACTGTAACTTCATCCCAGTGGCTGTGTTGTCTGTGGTACAAGTGGTCTGGCGTGATTCAAAATTGAAACTGTGTTTAAATTGCACATGGATGTTTGTACATTTATTTTACATTTACTTCTCCTATGACAGTGTAGAGTTCATGGACTAATTCCTCATCAAAGGAACCCCATCAGATATTCAAAATATTCCCAGTTTTTCAGAGCTATTCCTGAATCGTATCAAGCTGAAAGTCATAACATGTGAAAGCGTAACGTCAGTGTAGTAACTGATTAAAATTTATGGACACCAGTTGTTTCTGTATGTGAGTGTTAACTGATTATTATATTTTCTTGTTAGCTTTGTTAACAACATCTGTATTTCTTATTCATAGTGTGGTGCTTATAAAGGGGTACATTGCAATAGTGATGCACTCCTTGTCATAGAAAATGAAGCCGTCCAATTGCAGGTGCTGGGGTACAGTGGTGGGGAGAATATGTGCAGCAGTGTTGATGTTTTTGTAATTGCCAGGTCATATTCATACATAATATCATCAGGTTATGCTGAGTCATCGTAGACAAAATGTGAACAGAACTCCAGTATGGTAAATCTGATTTTGCGTCAAATTGCTGATTCTTCAAGATTTGAAGCAAAAACTACAATTATGTGCAGATTGTTGTATTCCTATCACTTCATTGTTACCTTGTGCAAGTCAGCTGAAAACTACTGTCTTCTGTGATGCCATTGTATGTTATTTGGTAGGTAGGTACCAGCAGTTTGGACAGAGCTACTGCCTCCATTTTCGGGGTGGAGTAGGATGATGTTGGCAACATGTTCTTCACACACATTGGTACCTGTCTAGCAAACTAATTGGCATCACAGCTCAGAAGACAGTTGCGTTTTGTAAGTCACTGCTGTGAGATCGTTAAATCTGACCAAAATGTGCATGAAAAGTGTTGGCTACACAGAATTCTTATTAGCATGCAAGAATGCTAACATCGAAGGTAGTTGTTGTGTACATAAAATTCAAGGAAAAATGTTGATGACATTCTGATCAGTTACTTTCTTACATTTGAAAACAGATAAAAGTATACAGGGTGTTTAAGGGAGAATCTGCCACACTCACATTACTTACGTTAAATTATATGGATATAACCAAAAATACTGATATCTAAAGGTGAACAGTCTCGGACATAATGGCGAGAGGCGTTATAAAGAATGAGCTGTTACACATTTATTGATTACCAAATGCATATTAAAACCAGGAAGATTTAGAATTTTCTGTAACATTAAAAACTGTGCGTAGCGTGTAATTAAAAGTTAGGGGCATAAATACTTTAATTGAGCTAAAAAAAACTCGCACTATCAAAGTTTTGTATTCACCAACGAATGCACAAGTTATTGTCTTAAAAACAATATTAAAATTTACATTAAAATAGCTTGGACATGTTTCCGTGCAGTCGTACCATCTTCAGGGATCTCAACATCCATGCTTGCTAAAGTTACACTTTTTTAAAATAGTCAGTTATGGTGCATCTGTGTATGATTAAATCGGTGTTGATGTGGCTGCATATATTAGTAGTGTCCTTGTTGTTGTGTGTATGTCGCACTGTTTGAGAGTAGACTAATACTAGTACTAGTTTCACAAAAGTCATCATTAGCATTTCAAGTAATTTACATAGCACACATTCGCTGCTGCTGGGTTTGAGTACCATCTCAAAGACACACCGGATCAGTGTATAGAAAATGTATCACGCTAAGTGAGCACAGTATATGGAACCACAAAATACCACATGTTTCTTGCTAAGTATCTGCATAGCCTGTCAGTGTCAGACACAGGTATGTTTGAATACAGTGATGTAATTTAACCTAAGGAACGTTGTCCCAAAGAGTGGCAGATTCCTCCTGAAATACCCTGCAGAATATCCTAATTAACAGGTAAGTAAGAATAAAGTTGGTAAATTAATACTTAACCTGTTATTTTGGGACTGGTTTATATAGCTTCTGTACATTGTCAAAGTTGCAAGATGCGGGATAAATCCCATTGACTTTTTTTTGCAAGATTTGAGGTTCTCATAGCGGTGGTGAGAAAGATTCAAGTCTTCTGGGGTTCTGCACTATGTTGACTGGTAAACCGTTACCAATATTCCAGAGAAGTTTAATGCTGCTGAAACACTGGTGTTTACTATTGAACATGATGTAACATCCCAGAAGACTTGAGTGTTCAAGCGACTGTTGATCACCAGATATGGTAGTCTGTCTCCCACTACTTTAATTTTATTGTGATTTGTTTAGACATGTTGAGACTAGGAGTAAAGGTAATGCAAGGTATGTTTCAATAAACAGAACTTTATTATTTCTAGAGTGAAAAATGTCACTATTCTTTGGCATTCCCTAACTGTTCAATAATAACTAGTAATTTCAACTGATGATTGGTGAAACTGTCAACAATTAATTTACCACTAACAATGTATGGGGGTCAGTGTGAAAATATGTTTATATGGGTACATAATTTGTAACAAACAACCCTCGCTGTGATTATGTCGGGGGAATTTGTCACAAAGCAGCTATCATGTTTCCAGTGCTGAAGCTAAACCTCAGCAACCACAAATTGAAGGATGATTGTGAGGGGACAGTGGTGTGACATAATGCATGATAATTGAGGACGCACATTTCTGTCAACAGGGAATAGAAAAGCTCATCCCATGATGTGACAAGTGGCTCCATTGTGGTGGAACTAGGCGATAAAATAGATGATAGCAGTGTTGTTTAATCTGAAGTGTTCTCATTAGAGTTGAAAGAAGAGAACCCAAAATATGACCCATAAATTTATTTTCTGACAGACCCTCTTAACCTTTTTCCCTTTCTTTTTCTTTTCTTTTTTCTTTCCTTTTTCTTCATCTTCTCTCTCTCTCTCTCTCTCTCTTTCATTTTCTTTTTCCCCATCAAATGAGTGATCAAGAACAAGAATACCTCAATGTATGATTGAAGTTTTGCAGGTTAGGAAAATTGTGGTGGGTTCTTTTGGGACCTTGTGAATACAGGAAACACATTTTCCTTTTTAATTTATGAGGAAATTATAATCACACTGTAAGAAGCCAATAGGGTATTTAGTAGTTATAATTAAAGTGACATCACAAAATATCCTTGTGTAGTAATAACAATAATATTAAAATTTTTGATGGCATTGTTCCATTTATCTTAATGATTTTCTTAAAGGGGAAACCAGGAAACATTATTATTGCTGCTGTTTATGACACTGAGCTGGTGTTTAAATTGAGGTTATAACCACAGCATGCATTTTTTTCAATATAAATGCATGTTGTTCACTTATTAAATACATAAAGTAAATTATCAGAAAATCAACTTGCAGTATGGTATATAAGATAAAAATACTGACAAAACATTAATTTATCTATGATCACTCTGTTACACAAGTGTGTATTTCTAATGTACTGTCATTGCTTGGTGATTTGTTGATGCTGTGTAGGGAAATAGTTGCTGTTTAATTAAAGAATCTTAGAAACACACAACCAAAGTGCTGTGAGGAAAATTTTTTTTTTTTATATATATTTTTCCACACTGAAACTAACTCTTGGAACTTAACATTAACAGGCGCTTTTATCAGTGCTGTGCTGATCGATTCCAGCCCGTCAAACGCGTGGGAGAAATAGAGATACTTAGCCACATATCCAGTTTACCTGCAGGAAGCCTTTAATTCTACGAACGCCATTCCTGCCGGTAGATGGCAGTGAGCAAAAAATCAGGATTTAAGTGTTCAGAGTAAAAGACGCGAAATAGTGAGACGTCTGTTGTACACATGTAGAAAACAAATGGACACTGCATCATGTTTGTTGCTTATTTGAGGCGTTAATCGTTTGCTTTTGAACCTCTTTTGTCATATTGTAGACCCTTTCACCTTCTATACCCATCACCTCATTTCCAGCAAGAGTAGATGTTACACGTGTCTTGCTAGAAGAACCAAGTTCACCTTCCAGTAAATCCATGTGGTTCATGATATTTTCTCACAACAGGAATTTGTTCTTCAACCCGCTGCAACACGATTGGCAGCCTTGTTGGAAGGAACTCCCGACTGCTTTGTAGGTTTACAATGGGTTCGTCACTCATGATTCTGTTCTTATGAATGTGGCTTACAAGAATTTTAGTGATATGGGTTCAGAACCTCCGACAGGATGTATCAAACAGGGAATGTTTACACTTGTCCTGATATAAGATGTATAAAGTCAAATGATTTCAGCTTCGGAATTTCCGTTGGAACACAGCAATCCGTGGTTAAGGCTTTCTATTGATGCCATTATTGTATATGTGTGTGTGGTCATAGGCTTCACTTTCTGTTCTGCCAGTAGCATGACTGCCGAGCTTAAATAATTACATGTTACTCAGACGTAGGCTGAGGGTGTTTGAGAATGGGGTGTTGAGGAGATATTTGGTCCTAAGAGGGACGAGGTAAGAGTGGAGTGGAGAAGACTACATAACGAGGAGTTCTGTGATCTGTACTTCACACCTTTGGAGGAAGTACAGATATTTGGGTGATGAAATTAAGAAGAATGAGTTGGGTGGGACATGTGGCACGGATGTGGGACAGGAGAGGTGCATTCGGAGTTTTGGTGGGGAGATCGGACGGAAGGAAAACAGTTCGAAGACCTAGGCACAGATAGAATAATATTAAAATGGTTCATCAGGAAGTGGGATGGACTGGATTGATCTGGCGCAGGATAAGAACAGGTGACCGGCTCTTTTGAATGTGATAGTGAGCCTTTGAGTTCTATGAAGTGCGGGGTATTTCTTGACTAGCTGAGAAACTGTTAGCTTCTCAAGAAGGACCTTGGAGTCAGTTCAATTCATATAAGTTTGCTTACGTGCTTTGAGGACCTGATGGTGATGAGATAAATCAGTTGAAGGCAGTAAGAGGATGGACGAAATAATACGATGCTGTGTATTTGTGAACGTAAAATGACAGGGTTCATTTGCTCGGGACTATTGTCTTGCAAACTCGGCATTGTATCTTGCGGTTCCACGAAAGGCGTGCAGTTTCTTGAACAGCTGACACACTGTGAAGCTGATCAGGAAGGATTTCGTACCGCATACTGCGTTACTATTAGAATCATCAGCACATCGCGGCGGTCAGTTCGCATACTGTGTGGACGTTCGGATCCATTCTCAGTTTCGTACACGTTCGATGGAATTCAAGCAAACGAGACGAAAATGATTGTCAACATATTTGTTATGACGCCAGTTCAGATCTCGCGTGGTACTGTAGCTACGGCCGACCACATCCTCGAACCGATAACCGGTATTTCATTGGCAAGTACCAAGCTAATTAGCTGAAAGAAACATTAAATAAATAACTTGAACTAGGTAATTACATTGGAATAAAAACAGCTGTAAACCATCATATCTGGTTTGAAGTTCGGAAGTGTTATTAAGCAGTGTATAAAAGTGTAGTCCCTGTGGTTGTCAAGAAGTCTTATATATATATATATATATATATATATATACATACAATTTTCTTTTTATGGTGCAACAGCCCATACTCTGCCTCATTTTCGAGGTTTCTAGATCAACTGTTAGACACACACACGCACACCCGGTATGACTCCTCAGCACGAGTGATCATCTCCTCACAGTGGCTGCTACTTACACAACACACAACATAACAGGACAACATCCGTGTCTTTAGAGGGGTTCGAACCCGTGGTCCCTGCAATCGAGCGGCCGCAGAACCACGCGTTAGAATTTACGGCCACCTGGGTCGGCAGGTAGGCATGTATACAGCTCACATCATTGCAAATTTATGTGATAGGTTCGGGTGAGAGGTCATCTTCAGGTTCCGTCCACTTTACCACCTGTATCCACTGAATTAGGAAGCTGTTAGGGGCCCGCAGACTGTCTGGATGTTGCCTGTCTGTCACGTTGAGCGATGAAAGTGGGTTGAGGTTTCTTTATATCAACACAAAAAATGCACCTAGTTAAATGCAGTGAAACATGGACCATAAAACATAATCGACGTTAAGTGACAATTCCTACATGTTGCGGCGACAAAGTGCCATCGCCAGGCATTTTAGTAGCTACAAGGGCCTTAAATGCAACTACTATAATCATTAAAATGTAAAATTAGAGCTCTTAAATTGTTAAATTTCTGCGTCAAATAAGTTGACAGGCTTAAGTTGGTATTGCTGTGACAGCAACACCATTCAGTTGGTACTGCTGTGACAGCGACACCAGAGGCGACAGAGGCTCGCGAATTGAAATACACTTAGGTTTGGGGATATGAAGAATACGTCAGTTTCGGAATACGACTGTAGAGACCGCCAAACGCGCGGTTGGGAAGAGAGAGAGGGAGAGATACGTAACCACTTATCCAGTTTCGCTGCAGGTAGCCTTGAATTCTACGAACGCCATTCCTGCCGGTAGATGGCAGTGAGCATTAAAATCAGAATTTAAGTTTTAGAATTAAAGAAACGAAAAGGTTAGCGGTCTGTTGGACACCTGTGGAAAATT
>Ga0123352_10005148_pt1 | contig 19550 bp, 11 predicted proteins | sample TergutLab28metaG_FD_89700 | JGI IMG/M metagenome (GOLD analysis project Ga0123352, IMG submission 89700) | Labiotermes labralis P1 segment gut microbial communities from Petit-Saut dam, French Guiana - Lab288 P1 | ecosystem: Host-associated > Arthropoda: Insects > Digestive system > Gut ... | reverse complement strand
TCGATATGGACCACTGTTACGTATTTATGGAGATGCAATAAGATGAACAGAATGATGGAAAACTTTAACTTCCCGTGGTATTTTAATTGTTCAATTCGAGTTACAAACGCTAAAAATAAACAATTTCCGCTACAAATAAGATATAAAGCTTTCATTTGCGCATCTAAAGAAGTCAGGGATGTCTTAACTCATGCAGCCAGAGGAAAGGGAGGATACTGCGGTGTAGACTAATGTGATAAAAGCAGGACATTGCATGCAGACGCCTTGACATAGAGCAGTGGTTTAGTTTTTTCCTATTTTCACTTCATACATAATAAATGACAATTCTCTTAACTTTGTTTCGTCGGCTACAATTTGAATATTTAGAATTTAATTTTTGGGATTATATTCTACATTGAGCTGTAATATGCTGCAGTATTGCACGGTTACTTCTGAATTACTTAGAAAACTGAAGAATAAGAACCAACTAGATGCTACTCATTATTTATTTGTACTTCTTATAGGCTGAACATGTTTCGGGCACTACTATGCCCATCATCAGGAACTCACGACCATAATATTAATTGCCACATTGGTCGTTTCGTTCTTGGTTTGCTGTAGGTTGGAGGTTAGGTGCGGGTAGGCTGCAGTAGTGTCCGGGCTGCAGGCTAACGACCAATGTGGCAATCAATATTATAGTCGTGAGCTCCTGATGATGGGCATAGTAGTGCCCGAAACATGTTGAGCCTATAAGAAGTACAATAAAATAATAAGCAGCATCTACTTGGTTCTCATTCTTCAGTAATCACAATGATGTACGATCCAAAACACATCAAATACTTGGAAAACTTTTCATAATATCTAACAAGTGACGATATGTACTTACACATTTCTTAGAAACTCTGGCGCTTTTCATTCGTAGATGTTAACTTCCTATGCTGTCTTAAAATAACAGTACATCTAGCAATACCAATCAACAGCCAGGGACAAATATATTTCAGATGTGCTTTCCACTTTTTACGAAAAAAAAAACAAAAGAACAGAAATCATACTAATTATAAATAAAAAAGATATTTCAGCAGATCTTCCCATGTGATCGAAAGATATTTGAATGTACAAGAGGCAGCGTAATCAGAGGGTGGTAATTCTGGAACATTCATTCTCTTTTACATAATTATATCGAAAGCCACAACACTTAAAGGTAACTTGCACTGGACATAACATGGATGATTATTTCACTAAGGTACGCTCTTAAAAGCATTTTTGCTGAGATAAATATTATTTTACGCTGAAAATGCCTGCTGAAAAGCACGTAGATTTGCATTAAATGGCCATTAGACTTGACAATGTAAAAGAAAATTGAAATTACTAGACAATTTTTCATAAAACTACGCGGTAGGGAATTTAAACAAAATCAACGTGTCCGCTGTAGACCTCTTACAATCGCACAGACGGGAACAGATGGACGCAACGATTTTAACAGGTGGTGAGTACGAGTGTAATCGTGCCTAGAAATGTAATATTATTTATTAAATTCAACATTTTCCGGTTGGCGCTTTCACAATTCACAATACGATTAGCGAGGAAAAACTGGATGTAAAATATAGGTTGGGGACTGCGGTAGCACAGTGGTTATGGATCTGTGCTACAAATCGGAAGGTCGCTGGTTCGATCCCAGCAGTGTTAGTGGATTTTTCATTGACATAAAATTCCTCCGATCGCACTATGGCCCTGGGGTCGACTCAGCCTCTAACAGAAATGAGTACCTGGAGTATTTCCTGGGGGTTAAGGCTGACAACCTTACTGCCATCCTGTGCCGTTGTCATGAAATCTGGGAACCTTAACTTCCTGGAACCCTCTGGGCCACTCCCGGCCTGTAACGGGACTGATTTACCTTTTTTGAAAGATAGGTTAAATTTAAATAAAATATTTTAGGTGTTTTATAGATAGAGGAAAGGTTAGAAAGACAAAATTTGTCCATAAGGTGTTATCCATAAACTTATCATGCGTGTTTGACAGTAACACACAGATAATATTTTGTTTCTGAAGACACTCTTTCCTCACAAAAGTGACAAAACGACCAGTACACTGTTCGTCATAACGGCAGAGAACTAAAAATTACTACGGTTGAGGGCCTTGCATGACATACCGTTTATACCAGATTTCTCGAATATGCGAAAACCGCCTTTCCTTAGGATGAAATGTAGGCTAAAGGATGAATCGAATGACATTTATAAATGCTAAAATTTATATTCCAAACTATTAAGAGTTACGTAAGAGTTCTGCAATTTTTCTGTCAGTTCTTGGTTCATTTTATTGTACTTTATTCAGTTATGTCAACAATTCACTCCAATTTCTATATTCATAGCATGGTTCCAGACTTTACTGGAGTTCCAAGTATGTGAGTGTCAGGAACAATGATAGTCCGTAAAACCCAGAAGGTTAATTGAGGTTAAAATTTGACTTGCCTCAGCACTCTACTAGGAAATGTGCTGTGACATGTCCACTTTATCACTTTAATGTATCAAATGTCGTACTTAGAAGAGCAGGTGGCGAATTAACAACACAGTATAATTTTTTCGTACGGAAATTATTCGAACGAAATTAGTTGCTCTTTTAGAGAAAAGTTCATAAATACAAAAAAGAGGAAATGCCCCCTTTACGGTATTTTGGAATTAATTTACTGTGAGCTTACTAACAGTAAGACATTACAACAAACGAACTTGTTTTCCCGTGGGCCTATTTCATTGAACATACACCATATGAAATTGTTTCAGATATAAGGTAATAGGTTTTAATTACATAAAGACGCATATGTTTTGCGTTACGTAGACGCGTCTAATTTTTCTGTGATAAACCACGTTTGAGAAATTGATTAATTTCGATTTGAAACCAATCTAAAACGGAGTTGGCTTGTACTAAACGCACATTAGAGGTAAAGGAATCCTTGTACGGGCCTATTACAGGTCCAGAGGGTTCTTGGAGGTTGAGACTCCCAGATTTCTACATAACCGGCACATGAAGGCGGAACGGTTGTCAACCCTATACACCGGCCGCCTTTACCCACCCGGAAATATTCCTGATACTCATTTCTGTTAGAGGCTCTGTCGACCTCAGCACCATAGTGCGGCAGGTAAAATTACGTCAATAAGAAATTCCAATGCAACAAACGGGGATCGAATTTGCCACCTTCCGGCTCTAAACACATATTAAACAGACTGAGGTTCGAGATACAGCTTTTAATACAGACTTTCCAGTGTTAAACTGTATAGCATTTTCGGCGCAGAAACTGCTAAATATAAGTTACAGTGCTATACACATGAATAGAAAGTACCCCATCATATTTATCATACAAAATATGTAGAGGTGGGGGACCGTAGATTAACCCTTATCCTGCTAATGTGGAGAATATGTTGAGCTCCTAATAATGCCAGCAAATGGCAGATGGGATTTAACTCGGCGTTTAAAGGGTTAAAACAGATTTGGTTCCAAACGCGAGTCCAAATCTGCAAGGCCATAGCACCATGGCTGAACACAAGAAGAAAGCAGAACATACTGGTTACCAATAAGAGAAGGGGTAATGGATTTACAGTAGACAAAGTCGTATTTGTGCTTGAAAATTACGCCACAAAGGAGTATTCTGGACTCCAGGATAATTTTCCACGCATTCGTAATTTTCTTTAGACAGTCCACACCGGAAAACCTTTTGGTATACCAGTGACTGTTTCAACATGTGTTGGGTAGATATCACTTCTGCTGATATCAAGAAAATTACGTATTTTCCATCGGTTTCTTCAGTGTCTCACTGATGCTCCAACATGTTTCGGATCACAAGGGATCCATCATCAGGGAGCTCTATACAGTGCTTGGCTAAAATTTCAGTAATATTTAGTAATATTATATTATAGTAGTATTTAGTAATAGTAAATATTTTATAATAATTCTAATTGTATCTACGAATTATATATTTGTACATCTGTTGGATAAAAAGTGTTTTAATGTCATTGATGCACGGTACAAACATGAAGATAGTCCTCAGTGACGCGAAATGTGTTTGGAGTCCGCGATATGGTAGGCACCGCGTGAGTTCCACAACCATTCTATACTTATCGGTGAAGAGAACACAGCGCTCTTACCGGAAGTCGAATATTGATTATAATTTCCTAGGCTGACATGTAATGACTCAGATGTCACTTCTCACAGTTTCGTTCAATACGCGTATTTCGCTTCAAATCCGGCGGACTTAATGTACACGCCTCGGCTATCCCTACATGTTGGGAATTATTGCAAGAAAAGTTCATGAACAGAAACTGCAAGAAGCCGTCTCTTCCTTCACCTTCATTGCAGCTAACCGCCAACCCGTCGATAAAACTTATCCCGAGCCACATGAATCCCTTTCACACCCTCACACCCTGTCTGTAAAATCCACTCTAATACGGTCCTATCGGTGATCAGATATCCATTGTGTCACATGACTTTCAGATTTATCAAATAAAATTGTATGTTCCTCTTCCCTTCCATGCGTATTATAATGTTAACTTGTTCTCATCCTCCTCCTCCTCGATCTTTTCATTCTAATATGTATCTTCTTCATACGGGCCCGGTAGCTCAGTCGGTATAGCGACTGACTACGGGCTGGACGGTCTGGGATCGAATCCCGGTGGGAACGAGATTTTCCGCCCGTCCAGACCGGCCCTGGGGCCCACCCAGCCTCCTGCAAAGTTGGTACCGGGTCTTTCCTGGGTGTAAAGTGCGGCCGGGGCGTGCTGCTGACCACTCACCCCCTTCTAGTGCCGCGGTCATGGAACAGTAGAGCTATACCTCTACCCACCCTCTGGGCCACGCCGGGCCTGTAGCGGGATCACTTTACCTTTACCTTTATGTATCTTCTTCATTCACAGTCATAGCCTGTTTCAGCGCATAGGGGAAATATCGTTTGTTAGATCTAACTATTATTATTCCCCCGTCGGTGTATATTTTACAATTCCCTGTGACTGTCTGCCACGTTTCATTCTTCCAACAGGCTCCGTCTAATTATCTGTGACTTCCTCCCTTTAGCACAGATCTCTTCATCATATTGTTCCTCATCCACGTGTCTACCCTACATGAAAGTCCGTGTCACTATGATTTTCTGAAACGATAATTAGGTTTGTTTCATTATGCAGTGTTCTACAGCCTCGTGTCACTTGCTCCCTCTTAGCTGTAAATTTCTCCTCATAATCCTGTTCTGAAAGACCCTCGGTCCATGTCCCACTTCTAGAACATTTAAAACAACGAGCAGACTTTTGTATAAATATGGAATGATGTATCCGTCAAACACAACAAGATACAGATCCTTAGTGAGGATCTGTATCTTAGAAGGGTCTGAAGATGATTCTATTAGAATCGAAACATGTTGCCCTAATACAATAATAAACATAATAAAGTTTTGTTGTGTTTGACTGACACATCATTGTATATTTATACATGAGTTAAACACTTCGGGATGGCAAACATTTAAAGAGCAGACATACTTGAGTATATTCTAGGCTTTAGGCTTACAGATAGGAAACGAAGAGATAAAATATTCTGAACAAACTAATAACCAGAATTCTCAAAGTTCATTAACTTCGGCACAAATGCCTTTAGCATGACAGGATAGTGAAATGTGGGAGGGGTTATGATGGACTGGACATACAGTTCCTGTAGTGCCCAACTTTGGAAAGTTACATTTATTACAACAATGTAATGACTCATTGCTCCAGCAAAAACATATAAATGATTCGGTACGAAACGGCTGTCTTCCATGTTTATTAACACGTGGTTAATTATTTCGGTGGCAGAGAGTTAATGACTCTTTCATGACGTAAACGTCGAGCACACTTGGTTAAATTAAATGCCGACACAAAAACATTATAATTTGTGGATGTAACCCGTTTTTGCATAATACACTGAAATTGTAAAGAGTTCTTTGTTCCCCTCCTTTCTCCTGTTTATCCCACCAATCCCGTGTCAGGAATCTGTAACAACACTGTTAGACGTACTGCAATTTCCGTCCTGCCCTCCGCTCCTGCGTTAAATCCCCCCTAGTCGAGCGGTTGCACGGCACAGCTCGGTAACCCCTGCATGATCGCCACCGGCCACTCAGTTTCCACGGTCCCCGTCACGACGTGCAGTTTGCAGGTTTAGGTATCAGTGTCAATGACTTACTGTAGTGAAGTGATAAACTTTTACGTCATTTTTACTGCTGGTTACCATCACTTACCAAAACAAGTGCACACCTTTCTTGTAATTATAAAAGTAGTGAAGTGATATATAATTTAATTTTATATTCGTATAATATCTTTGTGTTGTTGACAGAGTGTCTTCGGCAAAAGAAATTATTCGTCGGAATATATTCATGCGTCATGCTTAGATTCTTCCTTGCTGCACGCACCGTAGATTTCCCTTCATCCATATTGGTTTACAATATATCGATTAAAGAAACATTAATTAATCGGATTCTTTGTCGATAGCATCTTTCATTGTCACTTCATTAACTGACAATACAAGAGTTTCAATTTTATCTTAAAAATCATATAGATCTGTTGATGCTGCAGTACCTTCTATCATTACTTTCATTTGTTATGTTCACACTCTAATATATCTTTTATTTACATATTTGTGTTTTATGTTGAAAACTCGGCTTCGCGACCTTATTGGGCCCGTTATGTTATATTATTGGAAAACATCTTGCCCCACCGTGGGTCTGTTGTTTCAGCACGTGCTTGTATTTACCATTTAACTTCGCGATTAATTAGCTCTGCAGATGTTTACTCTGTCAAACGTTAATACATACAACAACACAAAATAATTGCAATATATTTACTGTGGAGTTCCTCCCGTACAGTTCACATCTTCCACATCCGCGTCTTTAATATTTATTTCAGTATTAGCCTTCAAACGCTGCACATTATTATTCATTTTCCCATAACACTCCCACACCAAACTCTGAGTATAGTTATTGTTCCATGTATGATTGCGGCTTGTCTCTTCCATCTCACATTTTTTAATTTATCTATATAATGCCACTAACAAAAATAACACTTACAGACAATTTTCATACTATAGGATGCGAAGTCGTGTAGTCTTAAAATAATTTGCAGGCGTTTCTGCAAAACATGCTACAGCTATAATAATGATAGGTTCCTCTGTCCTTTGGGTAGGACATCAGGCGCTGCTCTGACACAGCTGTACACTTCTACCAGACTGCACTGCGGAGCATTGAGCGAGACAGCAGTCTTCATAATGATCGCCTTTAGACCCTTAAATCAAACTAACCCAGAACAATCTTCACTAAATGATATTCAGCAGAGCGCTCTAAGTAAGGCTGAAGTTAGATCTAAGCAAAGAAGCGAAAACGCAGGACGTGAATGACTGTGACAATTTGTAGTTTTATGCCGTGCATTACCGATCTGTACCCCCCAGACATTAACGCCATATAGGCCTATAAGGAAAACACAATGCCTTTTGTGGCGTTTATTGTAATTCTTATTTGTTAAGTCCTTCCAAAATTTGTGGACTTGTCGATTTTCGAAGGACTTGTACTAGAAAAAGGGTAAAATTGTGATATAAGTGCATTATTCGACAAAATTAAGCAGTGTTAAATTTATTTTACGAAATACCAATAATAAAAAAATTCAAAAGAAATATACGTGAATATTCATAAATTAAGGTATAGTTCAAAACAATTCTAGGCAATTTGTTATCAGAAAATAATGAAATAGGATGAAGCTTGTCAACGTCTTTGCTTTGTATGCTTTTCTGACTCAATTTCTTAACCATATTTATTGCTCATTCTTCTTGTTATCATCTACAGTATTCATACAACATCTACGCGTACAATTACACATTACCTCAGAGTGCAGCAATGCCGACAGAAATTTAAGTCACTCTGACCTAACTCCATATAAAGTTTTATAAAAAAATTCAATTGTTTAAAAAAACTGGATTATTTTATCGTGTGTGCGAATTTGAAGAAATCGAAGGCACAGGATGGGTCTGTGGAGCCACGGAAGAAGATACAGGAACATCGAGTTTAGTGACGATACCAAGAAACCATTATGTCACCAAGAAAGTTCAGGAACTCCTAAAATTCAACGGCTATGGCTGAGCCCAAAATCGTCATTCAACGCCATCATTACTCCATGGATACGGTGGAGAGGGAGAAGGGTGGGTCCAATGTATTCTGTCTCCGGCCACCGGTGAGTTCTAAGCAGGCATTTCGATAATTGTTTTGTCTGGCTTGTAGCATATACAAGGGATTATTTATGATAAGACGCTTTTGGTACGTCTTGTAGGGTACTGTCAGAACTCATCGTACTGTATTTTAGGGTTACATATTGTACGCCTTAATACCATGTAGCAAGACCTAGGCATATTTTTATTACGGAGAAATAGAGATCCTCAACAAACAGGATGTAAAATTTTTAATTCACTGGAGTGACAGAGGACAGGAACCAATGGTGGATTCCCGTGAATATGGCAATAAGACCTTAAGGTTTCATAAGATATGGGGGTTTCTTGACCACCCCAGCAAATATTAACTTCGCAAGAGTGACTCCGTTTCAAGTAATTAATAAAGTTTCATTACTAATACTACTACGTTTAGAGCATGCGACTATAATAAAACGTATAATTTCTAATCACTTATATGTTTCAAAGATTACGGTGTTTATTTTCTAACTTCCTAAAGGAACTGCCAAAATAAACGTCACATAAGGAAGACTATCACGTAAGAGCTAACACTGAACTGTGCTAGTGTTTTCCCCACCTAACAAATTTTCCCAGTCACCACGCCGACACTGGGAAAATCTGAGCTAAAATATATCGACAGATCTGATGTCTTCAAATAGCACGTTTCTCCTACAGAGTTTAATGAAAATTCTTTAATTATTATTTGTTACATCACGTGCGTACGAACGGCAGACTACAGACAGGATTGCGTTATGAAAAACATATCGGAGAGCAGCGCAGCTCCTTACTAGGATAAGGAAATTCGATACCATGGAAGTAGGTCTCTAGAGGAGACAATTCGTGGGTCGTTTAAGGACGCTTTATCATCTGGAGTTATTTAGTGTAGAGTGGGATGAGAATATAATTGTAGTCTGTGACGAGGAAAAGACTGAGGAAAAATAAGTCGTGGTCTATTTCAGGGAACTTCGCAGTAAAAAGATAACGGAACTAAGGAAAATTACAGTATTTTATCAGTCAGGATTTCCAGTGCCCCCTCGATTTCCGAACTCAGGACCTTCCCTTTCGAAATAAGTCAGCCGCTTCACTGATTTAGCTGTTAGGAGAGGCAGTTTCTGGAAGTAACAGGGTCACTTCCGTGAACACGTTTGTCTCTGCACTCAGCATGAGTAACTGAATGGACAACAACCGACAACTTCAGGCCTACACTCGATTGCCTGTAAAGACCCCTGCTTTGTTTTGAAGCGAAGTCAATGACTTCGGTGTGTTTCCGGTGATTATGTCTTGCACTTGTCATTTTCCCCTTACATTCAGTATGCCAGCATGGGTTTACTATCTTAAAGCTGTACATATTACACGCAAGTTCCGAGTCGCTTCCTGGAGATACGGGGGGAAACCGTTACTCTGTTACATGAGGACCGGAGTGGCCGGAGTGTGGAACTGACCTCTCACCTCCGTCTAGTGCGAAGTTGGAAAATCTTGGAGTTATACCTCCACTGTTTCTCAAGTCTTCATGGCGCGGTGCTTAATTAAGTACAGGAAAAACTTGAACTTTTACGCTTGACACTAATTGATTTTCATGAAACCCGGTAAGAATGGTAATATGTGATGACAGATTAGTATTGCAGATAAGTATTTGAGGAAAACATAAAATATGTCTACTCGTCTAAAGTTATGTTTTGTTGACGATAATAGGTAAATCATGTCAACATAAGGGCACATTTACGTGCTGATACATCAGCTACATCAGTGATCTTTCTGAACCCCAAAATTTACTACACAATATAAACAGCATTTTTATTTACACCAATTTCATTTCACAGGAATGCAATATGCCATTAACAGTCATTTCCAAGACGTGTAATCTTGTTGTAAATGAGCGCATGACCTAAAGATGAATTAAACAGTACCTAGAAGTAACACACATCAAATTACACTGGCCAATAAAGTTATCAGCGTACGCATCACCAATTAATCATGCTCATTGTTAGCCTTTGCACCACATGATGCTCGCGTGTTGTTTGCTATAGGTTAAGGAACCTCACTTGCTTCTGAAAGGGAAATGATTCCAAGTGGCCGTGATAAACGGTGCAGAGTTCACAGTCGAAATGACTTAAATATGTTGCCGTCGACCTGACTTGATAAACATTCAGCGATATCATCAACAGTTTCGTGCCGAAGGAAACAACATTGCACATTACACGTTTCTGCCAGTGTAAGTTAATCACTAGAGGAGGAAGGGTAAATTGTTCATGCCGGCGGGACACAGGAGCTATGATGTCCAACAAGCACCCTAAAAGGTATAGTTCTCCAGACTGTTAATAGATGGGCAGGTCAACAATTCTGGCTGGTGAAAAAAGAGCATGATATGGAATGTCAGCATATGGTTACGGATTTGGATATGGACAGACTATTTGGAACATTTCAAGCAACAGAGAAGGATATGGGATAAGGACATTTCAGTGGCAGGGATCTGCCTTTTACATCCCCAAAGCAGAGGGTAGTCGGTTAGTCAGTCACATTCCCTAACGAAGATAAAGTCTTCTGGGATTACAGGAGACTTAAATATTCAGTAGCACGGCTATCAGAACCGCAGATCTCAGTTTTTCCATTATAAAAACCCGATCACCCTTAGAAATAGGTTTAGTTCCTTGCAAGATCTGAGGTCCTCACCGCGGAGTTTATGAAGAACCAAGTTTTTGGGGATGTTGCGCTATGTTGACTCGTAAATAGTTGGGACGTTTCGAAGCAGCCTAATGCCGTCATAATGAGGGACTAGTAATATACTTTTGTTGGACTGCTACAGCTTGACGATGGAAGCAGCAGGTTACCTCGAAAAATCGGCTGCTCTATATCAGCTTACGGGATGTCAATACCTAAAGACCGCAAGTGCCATATTCACTGCCGTAAAACCTGACAACTCGCGAAGTGACATGCAATCTAATATGACCTTCCGGGCTTACGTTTGTGCAAACGTTTTCACAGCTTTTGAGAGGTCGAGGCATTTGGGGACGTATATTAATTTTCCAGAATACAGTATTGAAATCATGAAAAACTTTAGTAAGAGCTCAGTCGAAACTTGTGCGAATGTTACCACATTCCCAGTCTAGTCATGCATTTAACTCTCATGTGCATTTTGGTAAACACGCCTATTAAATTCGTCCTGTCTGCCCTTTTGTACGCCTACGCAGGAAAGAACTTAAGAACCCCTGGATAGACGTTTGTGGAATTTAATAATAAGGATGTGCGATTTCACGTTACCGCCGCGAAGCAGATGAGAACAGGGCTCTTCTGGGTTATTAAGCAGCGACCGAATCGTAGGTAAGGAATTACCGCTACTCGTTGGCGCAATAACCCAGAAGTGCGCAGTTTTCATCTTACATTAAGTGTTATGTCAATATTTGCTGAGTAAATTGAAATCTATTTAGATCGGTGAATTTTAATTATCACTATGTATTTCTAGGCGCATCTGGAACGAAAATCTGTAAATATTTATTGATGCGAAAAATGTTTTGAACAGGCATTTTAAAAAGGAATGGGAAACACGTATCTTCCGTTCATATTGTACCGTTCTTGATATACGTAAATACAAGTGCCATCATTAATACATTGCTAAACTTGATGGCGTTTGTTCAACGATCAAGACTGGTCTTCCGAACATTCAAGAAAATCATCAAAGTCTCCTCCACCTTCTCCTCCTCCTCCTCACCACCCTATTCTTCTTCAGAATTACTATACTAAGCTTATTTGTACCTGAATTTGTATGTCCACGTTTACATGTATATGTGTTTAATTAAAATGTGATTGAACGTAATGCTATAACCGGTATTATATCATAATTTAAAACTGGTTTATTTTGAGAGTATTTTTCAAAAGAGACCAAACGAGAGAGAAATTTTATGCAATTCTTATATTTCTGGCTCTTTTAATAACAATATGTAATTATTTACGGTCTGCTGTATTTACGTGTAAGCAAAGGAGAGCGTGTACTATCAGATAAATTTGGAATTTGGATCCCGCATGGGCGCGTATTTGTAGAGGTTAGCAATAAACTGAACTTCTTACTTTGTTGAACTCTGTAGAGATCTACTATTGAAGACTTAGTTATATTTGATAAAACGACTTAGAACATTTTCAAACATTTCTTGCAACTGCCGATGGAGGATAATGACTCGAGTGGTGATTGTATCGCATCTGGAAGGATATCGACTACTTTATTTGGAGGGGTTTAATGGTTTCCCTCAGACTCACAAGGCAAATTTGGGGGTGGTTCTATGTCACGATTACCGAATTTGGGGGTCACGATTACCGAATTCCACATTTACCACACAGTTAAATTTTACAGGCGGCTAAGACTCAGACAGAAGAGATAATATAACCCCCAGTAAGCCGCACAAGGAGACGTAAACCAATGAAAATGTGATTATTATTATTATTATTATTACGTATTTCGGCTGTCAAACACGCGTGCAATGACGTCGATATCTTTAGGAAACATTTAAAACAAATTCTGCGCTAATTTTTGACAATTTTTTATCAACTGACATTTTTTTCGGGGGTTAGGGCTTTTGTTCCAGTACTTCTTTGTATTGCTTTTCCTTACCATATCGTTTTTGTTTAGTGCTTTGCCTTTGCGTATTTGTACTGTTTTTGTGTTTTATTTGCGTCTTTGCGCTGACTTTATACTAGACACTTGCGCCGTTAAACCTGCACGTTAATAAATACCCATTGAATTTAAATGAATAATTATTATTCCCCATCAAGTTGCTAATAGGACGGTTGGTACTACTATGACTTGTTCCATACACCATTGCTGTTAAATTCCCATCTTAATTTCATATACTTACGGATTTTGTTGTTATGTACCTTATTACTACTACTAAATAGTTCCAATGAATAATATTCAATTACATTTTTAATGTTTCAAAACCCGTCTAGGAGTTTTTTTTTTTGCCAAGGGCACCATTTTTAAGACCATCTCTACAAGGCTGGCTCACTGAGAATAGAACACTCTCAACGGTTGGCACTGTATCAGCAGATATTACAACACTTTTCTTGGCATGAAGGGAGTGAGAAATACGTAGCCTGAAACATTTCAGTTGGTACACCTGAAGTTGTTTATCGTTTATATGATCTAGACTTACACTAAAGGGCAATATTGAAGTGGATTTTGAAGTAAATGTTATGAGAATGTGAACCATATTCAGCTAGATTAGGGGGGAGCTGCAGATTCTCCTAAATAATTTAATGAAAATTCGGGTTCATTTGGATGTAGGGGGAAGTATGGGGATTTCTTGAAAAACTGAGCGACTAGCAGCTAGCTCATGGCATCATCTGAGACAGATCCGACACAAGTAGCAGAGCACAGACCTACACTTCCCGTTGTATAACGAATAGAGAATTCTGTTTACGTAACAACGTCCGTTGCTATTAAAGTGACGAATGGGGTTGATACAGGTTCCACCCAGACGGAAATTCGAAATGTAATGCCTCATCACCACAGTGTTGCAAAACGTGGCACTCGATCCTACTTTTTACGTCATGTTTTAAGGAACGAAAATGTGAATAACCGCACCACAGTTCTCTCAGACGGTGGATTCTCACAACACTGCCCCAGTTCAATCCTTGAACAAAGAATATATCTAAAATTCTGTTTCCACTAAAATGGAATTTTCACCTTCGTACAGCGTGTCTTACTAACCTTTGTAAGGCGTCTATACAGAAAGGAGGGAAACTTAAAGGCCTTCTGTAATATTGCTAGTGACGTGGAACAGGACTTCCATACTTAATGCCCACAATTCGAATTCCCATAAAACCGAGGTCTTCTGATACAAGTAATTTTAATTTGCAAACAAGGGAACCCTTGTTCGTGCCGTGGGATCAGGAAGTCACGGTTGCATTTCTTATGCTTCTGTGAATACATACAGAATATAGCCTTATGCATTACGGCAAGATGGACTAAAATTCACACCGACCTACGCAACTGTAATTTCTCAGTACTGCCTTGCCAGCTATGTTTCCAATTCCACGAAGGAAACGGAAATGTGTTTAAATACGACTTCATGAAAAATAATTTCAACAAACTGAAAGACTTTTATATATTTACAGAATAGCTGAACGTTAAGTTTAGAGGGCGAGAGTGATGGAAAGAGACACTAGGAAGAAAGGCATACGTAGGTCGCTAGTGTTAGAAACTGCAGTTATAGGGCCTATCCTTACAATAGGTTGACCACTTACGCCTGATTTAGCGGTGCAGCCTTTTGACACTACTACATTATGTACATTCAAATGTCAGTAGCAAGCGAAATTGGACTAAATATATCTGCTTCACACATTGCGTATATCACACTACAGAGTTAACATTTCGTGACACGCTTGGCTGTAGTAATAGGTGTGTTAATTTGATTATAATTTCTTTCACACTGTGTGCGGCCTAGTAAGCATAAGGAAGCACAAATAATCCATAGTCTTTGCGACACGTTCGTCTGTAGAAGACAACGTTTGCGCGTGCTAAAGGGATCAAGTGTAAAATTCTGAAAGTCTCACCTGGGAAAAAGTATAAAGTATAAGGTGGTTCTAAACTGAAAAAATGAAATACAAGGCAATAAGAGGAAGATTTTTTCTTATCTGATAGAAGTGTAATATTTAACAATTTTCTTATGCTGGACTATCGCGGACATAACAGGAGTAGTCCGAGAGATATTTTGCCACACTTCTTATGATGGAAGATAAGACGAAATTTACAACTCAGATACATGGGTAAGTAAGTTGAATTGAAGCTCGGAATGTGCAATAAATACATATTACGCTTAGGAAAATTTAAAATCAATGTAGATTCGAGGAGTGTTTTCTGTTATTTGACTAATATAGTTAAATTTTTGTATTTCGTATTGAAAACTATAGGTCAAATGGCTGGTTCTTGTAAACGCGGTAAGGAATCTTCGGGTTTTATCAGATTTGGGGTGTTTAATGATAAGCTGAGTGACAGGTTTCGTGGAATTGAGCCAAAATACTGTTTGAGCTTGCATTTCAATATAATTTTCCTATATGAATAAAAATTATTGAAGACTATTTCGTAATTTTTGGCATTTTGTCCCGTCTTTTTTTCCGTAAAATATCTGCCACTTTGTCTTTCGCGAACGATTTGAAAACACCGGTCTAAACAGGACACGTTATCCCAACCCCGAAAGTGTGCGCGTGCGACCCATCATAAACAAGATTTTACCATCCAGATAATTCGTAGAAAGTACGGGGGTCGAAAACAGTTCAAAGAATGGCCAAGGCTAAGTTTACGCTTCAGTAGTTGTGCAATCAGATTCCGTCAGTGCCCTTGGTTCTGAACTTGACGGGTCAAAAACAGCGAACCTTCTGATGTACGCTGCTGTCTAAAACGCATCTTGTGGTTCAATGCATTTCGTAATGACCAGAACAAAGTCGATTTACCAAAACTATGGCAGTAGATAAGGTATACAAGACGAACAGTGGGACCACAAGACTAACACTACTTTGATTGAAATGAGAGGGAAAGTTCTGTCACTGTGGTGTGCTGATGGAAGACGGACCGGACGAACAGGATTCAATTCTTGACAGCGTTAGGTTCTTTTCGATTCGTTCACGCGTTTACACCAACTCTGGCGGAAAAAAAACCTAACCTTCTATTCAAAGCGGCCGGAATGTAGAGCTGACCACTCACCTACATGTATTGCCAAATTTGTTCTCTCACAGGCCTTGATGACGTGATGCCAAATGAGAGAAAAGAGACATTAACTTTACCCCGTTTTAATTGGAAAAATTTAAAGGGGGGAAAGACTTGTTGTGACATATGAGAAGATGGAAGGATGGACTTTGTTGAAGAAACAGAACAGGTTTTGAACGTACGAGGAGCCGAGATAGTGTAGCCGGTACAGCGACTAGGCTACAGGCTGGAAGTTCGACGAATCGTGGTTCGATTCCTGGCAGACGCAACAGATTTTACTTCTTCTCTAAAGCGTCCAGACTGGCTCTGTGGTCAACCCAGCCTACTTTCATTGGGTACCGGCGTCCTTTCTTCGTGGAGAAATCTGTGGGGCGTAAAGCTGACCACTAGCCTCCATCTAGCGCAGAAATTAAAAATGCGTCGAGCTATATTTCTACACCTTCCTTATGGCTTACACAAGGACAGTTTTTATAAGATGACCGTTTGAAAGAAATGAATTGTCCTTGTATATCCTACGTGACAAATTATTTTGGGTTAACTCTGAGAAATGTCTTCATCAGTTTAATTTCAGCTACTCAGAACAGAGGCTGTGCCGTAGATACAAACCCTCGAGGACTGAAAATCATCTAATAACATTTAAGAAGATAAGCACTGTACGTGTAGCGTAACATTCAGAAGCGTTCGTGCAACCACTGTTGCAGTGGGTGGGCCGGGTAGCTCAGTCGCTATAGCGCCTGAGCTACGGGCTGCAAGGTCTGGGATCGAATCCCGGCGGGGACGAGATTTTCCGCCCGCCCAGACCGGCCCTGGGGCCCACCCAGCCTCCTGTACAATGGGTACCAGGTTTTTTCCGGGGGTAAAGTGCGGCCGGGGCGTGCTGCTGACTACTCACCCCCTTCTAGTGCCGTGGTCATGGAAGAGTAGAGCTATACCTCTACCCACTCTCTGGGCCACACCGGGCCTGCAACGGGAAAACTTCACTTCACTGTTGCAATGGAGAAGCAATAAGTATAACGTATTCTGAGTCTGTGTTTGTAGCATTAGGTATCCAGCATGCAAGGCGCATGGCCGTATTATATTGTGATCTGTGGCCTTCCCGGCTCTACAATATTTTTCTACGTTATCTAACACACTGCACGATTTTCGACAGAGAGAGAGAGAGAGAGAAAGATATTGGACATAAACGTGCATTTCAATTTTATCTACAACTTGTCCGAAATGTTTTTCATTCTAAGAGGAATTGAGCGAGATGCCATAAATACATAATGGTCTTCATGTAAAATACTCTTTATACTTCTCAGATGTTAATGAAACTTGAATTTTCTCGACAAATTTTCGAAAAATACTGAAATATCAAATTTAATGCAAATCAGTCCAGTGGGAGCCGAGCTGCTCCATGCGGACGGACGGACAGACAGACAAACAGAAGGACAGGCACGACGAAGCGAATAGTCGCTTATTGCAATTGTGCGAACGAGCCTAAAATTTAAATCACTCCTTCACACTACGTATACTTCGTATCCAGCACTAAGACCAGCTAAATGCCACGAATAGAAATAACTACTATTGCGAAAATTACACGCAAATCAGGGAAGTACCATATGGAAAAGAACGTGGTATTTTTAGAGTTAAAACAAGCTGTAGACCTACTTATAGTAACCACTGTTTTGAAGGGTTAATAAGGTAAATTACACGCTAAGAAAGCTGCGTTGCTGTTGAGTAACCTTGAACAACAAGAGGTATCATTTCCGCTGTGACGTCAAGCAGAAACAATGACAATCCTTTGAGTCCGACACTTCATAAAAGGACTCCAGTGAATATTAATGCAGTAACTAATAGTATTACATTGTACTGGGCCTCTGTTTACGACCATTCAATGCATGTCGTCGTAACAAATCTGGCTTAAATCACATCAGCCAATATTCGTCGTCTTGTGAGACGTGTCAGAATATTCTCCAAATCAGGCGGGACTTTGCAGCGTGTAGGACGTTGAAAAGATCGTAAAGCTTATGGTCACAGCAAAACCTTTCTGAAATTGGCGCTAATGTTGCAGGGAAAAAGCATTTCGTTAAGAATATAAACACATTTGCAAGAAGTATGTACATACTTCAACGTGTGAGATTCGAGGTTCTGACGGCAGTGACTATAAAGATTACATTATTTTGGGATGTGACGCCGTGTAGCCTAGTAGAAGGGTACCCACCATTTAAAATAACTTGTTGCCTCCATATCAGGGTAAATCGGTGGTACATATCAAGGTCCATTCATAGAACAGCCCAGTAATTTAATGGCAGCAAATGTGCTAACTGTAGTTCTCTATTTCCACAGAGTATTTTACAGCAGTCTTGGGCAAGTAAAAACAAATGCAGACCATGTTACGGATTCTTCACGCATTACAACCATATGGACTTGATGACCACTTTTGACCAAATATATGAAGCACTGTGTTCTCTATCAAAATTATAAAAGCGTGACTTGAGCACGTGTTTGAACGCAAGGAGACATTTTAAACGATTTAATACGTTATTAATTTGAAACTAGGATGAGACCGGCGATTATCCTAGCACTTTAGAAAAACGTTTTCGTTCAGTTCCTCTGTTTTGATTTCTCCATCGTGGTAGAGTCAAAGTTGTACATGTACACGCCATGAAGTAGTATGACAGAGTGGAGATACATGTCCTACCATTCTTACCTGCGGCACTAGACGGTGGGTGGTCAGCTCCACGCCACGGCCGCTTTAATCCTAGGGAAGAACCCACTTACTGTTGAATGGGAAACTGGGTGGTCTCAAGAGCCTGTCTGGCTGTTTTGCTTGCTTATGTACTTAATTACTCACTCACTCCACGGAGCTGAGTCGTTCTTGAGAAGCTGACCGATTCTCAGCTAGTCAAGAAATTAACCGCACTTTATGGAACCCGAAGGCTCATTACCGCATTCACAAGTTCTCACCACATATCCCTATCCTGAGCCAGGTAAATCCAGTCCATGCACCTCCCATCCCACTTCCTGAAGATCCATTTTAATGTTATCCTCCCATCTCAGTTTTGGTCTTCCAAGTGGTCTCTTTCCCTCATGTTTCCCCATCAAAATCCTGTATACACCTCTCCTCTCCCCCATACGTGCTGCATGCCCGGGCCTTGTCATTCTTCTCGGTTTTATCACCCGAATAATACTGAGTGAGCAGTACAGATTAAGCTCCTTATTATCTAGTTTTCTACACTCCCCTGTTAGCTCGTCCCTCTTAGACCCAACTATTCTCCTCAGCACCCTATTTTCAAACACCCTCAACCTTCGTTCCTCCCTCAATGTGAGGAAGTACGGATGTTATGCAGAAAAGAAAAGCCTCTTGCCTCTACCGAGAATCCGCCGATTTTTCAGTTGACAAGTCTGTAGCCTAGTCTCCTTAGCACAGTTTTGTTCATAAACCAAAATACATCTCTTAAGATCTTGTAAGTCCGCCTTTACTTATATTTATATCCAGTGCTTTTCCAGTGAAAGTACGCAACGGTACGGCGTAAAGACACCTTTATTAGCGGTGGCGCATATTATAAATACACGTATTATAAATTAGAAATTCGAGAAAAATAATCTCATTTGTTGCTTTTATCCCAACGATATTATTGCAGTACGAAGAAGAAAGATTTCTTCATTATTTTTAATAGGC
>Ga0123352_10005146_pt1 | contig 19557 bp, 7 predicted proteins | sample TergutLab28metaG_FD_89700 | JGI IMG/M metagenome (GOLD analysis project Ga0123352, IMG submission 89700) | Labiotermes labralis P1 segment gut microbial communities from Petit-Saut dam, French Guiana - Lab288 P1 | ecosystem: Host-associated > Arthropoda: Insects > Digestive system > Gut ... | reverse complement strand
TTGCCAGTTTTTTTGTTGTTGTCAGTTCTGTGTGTCTTCTTGTGCGTGTGACTATGGTGGATAAAAACAAGGCTGTCGTTTGCTGTTTGCTAGCCACATCGGCCATAATGTTGTCCGAAAAGAAGAAAAGAAAGCGTAAAATGTGGAGTAAGAAGTGGTATTTGAAAAGGAATATATCATGCGATACTCATCTGGTGAATGAATTGAGTGCCTTGAGATGATGCCATCGTGGTGTCGGCAGGTAAACTGAGGAAACTGTGAGATTCCCTGAGTGAACTGCGCAGTTCTCAGTGTGAAAGACGACTGGAAAAGACAATTCTGAAGCCTACGTTATTGCCTGTACAAACTGCGCAGTTTACTCAGTTTTTCCATGAGGTGTGAAGTCACACAATAAAATCGCTCAGTTTATCTGAGCGTGTATAGCGTCTTTAAGAAATACTCTAGGGCAGGTATTAGAGCCCTCACTTGCTCCCGTATAGAACAGAGGGCGTGAGTGGATTGAAATGTTGTTATCGTAACCAACCGTGGTTACATTGAAGTATTTTGCAACATATCGGAAAGAACCTAACGTCCTTACAGTAACATTCTATCCTTCTGAATTGTTACTTTTTCTCTTGATTTTTGTTTATAGTTAATGTAGTTTATAGTTATTGTTATTGTTACTGATTGAATTTCAGAAAACCAGCACCATATCTTCTTTTTTTGTTAACTTAGAAACATGAAAAAAATTTGTGAGCGCCACTTCTTGTATTGAAAATTAGTAACGAGGGTCAAAAATTAAGGTAAATCCCCTAAAAACGTGTGATTTAAAAACTTAATCGACAAAAATCTCACGGCCAAATTGTTGAAAATTTTCTTCTTTCTTTCTTTCTTTCTTCTTCTTCTTGTTCTTCTTCAGTATCTTATTAACCTGTTCTATCCTCTGTGTGTTGTCGTGGTGAATTATAATTATCACTGTTTCAAACAAAAATTATACTGAATTTCGGAGAGAAAATATGAGATTTTTCCGAAGGATTGCTATTGCATTACATAGAAACGTTAATCACACTGCAAGAGCGGGTACTAAGCTATTAAAGGGATTAAATTTTAAATGACGTCTGAAGCTTAACGGGTGAAAGGGTCGTCCAGGTTGTGTTATAGAGGGTCTGATTTTTTGTCTGTTAATTCTGTATTAAAGTAAGCCAGACATCTTGTCTAGAGTAATTCTAAATTCCCACCCTGCTGTAATACAAGCGGAATTAAGCAATTAGCAATTAGCTGTATACAAGGAGAGGGCGTTGCCAAGCCGTTTCTCATTATTATGGTTACACAGAGACAAATAAGGATCAAGTGGTGACGTGCTATTTTAATAAAGAGCTCTTTATTTCCTGCTTGATGAAATACTGCTGTAATAGTGTCGCCAATTTGCAGATACAATTTGAAATGTCTTTAAAGGGCATGCGACTGTACGTCTTTCGTTAACAACATTCTTCACATTGAACTCTCTTTTTATTGTCTTTTTAGAGACATATTTCAGGTCCTTAAGAGGCATTACTGTAGGAATATTCTGCCACTGATGAGTAAAATGAATGGAGTACGACTTACTTACTTACTTACTCCATGGTGCAGAGTCCTTCTTGAGAAGCTAACTGGTTTGCAGGTAGTCAAGAAATTCCCCGCATTTCACGGAACCCGAAGGTTCATTACCGTACTCACAAGAGTCAGTCACCTGTCCCTTCTGGGACCCAGGTCAGTGTAAATGCTCGTAGGAAAATCCAGATAATGGGGTTTTACAGTACATATGGTTTGTTTCACTTACTCTTTCAGCTAGCTCACTGGCTTCCTAACTCATTACGATTCATTATTATTTAACACTTAAATGTTACTTGGCTGGTCAATAAGTTACTTTCCTTATAGAATCCGATGACTAGTCGCCGCCTTTACTCGTTACTATAATTCAGTTCAGTGCAGACTATATTCACAGTGCATTTCCGAGTAGGTCCATATTAGTAATTCCTATGATCACTTAGGTTTCTGCATTTACCCTTTGTTCCGTGGCCGAATTTTAGCATTTAAGGACAGAAGATAAAGAAAGCAAAGTAAGAAAAACAGGTATCTGCCGCAAAAGAACATCTAAATTAGTGGCTTGATGAAATTCGAAGCTGTCAATTTGATGCTTGTGAAGAGTATGGCACTCTAAGGCACGAGATCGCGTAGTTTCACAATGGCTACAGAAGTTTCGGAGGAACTTGTTACCTTCCCTTAAGGTGACAGTGATTTTTACCGCCAAGACGGAGGCAGCAGGTTCGTCCGAAAACTGGTTACTACTTACAATCTTTCACAGTATTTTCTACCGTGAGGACGGAGGCTGCAGTTTCTTCCCGAGCTGTGCGTGATTTCAGAAGGCGCCGCAGTGTGATATCTTCGCGGTTGTGGGGTATGAACGCGACACTAGTTAGTAGGTAGTTGCCGACGTTGTGGACAACCTCTCGGTGCCGTCTTCAAGGGCCAATAAACGCTTCGTAACTTCCTAGAAGAAAGCAGAACCCTTCTTCCGATCTGTTGGTACCATCATAAAAAATTACCCTTGTCATGAGCACCTTCTCCTTCTCCTTCTCGTCCTCCTCCTCCTCCTTCTGCTTCTCCTTCTCTTCCTCCTTCTCCTTCTCCTCCTCATTCTTCTCCTTCTCCTCCTTCTCCCCCTTCTTCTTCTCCCCATTCTTCTCCTCCTCCTTCTCCTTCTCATCCTCCTCCTCCTTCTCCTTCTACTTCTCTTCCTCCTCCTCCTTCTCCTCCTCTTTCTCCTTCTCCTCCTTCTCCTCCTTATTCTTCTTCTTCTCCTTATCCTCCTTCTTCTTCTTCTTCTTCTTCTTCCAATGGCACTACAGCCCACTGTGGGCTTTGGCCTGTCGAACAGTGTCCTTCCATTTTTTCCTATCTGCCATTAACTGTCTCCATCTTCTCACTTCCAACACTTGAAGATCTCTTTCTACTTCCTCTTTCCATCTTTTCCTGGGTCTTCCCCTTCTTCTCGTCCCTTCCAGTTCTTGAGTGAAGATCTTTTTGGGCATCTTATCCTCCTGCATTCTCTCTAGGTGACCTAACCAGCTTATCCTTGCCCTTTTATCCATTTTACTATATTTTCTCCTTTGCTCATCTCTTCTATTTATCGATTCGTCTGACTTTTCCATTCGCCGTTTTCATATTTAGGATCATATGTTCTTCTAAATATTTTCCTTTCAAAAAATAGCAGAGTTTGTTCTTGTTTCTTCGTCAACGTCCATGCTTCCGCTCCATACAACACTACCGGTCTTATTATTGTCTTATATAATATAATTTTAGTAGCTCTGGATGAAAGTCGCCGTGTCATGATCACAAACTAATATAGAGGCTCCGTGACAGGAATGCGACGTGAATAACACAGAATATTACTGTCATTAAGGTTGGTTACTATTAATTTGAAACATGCTTTAATTTGTAACGAGTTACACTTATTCGTGTAAGTGGGTTCATTTGGGCAAGCAACAAGGAGCGATACAGGAAAATACGGAATGATATGTCAGCTGGGAACAGGCTTCATTGCCTCCGTAAGGAATTAAATAATAACTTAAACGTATAGGGGACTTTGATGTGCCAGGAAGTGCATCGTTACACACACGGTGGTATACTCGTGTATCGGAGTGTCGCAGTGGCAGGATGCAAGCACAAGAAACATCTCAACACCAACGATAGGTGTAATTGCAGGTTGACGGTTGGCAGTTCCGAAGTGTTGCAGAATCTTTAATTATGCTCGCTATCCTGTAAATTGTTTCGTTTAATTATTCTCTGAATATACAACTCTTTAACTTCAATGTTCATTTAACCGTCTTAATTTAACGCCCTTGTATTCGCCATTAAATCTGCCCCTTTCCACCAAACCCTCATATCCCTATTTAGTGAATGCCTTAAATGCTACTGCGGTTCTCAATAGATTTTACGTATTTTCTCTTTTGTTTCATTCCCAAAAAGGAAGAGAGGGACTGTGACGAGAGAAGTGTAAATAATTCTTAATTAAGTCGTGGGGTTTGTAATAAAGTTGTTTTCTCATTGGCGAAATGTGAGCATCTTTTATTTGAAAGGAGTAATTTGTATTTACTTCATTGTTCTTTGTTCCAGTATCTTTTTGCTTCGATTGTTTTGAGTCAGTTGTCTCCATTATTTTACGCTGTCAAACGCAACCCTTCGCTGTGACGTATTTCATCTTACATTATCTCACTTTCCAAAGCCTCCAACCCCGTCTCTTGTAGTCTCACAAGGTCCTGGTCTGCTGCCAATTGTTCCTCTTGGTACAGTCAAACAAAAACTTACGAGCATTTTTCGTTACTGCAGTACGATTCGGAGCACAGTGCTTCATCGTCTGATACTTTGCTGAGAATTTCTGCACCATACGTTCTTCTTATGTATTGTTAAAAATGTGAGTTCAAGTGATTGAACATGTAGGAACATGAAGGAAAGTTAGTGGCAGTGACAAATACGTAGAGAACAGGAGCTTGTGTTAGAATACTTAGAAACAGAGAAACGTGTCTGTGTAGGAGGATTAAACTGGCTAATAATTGTACCGGTCGTTGTGAATAGGCAGGCAAGCATTGGGGTTATGTGGAATTCATTACTAGGTTCCAGTTGCTCGCCTCGATCCGTAGATAAATATATCGTCGTTTAATTCTCTCATGTATGTATTCAGTTTCTGGACGACTGTTGGCTAAATAATTATTTGATGTTTTTGTGTTACGCCAGCAGTATATCGCCTACAGAACTGTTAGTCTGCTCGAAGATTTTCTTTGAGATTATTGGAAAGGGTCGTGCTTGTCGTTAATTCGGAGAACTTTGCTTCATCTTGTAGAAGCTACAAAGTTGGACGCTTGGCTGTGATACATACATACATGCATGCATGCTTGTATCTTGTGACGAGGTTGCTACGCAACAGTGGCATTAGTCTCCATGATTATTGCCCCATCATCAGGTTACACGGCAGTGGAGGAAACGTGGCAAGAACGGAAGAAGATCGTCTTCCACTATTGGTTTTCCAGTATCATCCGACGGGATGCCGTGATCTGGGGAGACCACAACAAAATGGAAATATTAAGATCATTTTCAAGATCAAGAGGAAGTCGAATCAGCGGATCTGAAACTTAACTGTTCATGACGATGATGGTGGTGGTTGTGATGTTGATGCATCAAGTTACATCTGACTATTGTTAGTCGCCTAGAGATTAGTTTATAGATTTGACCTTTTTTGTCGACTATAGTCCCGGTCACTGGTTTCTAGGCTTGCGTACGTTACTATTAAATAATATAACACCAAGTATATATCGTCAGGCACTGAGCTTCATTCGCGGTGCAGGAATGCCTATGGGCTAAATCTTGGAAAGACGATACATAACACGTCAAGGAATATTGCGATGTAAGTTTCGTTTTACGCCTACCCATTTTAACATATTCTGTTCTGTATGATGAAAGACAACGTCAAACTCCGCTAGGCATATAAGACACAACCCTGCTCCGGTTTTTACCTGTTTTCGTCATCTACAGCTTGTTACTTTCATGTTCAATGATTGTCATTTTATGTTCCGCATTCTCGAAGTATGCAACAACCGACAGTGAGAACCTTCCTGGCCGGCTTGCAAGACATGAGTGCTTCTGCTGTGACATTTTACTGAACACGCAGGCAAATGTTTCTGGGCATAAATTATTTTGTTCTTTGCAATAAAATACCTTAATGCAATCGTAAGGCGTTAAATACAAGGTCTGCGCAGTGTCTGAGCCTACGTTTTTTAAAAAGCTGCAAAGCTTTTGTGGTTTATCCGTTGCCTTCTTCTTAAAATGCTTCGCAAACCTGTCGCAACAAGTAAAACGAAGGTAAATATGTCTTTCTGCACACTATGAAGACGTGGAGGGAATAGAGTTGCATTTCCAAGCATTAACCTCGACAGTGGACGGAGGTGGTCAGCTGCCCCGCCCCAGCCGCTTAACCTTCCGGAGAAAGAACTCCCCGTAGCAATGTAGCAATGATAGGAGTCTGGGTGGACCTCGGAGCCGATCTTGACATTTTACTTATTTATTTACTTACTTGCTTCATGGAGCACAGTCCTTCTTGAGAAGTCAACCGCCTTTCAGCTAGTCAAGAAATTGCCCGCATTTCTTGGAACCCGAAGGTTCATTACCGCATTCACCTGTCACAATCCTGAGCCAGTTGATTTTGACATTTTGCAGAACAGAAAGCACTTCTACCTCCGCGAAGCATCTAACAACGTTCCTCAGGCTTCAGCCCCTAGCCTTGTCACTACACCGACTGCACTGTCCCGGCTATTATATACGATGTGATTCTAGAGACGTTGAGCCCCTGGGGTCGTAACTCAAATGTGAGCATAACCCACGAGGGCCCGCAGTATAAAGAACGCCAGCAGACTTTTGGGCGATTGTGTCCCGAAACACTAGCCTCTCGTGGCAGTGCACTAACACACAGATCACAGCGGCAGGTACAGTACCAAATACAAACACTGTGATAATAAATATACATTAAGTACAACTACACATTAGAGCAAGCTTCAGATTTACCAGGTACATTTTACATACACAATAAAACAAAAGTTTACAGCCGATCAACACTCAAATGCCGCAAGTCTCTATAACCAGGCAGTTCAACCTCTCGTGTACACCACTGAACTTTACTAGCGCTTCCACTACTTCGCCCAAACTACGTTACATGTACAAACATCGGGCCTTCTTATAATTTTACAGCGCTGCATGAGCGATCGGCAATCAGAGACAGACATTACAACACAAGTCGCATCTCTTACAAACCAAACTCATAATTGAAACATACATAACTTGACTCGCACAATTATAATATAAACAAAAACTAACCCTGGAAGTAAGATACAGGAAATCGCCGGACCCCGAAATACTCGTCGCCGATCATGCGTCGGCTCCGCGACGCTAAACCCAAAGCTCGGCTGAGCAGACGCCGAGCATGTGCGAAATAACACCCAAACCCAAATTTGGAAATACAATACCCAAACTAAATTTGGCTTACCACATGGCTCAACGACTGCTCAGGCTCGACGAAGAAATATCCGGGCGGCTAGAATCTCGGGCTAATCAATCCAACTTAGACAAGCTTCTCCGAAAACCAAGATACGAGTCCTTGGTCGCTGGCTCAGAGGCCAAGCAAGAAAACTAGTAGTACACGCCCCTAAATCCTTTCACCACCCGCGGTAGCGAATCACCAGACGACAACCTTGGAGGATGGGTAACGGAAAGGAACATTCTAGAATAGCAGGGTTCCTCATAGCGACAGCTATGAGCCGTTTACGGCTCAACGTGTTTTAGTGCTGCACAAAATGGCAGTCTACAGTTACTTTCACTCGAGAGATCTTAAGATATTTTGCCGTGTAGAATATGTTTTGTCGTGTATTGATGACGATATCGGATATAACTTTAAAAATATATGGTCAAAATATAGTAAACTGCAAATTATTTTAGCTTTTTATTCCAAGTTACCGCACACTTCTAACTGTTGTATTGCCCAGAAATGTATATCTGTGTGGATAGAGCGGACCCTATGTCAAAGATCACAAAATCCATGTACGGTATAAACCTAAACGTTTCTCCTTGTTCTTGCGCATTAGGACCTGCTTACGCTCTGCACTAACAGCGATTCATATGGCGAATTCATGACCTGTTCTGACCTAAACCGTATTCCCTGTGATGCCGTACTTTGGAGGGAATATCAATATCCAGTACCACAGGAGAATGTTGGGCCTGGCAAGGAATAGCTTGAAGTGGTTGTGAGATGTAATTATTCTAACCCCAGTTTGACCAAACTCTCTGTCCGTCATTTTCTACCAAGAAGTTGCAAGAGGAAGTGAGGGAAAGTCCGGTTATGTTAGAACAACCGACAGACGTGTCCAAAATCTACTAAAGTACACGTGTGTTATGATTTGCTAGCGAGGGGCATATATAACGTTATGTTACACTTATCAGAGTATCGTGATCATGCCAGTCCAGCAGGGGTCTTGAGGTTTGGTTCAACAGTGGAGATATTGTGCAGTAGGATCATTACAACGCTCCCTGCTGTGTTTAAGTTGCATAGAGATATCGTTGTTACAGTGCTGTGATGATCGCTTCCCTTCTTCACTCTCTCCAACGAAAGTTTTGTCCTTGATAAAGGCTGTGTTCTTACTAGGGAAGACGGTAATATGCCTGGTGGCTGGTTGCGTTTGTGCTTGCGTGTCGTCGTCGTCTACATATTGAAAACATGGATTCAGTGGCCGAGTTTGGGTAAACCGAAATGGTATCAGATAACCAACTGTTGCCACATTATGTGGCCCCTCAGAAAACAAGCCTGCGTGATGACGTTGTTACTGATGGAAAGTAAAAGTGATAATCCGTTCGAAGACTGACGTTTGTCTAAAATAACACATGATTTCCTGCTTCACGGAGAGCAATCTATAACCTTTAACAAGACAATCCACTGAATTCAGCGTAGGGAAATTAACGTTGTGTTAGATGAAAACCGTAAGAAGCATATAAATACAGACGTGTGACAAACTGCGGAATTTGTAACTTTACAGCAGACGGTACGTATAGTTACCACATGGCTTAAAAGTTTGATATTAGTAACTGAAGTGATTTTTATTGAATGTTCTGCAGTGTGATGCGATTTAGTGCGTACAACAAGGTATTAATTGAAGATATATGTACATGTTACATCTTACGGATTCTGATTGGTGATTGCTAGACTTCCCAAAGTAGCGCGTAAAAAGTATTCAAGAGATTTTATAAAAGTTCTGTAAAGGACGGTTACATTTTTAATAATGTGAATAAATGCATAACTTTCAGGCCTAAGTGTCATAATTCAATTTTTAACTGTGCAGTATCGGAAAGAAGAATTTCCGTAATACGTGCATTCTTATATGAAATGTTACATTATACTATTATTTATTCAAACACAAACAATATTACAGAATAATGTAATAATAATATTTATTCTGTTAATTGGTGTATTATGGGAAACCGGTTTCAGAAATTTAGTGTGGGCCAAAAACGTATTAATGTAATTCATGTGGCTAGTTGAAGGCACGGAAGTAAAATGCCGATAATTGAGACAAACATAGGACGTATTTTCTTAAGTTAGAAGTTTTTGTTGAGAAGTTACAGTGGATGTAGGGAAATAGATGAGAAAATAACTTACAAAAAGTACAAAGAGGAGGACTTAAGATTCTGAGATATTTGAGCTTCTCAGGCCTAGAATTCGGATCTGCTGGGAAGTGATGCCGCGTCGGTAGATGAGAGGCTTCGTCGAAACTTCCGGAATTACTGTTCGAAAGATACAGCGTCACAATGCAGAAGTCCCGAGCTCGGTTTAATTTTTTTTATATAACTGTAGCCTAACGGGAATTAAACGGTCAGGCCACATGCAGAGAAATAAACTGCTAATCAGCACTCGAGATGACAGGATCGTTAAGAGGCCTTGACGACGTAAAGAAACTAATTTTATATGCAGTGGTCATAAATATAGGGCGAGCATAGTGACCTATGCATCAGAAAGAGGGGTGCTGAAAGAAAATATAATTCACAAACTGCTAGTCTTTGAGAGGAAAATCTTAAGAGGAACATTTGGGCCTACGAAAGAAAATCAAACACGGAGGATTAAAAACAATGAAGCATTGGACAAACTGATAAAGCACGAAAATACAACTACATCAAAGCCCAGAAACTAAGCTGGTTCGGCCATATACAAAGAATGCCTGAAGCCAGGGCAGCTAAGAAGATATTGAAATGGAATCCCTTAACCACGAGACCAAGAGAAAGACCCAAATGTAGATGGGAGGACAACATCATGCAGGACCTTGGTCAAATGAAGATCATAAATTGGTTAACCTGTGTCCAGGATAGAGCAAAGTGGAAGGATGTCGTTGAGAAGACCAAAACGTCCAATTAAAGGAGGTTCAGCGCCTGAATAATAATAATAATAATAATAATAATAATAATAATAATATAGGGCGAGCAGGCGAATATAACTAAGAAGAAGAGAAGGAAATTCATATTAATAATTGTCCAACGAGATGCAACACAAAGCAGTCTATTTATTATTCTGCAAGTTCACTCTACATGTTTCGGGTGTCAGCCACACCCATCATCAGGAGTACACAAAACCGTAACTACAGCCTCCGGTACTGGTCATATTTTTTGTGCAGCGACCTCCCTCCAACGTGGCCAAGCTGGCTTGCTTGAACTTGCAGAATAATAAATAGACTGCTTTGTGTTGCCATCTCGTTGGACAATTATTAATATAGATCAGCGATGCATGGAGCCATAAACATAAAGAAAGAAGATCATGTTGCATGATATTGCAGTTTTGCATATAAACTTGTATATCTTTTGGTTTTAATTTCTGTGACGTTATCTCGGTCGAGATTTATATTGATATGCACATTAAATAAATAAAAAAAGTAATATGATTACCGTAAACTAAAGAGCATTTAAATTTACTGCAAAGGAATTTGCAATTGAACTTCGTCAAGAATACGTAACAAGGAAGAGACCTAAATTTCATGTAGTCTACGAATGTCCGAGAAGCCAGATAGTTGCAAGATTCGGAGGAAAAAATGTGACAGACTAGTAATTTACAGACACTCCCCGAATTACACAGTTTTGTAAAAGTAAAAAAAAAAAATAACATTTTTAAGCGGTCGCCGAATTTTAACTTGTGGGAATGAAAGCTTAATGATATGAATGTCGCGGAAGAATAATGCTGGGCGATAACACTTGCGATGGGGCGCTCATTCTGTGGTCAGTCATGTTTCGGAATGGGAATTTTGATTTTAAGTGTACTGCCTTGCACGTACGTATTCCCTTGCACATACACATATAGTGGCCGTGTGTATACTCAATTTTGACTTTGAAAAAACTCGACTTTTGTCGGATCTTCGGAACGTAACTATTTCGTGAGTCTGGAAGTGTCTGTATAATATTTCAGATTTTTTATATGATTGATGGGACTAATTACGATCATTATTTGTGGCAAATCGCAGTGCTGTTTTAGACTCTCAGATAAATTGTACCTGAGAAAGATTTGTGTACGTGCATACATACATACGTACATACATACATAATACATACGTGCATGTATATACATGTACGAAATATAAAAACATTTCATAGTATTATTTAATTTGTTTTTGGCGCAACAGTCCCCAATGGGCCACGGCCTCCTCATTAACCAGGTTTCTAGGTCACGCACAACGACTCAACACGGTCGGTAGGACTCCTCTGGACGAGTGATCAGCTCGTCGCAGACACCTCTACCTGACTACGCACACAACACAACAGACAAACGTCCATGCCCCAGGCGGGATTCGAACCCACAATCTCTGCAGACGAGCGGCCGCAGACCTACGCCTTAGACTGCGCGACCACTGGGACCGGCGGTATTATTTAGTAATTTCTTGCAAATAACCTAGTCGTTTATTACTGCAGACCACAGCTGCTTTTCTATCAATTCCGCGTAGTTTGCTTGAAGTCTGTTTCAATTGTTAAAGTCTGTAATGGTCTACTTGACGTACACAAAGGGACTTACAATTTCAATTTGGGGGATCCTTTTGTATCCAACAATTGCAGCTCTTCAATCCTAGAAACCTGTAAACACTGAAATGGACGGGTGACAGAGAAAAGAATTGTAAAGCCCCATTTGAGTTGAATCCAATGTATTGCGTATGTTTTATTTACTCTTTTTTTTATTTGCACGTGGTTTGAATTAACGGTTGATTCTTTCTTGTTTTCTTTTGCAAAAATCCGTAGGATTTGGAAGTTTTATTCGTTCTTTTTATATTCCCACTTTTAAGCTTACTTCGCAGCAGAATTTTTCTGCACGACTGCTGACGTCGCCACGTGCAACACGATTCAGGAACACAGCAAGAAAACCCGTAGGCAGGCAGTCTGTCGGAAGTGCCCCACAGTGACGAATCTTTACGCATACAGAACTCTGCAAGCGGCAGCAAAACAGTATGTGTGAGTTTACTTCGCAGCATAAGACACATGCCGATAAGGTGGTCCAACAGACTACCTGGATTTGAGAACCTGAACGTAAGAATAAAATTCTGCAATCTTATTTAAAGGCGTCTGTAGGAGCTCTGATGATAGGCTTGTAGTGTCCACAGTCACAGGCACCGTGACAGTCACGATGATGGAAAGAGAAGTCGTGCGTCTCGTACCACACGTACGGCGGGTAATCGAGGATTGCGTTCTTCTGGGATACAACAACGGATCACTGGGTAATCAGTTCATGGCTCTTCGAGGCAACGTTGGAATCTCATCTTCAAGGGTCAGAATAGACGGTTATTTGACCTTGGAATACGAGGTCATTACGTTGTATCGAAACGTCTTGAATCGATTACCCAATGACTCGTCGTCGTATCTCAGAAGTATAAAATCCCACGCTACAGCATCGCGAAGACCCGCCACTAGGATAGGTGTTTCTTAGGCGAGGTCATGTACGTTACGCTTGCATAATATGGCCATTCGACGACGGTTTTCTTACACGCGTGAAGGTTATGTTACGCACGCTACTCCAGGAACTAGAACTGATACTTCGGTTCCATTTTCCAGGCAAGTTGAGCACATGTTTTGTTGATCTTTGTAAATTAGAACCTGTTTTTGTTACGTGTTTCGCCGGCAAATATCGCGTGTTTGTCCATTGGCTCGTAAGAGTGAAAACCCTCTAATATATTTAAGGACGTTATTAGTCACTCAGACTAAGTAGCTTTGCGAGTAATAATAGAACTATCTGATGGCGTTTATGGAGAGTCTCGAAATCGTGTACTGGAAGAACTGAAGGCATTTTTAGGCACGGGTCTTGTAGGTGTTGGCGATTTGGTCTGTGATGGCTTATACTAATTCGGCGTAGAGTTAATTAGGTATAGCTCTGAAGACAATTTCAAACCGCTAAAGAAAGGCGATACGAACGTCGTCAATTTCAGTCTACTTGCACTGTGTCGCAATTAGGGAACATTAGCGACTGAAGAGTATCTCAACAGTTCCAGCTGCATTGGTGACGCAGCTAAATCTGCGGTAGCTGACTTTTGCATGAATATGACTACAACGATGCAACTTCGAAAGTCTTCGCCAAGAAGATGCTGCACTCCGTCAACTCGCGTGAGTTTCTGGTGCACCATGAGCAAAATTAAGTGGCACATGACACTATATGAGCATACTTAGGCACTCCACTTGACTGTGTACTGAATAATCGGCGAGTTATCTGAGGATCTGTACCCGTACGGCAGTAATGAACTGGGCCTTATGTGGGAAGAGTCTGCCATGACCTAACCTGACGTACTGTGCACGATTTGCTTGAAGGGACGAAGGAAAACCATGAAAACCATACGATTGTCTTTCTTTTAAAATGCAAATTACATTTGGCCCCGTATTACTTTTTAGGGGTACTGGAAGTTAATTCTTATAAGAGACTTTCTAACTTTTCGCCTATTACGTCGTGAGGATTTAGTATACAATTTCGAACGCCACTTGTTCAATTTGTTCTCCCTTTTCAGGCCATTTTGTGTGTATGTGCGTCCATACTCACATCTTGTTTAATGTTCGAGCATCGGGTTACATGTGTGCGTCGTTATCATTTTGGGATCAGAGTCTTTGCAGAGACTGTCGAAGCTGTTTTGTTATTTCTATGTAATGATCTGATGGGAAGCCCTCGTAGAAGTAACAGGTAGTCATTATGCGGCAGATCTTACTGAAGCCCCCAGGGCTAAAGACGTCAGGCATCGGTAACGCCACGAAACTAAGAAGCATATCGTTGGTTTGCTAGGGTCGATGAATTCCCACTGGGTTGGTAGGAACAAAATCAATATTGATTATTTTTTATTAATTACAGCACGTTGCCGAATTCAGTTCAGCTACTGTATGTGCCCAACGAGATTTAATGTTTCTTTTCTTGATTAAGTATGTAGTAAAATTATAGATGTAACTTAGATCCACACATTTTATTTCGATTTTTTTTTGGTATGGTAAATGTATGTGTGTATGTGTGTGTGGATCTAGTGGTGTGTCAACATTAAGAGCTGTATGCGCAGTATGGTCAGTAAATAGTGTATAGTCTACAAAGGCATTAATGTGTTATTGTGCAATGTGAGCAACTCTGATACAACATTTTTACAATTGCAACTTATTAGACGGTTGACACTGATTTGTTTTGTATTAGCGGTTTGAGTAAATATGGTGGAAAGATAGTGATGGCTGCGTGAGAAATACGTACAAATTGTGAATTCTGCAGCAAAAGCTTTAGGAAGCGAATAGTGATTAATAAATAATAAAAACGTTTCATTTAAAACGCGCTAGAGGCTTTGGCGAATGAATAAAAATATCAGCTGAATGTTTAAATAATGGCCCATGTCGCATGAGTGGAAAGATCTTGGCGCAGGATGTTTGCATTTGTGTTACATATTTAATGCTTCGATGAATAAGAATGTTCAGATGGTACCTATGCGTTGGTAATAAATACGTATAAATTGTAAAAAAAAATGTGTAGTACACGTGTCCACAGAGGTTCCATAAATCTAGGATTCACTTAAAAATTATAGACGCTAGAAATTTATAATGAAGCAACTTCCATACTGAGGACCCACAAACATTAAGATCCACCGCACAAAATTTAGTCGCCGCGGCGACCTGGCGCCCGGGGTGTGTGCACCCCTTGTGTAGTGTACACAGAATAACACAAGGGACACATTTTTACTACCGTTTGTAGTTAACCTTGTGTTATTTAAGTAACAGACACGGTCACAAGAAAATTCTACCATAATTTTGAATGTTTCTACACCTTCGGTGTTTGTAACGCGTACCTTTTGACAGAAACAAATGAAATCACAACTAGGAAATTCGAAGCACTTTATCTTCACAGCTCGCCTCTTGTGTTCTCCAGCCAATGTATACCTCGTACATCCCATAAACGTCGGTCTAGTTCGGCAAGTATCATACTTACAAGTCCTCCCCTTCCCTTCTCCTGGCCTCATTCATTCTTATAGTACCTACGTCAGTGTCTCTTTTGTCGTTTTGGTCCTCTCGCAATTCAGAAATATGCCGGTGACAATTTTAAGAGCAACCAGGGGGGACAGGCAGAGGGACATTGTTCAGTACTCTTTGTCCCAATGCACTGTTCAGCCTTATTCAAAGTGGAGACCCCACGGCGAACAGGAACATAATGTAGTGACTGGTCAGGTCATGGTTAGTGATAGGATCTGAACATTTGGAGGCCTCCTGCAATTGAAAACATACGGCGAAGGGTGGGTAAAGAAGTACAAAAGCGAACCGGATAGACAGAATGGAGAAAATGCCTTAAAGATAAGTAAACAAGAATTGAATTAAATAAGGATGGCAGTGGGAATGAAAAGCTATTCAATTTTTAAACTACCTAACTGAATTAGTTTTTTTATTCCCTATCTCTTACCGAAGTAAAAAGAGCGGATGCAGCAGTGTAAATACCAAATTGGTGGGGTAGACATTTACGTCTGTTTTTAGGTCGTTTATCTGCTGCATTCACCCTAGCCTGTTGTCGCCTGAGGTCTTTTCAAAACGTTAAAATGTCCCACAACTCCTCCTCTTCCTCCTCCTCCTCCTCCTCCTCCTCCTCCTCGTACACGACGTTGCTGTCCTTGCTCAGACCAATTTTCTTTTATTTCTCCCTCTCCGTTTATTATTCTCAACCACCTCGAAACGCTGTTTCGGCGTTTTCCAATATTCTTATATAAATAGGCCTACCGATGTCAAATTTAACGATTAATTTTAATCCCCTCTGTTTTTAAGTAATATTTTAAGTTTGTTTCTTTCGACGTTGGTGCCGTATATAGATAAACATGTAGGGGATCAGGGTGTAGCCTGACGTAATACCAACTACTCCGAACGTCCTGCTCCCTGCAGGTACTGAAGATTTCCTAGCAACACAGTGGGACATCATTCACATTTCTTCTCAGTGAACAGTAGTGCCGTCACTGAATATTGTTATGTAGCCGTCGCTTTAGACTTGTATTCAGGAGGTTCTGGGTTTGAGTATTTGTCGGTACACAGGCTGCTGTGACTGAAATGTTTCTTTGCTTTTCAGTCCCTGCAGTTTAATTCCGATATATACGATATTTTCATGCTTGACCGACAAGCGCCGGGCAGACACTATAGTGCGTAAGTCTGAAATGCGTAAGTTGAGAAATTGCGTTAAGTCGCGGAGTGTCTGTACAGTCGATATATTTTTCATTTTAAATTCTGGCCATTCTGTCTGATTGAGGCATAGTGAGTCGATTTGTTTTTCATTTACAAGTTTGAATAAAACAGATGTTTTCAGAGTACCTTTGGTTCCATTTTTATTTCGATGTCCGATTCTTGGATATTAATTTTTTTTATCGTCTGCATTCATTGCTCGAAGTTGCACTGACGTGCAGGAGACTGGAAGGGCTACGTTAACATACAAATGTGCACGCGGTCCTTTAATGTTCTGTGTTTGATTCATATGTTCATTTTTTAGAAGAGCGACGATCGATTTGCAGTGACGCCCATCCTCAACAGACTTTTTTTAGTGAACAATTATATTAAAAATATCAGCTTCGCAAGGTTCTTGTGAGAACGCACAAGGTGCCAACACGGAAACCACACTAACGTTAAGTTCGTGAGCCGTCTGGTTTACTGAAGGCGGCTATCTATATTTCTAGGAGGAAGAGCGATTTCGCCTTACACTACCCATTTGTCGAGGCGCTAAAACTAAAAATAAATCGCCAAGGTTTAATGTCTCTATTTCTCAAGCCAAGATAACGGGAGTTGGTGTTCTGAAAACTGTACTAGGTGGCAAAATGGGCGCTGCGTTCTCCGTAACGCGTTTAAGTGAAATTTCGAAAATACATCGCTAGTCGAACTAACCCAATTACCAGGCGGTGCAAGGCTGGTTAACCGCTGTTATTGAACGTTGCTGAATCTATAGACAGGACTGGGAAGGACCCCGCGATCCTGTCGAAGCTTTATGAGCCGCGGAAATTGCAGGCGTGAGTTAAGTCATCAGATGGTTGAATCACTATTTTCGCTAAATCGCCCTGTTCTAGCGGACAGTTTTAATAATACAGCGTGATTCAAAAAGATGGACTCAATTTCGTCAGTCTATATTTCAGAACTAGAACTAGTGACAAATATGGTGTAAATTGCATTTGATTACACTCACAATGAAGTTTATAAATTTTCAGTGTGAATGTTGAAACGAAGAAGAATCGCACTCTGCACAGCAGTCGCCATATCAGTTTTAATGAACTCACGAACGCAAAAACCTTGTGCTGCATAGTAGCCATTTTGCTCTCAACTGATGATGCTGCGCGCTAAGCGAGCGCTCTAGCGGTGGTACTCGAAAACATTGGACCTCCTCTTTCAAATGTTATGTAGTTCATTCACATACCATATATACTTCAGGAAATATAGACGTACGAAATTGAGTAAATCTTTTTGAACCACGCTGTATTTCGGACAGCATAGACATCAGGCCCGCATTCCTTGGTGATATAGGTCGTAATGCAAAACCACATTATAAAACTTATAAATACCATTGGCATGGAACAGCTGTAAATGTCCGATAAGTAAAGGAGGAATATATAAACTAAGGTATTAGTTGGAGGAATTATCACTCGAGTTTGTAGTCATTGCCAGGGGCAGCAAAGTTTTCGATTGTGTTGGAAAATACTATTCTAAGCCATTGTGTGTGTGTCAAATTCGACGCGTGCATGAAATGCGGAAGAAAATAGTGACGGATGAATTGTCTTAACGCGTGAAGATAGTTTTACACGCTCCTTCCATCTCACCTGCTATCCAGTACGAGCTACCTCCCATCCCTTCGGACCAGCCGAAATACAGCGGCTGCTGCGTTTTGATTGCATCGCCAGACACACCGTGAGACACGAGAGGAAGGACTGTGACAGTAATCCACCAATACCGATTCGAAGTATTGAAGCATTCTTAGACCTTTGTTACGCTAACGAATAGGGTCAGTTGTAAGTACTGCCCAGGACGAAATGTGATTGGTTGTAATTTCTAAACTTTGCAGGTGTGGGAAACATTGTGTGTTAGACTCGTGCCTTTGTAAAGAATATTGTAGAATTTCGCCACGAATTAATAGCAGTACATCTTACTCTTTATCTGATTGCATGTCGATGTGGAAATTACTGAAAATGTTGCTGGAAATTTTCATTGGCAGATTTATGCAGTATACTTTGCGCAAACCGTAATTTTACGTTTCATACTAGAAAGAATTTTATGAATGTGTACGTACTAAAATGTCAGTACTGTTGTAGCATTTATCAAGACTTGACACAGTGTTCCTTCATCACATACTTGTCACATTATCCGGATTTCCTGCCGAGTATCTTGCCGCTTTCCCTTTCTCTGATATTGGCAATATGACCCACGGTGACCGTGACAAGTAGCGTTGCGTGACGTCATGTCCAGAAGTTGTATGTGGTGGCGAATATGCGGAAAGTATAGAACCTTCGCTTCCCTTTAAGTTTTTCGTGTGTGTAGACGGACATTGTGGGGGCCAGGCAAAATGTGTATTTAGCCCTTTTTTACGTGGCAGTAACTGCTTGACCATTATTTCTGGTACAAAGATGATGTGTCATAAACATGCCTATAACCCAGAACGGGTTATAAGCATGTTTATGATGTTATCCGGTGAGAGCGCTGTAGTCTGTGTCTGGTGAACAGAATAATGAGTTCACATGATCTCGCGCTCTGTCCAATGTGAATACACGTATGTCGGTCTCTTGCCAAACAACAGTTCGCCTTAATCTGGATATAGGAATGTTTTTTTGATATTCTGACTAGAGGCCGTTAGTTACAAACACGTCGACGACCCGAAACTAAGCGTGGAAATTATGCACGGGGTTGTAGTACTAAATGTTATAATCTTAGAAATTGACCAACTTAATGCACAAATTATTGTTTCATAATGAGTTTAGTATATTCCTCTACATGTCAAATTGTATTACAGAGATCTGGTATCGTCACACTCTGTAGGTGGCCGTCCGGTGCCTGAGCACCGGTCGGTCATCTACAGAGTGTGACGATACTAGATGCTGCATAATACAATTTGACCTCCTGATGATGAGCACAGTAGTGCTCGAAACATGTAGAGGAATATAATAAACTTACTATAAAACAAGAATTTGTGCATTAAGTTGGTCAGTTACTAAGATTATACTGAGATGCACGGTCAGCAAAACATAGAAAGACTAAAAGTTATGTTAAAAACAGATCGTGTACTGTGTCGCCAGACATAACTGACTTTTATTTAGAAACAGCTTCATGTTTCGGTCGTTTACGACCATAATCGGGCCATCAATATAATATTTTAAATAAAGGTAAAATTCAATACATACATATGTGTATATATACAGGGTGTCCCAGGAGGAATGTGCCAGACTTCGGGAGGGTGTTCTTTATGTTAAAGTATACCGATATAACCCAAAACACCTATATCCAAAGTTGAACGGTTACGGAGATAATGGCCAG